>Ga0209149_1002600_pt1 | contig 10246 bp, 4 predicted proteins | sample WorMetTyACAVOLI2_FD_187423 | JGI IMG/M metagenome (GOLD analysis project Ga0209149, IMG submission 187423) | Marine gutless worms symbiont microbial communities from Max Planck institute for Marine Microbiology, Germany - Olavius algarvensis... ... | reverse complement strand
AGACATTTAAAGCTGGCGGTTGACAGATTTAAATGTGCTAGCGCATATATTTCACGCTTATAATTAATAAACATTTTAATTTTTGCTGTTTTAGAGCTTTGGCTTATACAACTTTAGATAGACTGTGCGCAGTTTTTCTATATAATATAATATAGTATGAACAGTATAATATAAGCAGTATAATATGGCTGCTGACCATATCCGACCCACGACCCACGAGATGGGGTCCTGACCCTAACCGACCCAGGAGGTGAGGAATTTTTTGAAAACTGGCACTAACGCATACTCCTGACGCTGTCCGACCCACAAAACGGAGTCCTTTGCAGTGGTGGCCCTTTGTGATGACGGGGCGTTACGAATGGTAGACTGTTTCACATTGTATGATGATATTTTGCACGGCTTTTTATTGCTGTTGTCAGGAGGTGACGGTCATTCGTTTGCAAGCCGCCGAAGGCGACGGTCCTTACTCGCAGCTGTTCTCGTATCTGAATGTCCGCAGTCGGTGTGGTGTGGTGAGCAGCTGGGGATCACAGGTCAAAGATCTCTATGTTGTACCATTGTCAGCTCACAGCCCCATTCCATCCGCTCTTCTGCCATTCTCCGGACCAGGTGTCTAAACTTTGCACCATCTCACATTATCATATATGTAACTCTCTCTCCTTTCAATATTTACAATTTTTGATATTTCTTCTTGCTGTGTTTTCGATAACTAGTCGTCCTTACATATTATGTAAGGCAGTAAATAGCCTTTAGTGTGCTGATATTAGGGGTGGGTGGAAAACTGAAAATCGGTTTGGATTCTGTTTTAAAATTCAAACCATCCAAAAATTTGACATGCATATATATCTGAAAGAAACTGCAAACACAATACAAAACAAACTATATTACAGCAGTGTTTTAATAATTATTGTCACCCTGCTTCATAGGTGGAGGCATTTAAACATGCCTGCCCCTAGTCTTTTATTACAGTTTATTAACTACAGTCTCAGTCTGGTATGCACAGTTCATTCAGCATGGCAGTAACACTGTACGGTAATATTTTCTGTAAATTAACTGCTCAGCTGTTATGTGAGTAGTAAATAACTGTGATGTCCGAACCAACTGTGTTTTTCAAACCAAACTGAACCAAACTCATTCCAAACTGAATAAAAAAAACAACCGAAACCAAATCGAAGTAAACAGTCTAGTACACACATCCCTAGCTGATATGCCGTTAAGAAACTACTCTCACTCACTTTTGCTGCCTTTAGTGATGGCAGCGTCTTACACATTAGTTTGATTGGACGGTATTGTTCTGTCATTTATGCTGAAGAGTACTGTGAAATACTATTAGTTTTGATGGAATTGATTGCCTTGGTTACCGCATTATTTTATTGTTTGTGTCTGCAACGTTTTAGGATTGATGGAGGAACGGCCAGACCTTCTTCTTGGCATCATCGTCACCCACATTGCTAAGCAACAACAACAACAGCAGCAGCAGCAGCAGCAGGTGACAGGCAAAGCCAAGACGTCGATCTACAATGAACGCCCCGAGCGTGCCGCCGTCACCGAGTCTGCGGTGAACGTTCGTACCACTCCAACTGTAACTTCGACGCCGAGCACAGTCATTCGCGAAATTGACACGATAGCGTCACCTGCCAATCAGGTGAAAATGTGTATCTGATTGTGTGTGAATTACTGACTCAAGTACTCCCCGAGTGACTTTACATTGCAGCAGTTAGCCATTGTCGATATTATACATACTACGGACAAAGGAAACTTTCAAAATAGATAGAGATAGTGGATGTGTGATCATGCCAATAGATCCACCAGGTGGCAGCACCCTGCAGTGGGCCATGGGGCGAAGTTTGTTGTCTGATAACACTTGTTAAATTTTAACTGTTTTTGTTGATAAAGCTGTGTGTTGATTTACTGTGTGTTGAGACAGAGGTCATATTTTCTCGGCCAGATGACAAGTGGTGCATTGGTAGTGAAGCCGTTGTAATGGTGGCCATCTGATATGTGGTTGGCAGTTTAGCTTAGTCGTAACGTAGTTACTCTACGCTGGGCCCGGTTAGTGCCTGGATGGGTGATCTTCTTCGGGTGCATGAGCTATCTCGGTATGTAACTAGCCATCCAGGTCAAATCAAACAATCAAACTGGCCATCCTTCCATGGGGTGGCACATGGCACAATGAGTACCAGCTTAGGCTGGAAAGATAACCATAGGTTTGGCGTTGCACAGACAATAGTGGTTTATCCACCTACAGGCTCAACGGCCTATGAAAGAGAGATGAGCACCCCATGGTCCCGCCTACGCTCCTTCGGAGTATCGCCCTCTTTTACTTTTACCTTTACCTTTACCTTACCTGATATAGCCACAAAACTGACATGTGCATTGTGTTGATACAGGACAGCGATGAATATACAGTTGGACAGTCAGTACGTGAAAGTCCAGCGGCGTCGGCCTCACACAAGTCCCAAGTGCATGACGATGATTCTAGCGGTCAGTCGGACACGGAGGAAATGTCAGACGTCTTGAAGAAAGACCCGATTATCTCCAAATATTCCAAGTATCGTGTCACGAAAAAGACTGTACAGCAAAAGAGCAGCCGTAAGTATAGTGTTGTATAGAAGCGTGACTCATTGTCATTGTTAGCTGCCCTCCCTCAGAAGGCCGCTTGTGCATTACACCCTATCGGTCAGTCTGTCTGTCTGTCTGTCCCATGTCTGTGTCTTTCACTGAACGTGCCGACACACCGTTGTGCTGTGCCGTTTAACTGGTGGCACCCTGCCACTACAATGGTTGGCTTGCAGCAACATGCTTGCTGTGTTAGCCTGTATACATTGTCAGGGAGGGCCGCTATCATCTCAGCCATCGATCTGGCCGACACACTTGCAAGATGGCTTTAGGCGGTGTTGATGTCCATCTGGTTGTCTGCCTGTCTGTTTTTTTCGTCTGTCGCCTGAAACGGTCGCGGCTGCAGAGCGGCCGCCACCACCAGTATCGCATATTTTTCCTCCTCCATGAAAAACTCTCCCCCCATGAAATTTGTGCTTGTGACAGAGGCTTACTTAAGGCATCCGTAAGTGTGCCACACTTGTTACATCTACCAAGGTTTTGTATCAACAGATGTTTGAATAATCTATTGTCTATTCTGTGTTACCGGTAAATGATGAGTTAAATTAACACGCTAAAATATTTGAGTCTATTTAAGATACTTTTCAACAAACTAGAAAAGCTACCATACTAAACCCAAGGGGATCAAGATTGATGCCATTCGCTGCAGAGTGAGGCAATTGATTACTCGATTATATCTACCAGCGATCGTCCTGTCCCTGGTTATAAGTCAAGAATGGAAACTCATAGACAGTTCAAATTCAGTACAGTGGTTACCCCATGGCATGCATAATTCACAATGCCTTTACGGCTTCAGTTGGTGACAAGCCAGTGTCGTGAAGGCTCACAAAGCTTAAACCTAAAACTAAAGCTTAACTCTTAATCGGCACATTAAAACCGCAGCAATGTGGTGATTGGTACACTCGCCTTTGATGGGTGCACTGTTACATTTGGTACAGTGAGGAGGGGGGCCTGGGCGGCTGTGGCCCCGCTCGGTCACCTCCTCGTTGTACCAAATGTAACAGTCCACCCATCAACGCCAGTGTACGAACTTCATATTATTCGATGTGGCATTATAATTCCCGTTGCCCTCTAAAGGGTTAAACCGTGTACTGACTAATGGATGGGTGTAGTCTTTAAGTGGCCACGTGTTGACGATTGGGATGTTATATCTTGTTGTTTATGTGTATTACAGTGTTAGCGACGAGTGAGAATGATCATCGTCCCTACGATCCGTTTGGTGACGATGATGATACTGCTGTGACATCATCAGTTCCCGTTGTACCGGTCACCAAAACACTTGCCACCGCCGCAGCCACTCCGAGTACAGTGAGTACTGCATTTCCGTATATCAACCGTGTCAAGTATACTTATATATTTGTGTTGTTTAACGCTTTGTGGGCACATTAAAACCGCAGAGCAACGGCGATTGGTACACTGGCCATTGATGGGTGGGCTGTTACATTTGGTACAGCGAGGAGGGGCCTGGGTGGGGTGCGGCCCCGCCCATTCCCCTCCTCGCTGTACCAAATGTAACAGCCCACCCATCAACGGCCAGTGTACCAAGTTCATATAATTCGATGTGGCACTATAATTGCCTCTGCACTCCAAAGGATTAGTGTGTAAGGAGAAAATTATCTAAAACCACGTTCAATGATTGTTAATCATGATGACGATGACATGTTAGACACGACGTTTTCGCGGCTTGTGTTTTTTGTGACTGTTACGTGTCCTTGCAGTTCTATGGCTAAATGCCATGTTAATCTTTTCGTTTATAATAATAATAATAATAATAATAATAACTCCATCGCATGCTGTGTACGTGAAATGAACAAAAACTACAACCATGCAATGATCGCAATGATTTCATCTAATTTCACTATTTCTTGTTTCCAAATTTTGACTCTCCCTGACTGTTGCTTTCTGTGACATTCGTACATTTCTAACGTTATAAAAAAATGTTGCCTACAACTTGAAATGATGAAGCTTATTACATTCAACAAGTTAGACCTCACCAATTCCACGACTTATTTCAATTTCTCTTAATTTTTCAGTCATTGCAGATGTGACCTATCAAAAATTGTTAAGATGGACTTTGATATCTCGCTAATGGCTGTATGTACATGTATGTATTTTAGTGCAATTTTTACAGTTACAGCAAGACGTTTGACGTGATAATTATTTTTACGTCAAAAGTTATAACGTTGAATTTTTGTGATTTTTAAGTTAATAGTCTTAGCAGCACAAATTGCTTGTAATTTTTATGCTACACCAGGTCATACTGGCCGATGGAAGCATACTGTTACCATCTGTTACCAAACTTGTGAATACGATATTTTGAAAAAGAACGAAACGATTCTGATGCCAATTGGCACAAGTGGTCCATGGGGCAAGGACATGCAACGATCAACTTCGGGGGTCAGGAGGTCAAATGTCAAGGTCATACGAGGCCAACGGTAGATTTGCAGAGGCGTCATTCTCACCCTGCTTGGGTCGAGTAGGCTTTCTAGTTTGTTGAAAAGTATCTTAAATTGACTCAAACATTTTAGCTTCTTTCCACTCATCATTTACCGGTACACACAAAATAGACAATAGTTTACTGATAAATGCGATTTATTGTATTTTGCAGACGACTACCGCTGCTGCTGTGTCAAGTGATCAGACTGCGGCTCCAGCTATGTCTACAAATGTTGCCGGCATCGACCTGGCAATGCTGGTCGACCAGTTAACACGTACTGGCAGTTCGCCGGAGATGACGGCAACGATACTATCGACGTTGGTAGCTACATCGCCCGATGCTGGTCCCGACGAGCAGAAACAGATACTGCAGAAGCTGACCGAGGCGCTTCGTGAGCGGCAAAGACAGATTGAGTTGCAGAAACTGGCAGCAATCAGCGGCAGCGGCGTCACGTCGTCGTCGGCTATTACTGCAGCAGTAACCACATCATCCCAGTCGTCTGTCAGTATCTCGACAGTTCCATCTCAAGTCAGTACCTTGCCTTCAACTGTCACTGCAGCCAGCATCGTTAAACACGATGAACATAAACCTGTGTCAACAGTGACGAAAGAATCAACAACGAAACCCAGTGAACCAGTGCTACCGAAAGCCGCCAGTATTGTTACAACTCCTGCTCCTTCAGTAACAGCGTCTCTCATTAGTGAAGCGCCCATTTCTACTACAGTTCCAAGCACGCAGCAGTGGGTTTCTAGCATTCTAGGCTCGTCAGCTGTTACATTCTCATCCATTAATGCCTCAGTTTCATCAGCACTGCCAGTCACCTTGGCAACAGCGTCCACAGCTGTTATTCACCCCCCTGCCACTTCGGCTCTGCCACCTGCCATACAGCAGATGCTTAGTGGACAGTCTTTCGAAAATCTGAAGAACATCCTTGCAAACGTGACCGGCCGTAAAACTGGTGGCATTGGTGTTCAGGATCAGAGCGTCACCGGTACTGGCTCTGCAGCACGGCCTCATGAAACTCTGGACAGCTACACTACAAGTAAGGGCTCGCGATCAGACCTGCAAAAGATGATGCCTGAGTCCGAAATGCAGTCAAAGAAGTCAGCAGAACAAGACGAGTTGTTCGTTGCAAACGTTCATGGAGACGTCGACTACCGCATGCGGCCAGCAGTATCTACCAGCAGTGATCCACCTAAAAACATTCAGCCATTTCCCATACGTCCATCTGGCTGGACTGGAGGTGGTGATCAGTTACCGCTGCCTGCAAGTCCCACTGTTCTGCAGCCAGAGGGACCATACGTGGGTGTGGCTGGTCCAAGGTTGTTACTACCCAGTCCATTTTTGCAGAACTCAAGCTGCGAGTCAAAGAGTTCAAGTGGTGTCCCACTACTACCGGCGCTACCACACACTGGCAAACCTCAGGCACTGCTGCCAACACCAGAGGCTTCGAAGCCATCTGGGAAGCGACAGGAACGAGGTCGAGAGAATCGAGAAGGGCGACAGCAGAAGTCCGAGGATGTCGAAGGCAACAGAGATCGGCCTCGGTACAAGGATCGACGACCGTTTGACGACAGATCATTAACCCGAGATGACCGACGTAGACGAAGCTCTAGAGAAAGAGTGGATGTTGATAACAGATCGGAGCGACGAGGTAGGAGCCGATCCTCAGATAGGTCAATTACGCGTAAGCCATCATCCTCATCCAGGGGCGATGCAGAACGCAGTGCTAACCAGACGTCACATTCTGAGGAAGGACCAATAGTAATTGACGATGATTGTGAAGACATTCCCCTGCCTCCTGCCACAGCAGCTTCAAAAACATCTCACACAAATGCACCGCCATCAGAGACTTCGACCAGTAAAAAACAGAATTTTGATGCAGACCGAAAAGTTCTACTGCCAACACCAGACAATAAAGTTTCTACTGAAGAAAAGAGGAAGTCAGATGAATCCAGAAGAGAGGAGAAATTTTCGCGCAGTTGGGAACACAGGCGTTCTCTGAAAAGGTCTCCCAGTAGTAGCAAGATCGTGTCAGAAACAAAGGGTAAAAAGGCCTTGTTAGAAACCCCGGTAACGTCGAGCAGTTCCGAATCTGTACGTGCTGCAAATTTGGCTGGTGATAGCTACCACAGGGATGCAAAAGACTCTCGGACTGATAAACACGATTCAGATTCAAAGTCCTACGAAAGGCGTCGAAGTCGTTCAAAGTCAAGGACAAAGCATATTGCGTCGAACTTGCTAGATCGCAGCCGGCGAAAGCTCGGGCTCTTGCGCCGTCACAGGTCGTCTTCACGAGACCGAAGACGTTCTAGTCCTTCCAGTTCTCGTGATGCTGTAGCACATGATGCACGCAGAAGGTCTCAGTCAAAAGAGAGACCAGCCGAGCGATCAGCATCCCGAGATCGATTAGAAGCAGAAGAACGGCGCTTAAGAAAACAGCTTGATGACCTAATGGCACGGAAAAACGAGGAAAATAGAAGCAAAGAACATCAGTTTAGTCCTTCATTAGGTCAGGACCAGCGGCGTGAGCAGGTGTCAGAGATACCTTCGTTATTTGACGTAATACCGAACTATGATGCTTCGAACTTTGATGCTCGTGCACGTGCTGATCGGCCACTTGATGCTCGTGCACACGCTGATCGGCCATTTCAAAGGCGACATCTCCTTCCTGCTCCTCCTCATCTACTTTCTACCAACATGAAGGGTAGAGCACTGTTGGAGCTACCTACAGTTCCAAGGCCACCTGATGCAGAAAGTGGGCTTGTGAGACAGAATGTGGATATAAATTTAGGCACTCATTATGGCCAATCGGTTGAACAACCTTTGCTTCCCTCCACCGTGTTGCCTGGTCGACCATTTGTACAGGAGTACAGTCATAAGCCTCCTGAAACGCATGTAGACCAGTTCATGTTCAGAGAAGTAGTTGATCATAACCACAGTCCTAAAGACTGCGAGCCTGGCAGACCGACTGTCCATGAGGAGCTTGGCCAGCGCCGCTACAGACCTTATCCAAAGCCAGAAGATCATCGCAGAATACCTCCAGAGTCAACTGAACGACCACGAAACTGGCACGCTAGAGATCGGAAGAATGAAGAAACAGGTATGTCCTCAAAGACATCAGAGTCCACTGAACGAGGACGAAACTGGCAAGCTAGAGATTGGAAGAACGAAGAAAAAGATATGACCTCAAAAACATCAGAGTCAACTGAAAGAGGAAGAAACTGGCAAGCTACAGGTCGGAAGAGTGAAGAAATAGATATGTTTTCAAAGACGTCAGAGTCAACTGGACGAGGACAAAGCTGGCAAGCTAGAGACCGGAAGAACGAAGAAACAGACACATCCTCAAAAACATCAGAGTCCACTAAACGAGGGCGAAACTGGCAAGCTAGAGATCGGAAGAATGAAGAAATAAGTATGTCCTCAAAGACGTCAGAGTCCACTGAACGAGGACGAAACTGGCAAGCTAGAGATCGGAAGAATGAAGAAACAGACACATCCTCAAAGACATCAGAGTCGACTGAACGACCACGAAACTGGCAAGCCAGAGGTTGGAAGAATGAAGAAACAGAAATGTTTTCGAAGACGTCAGAGTCAACCAGACGAGGACAAAGCTGGCAAGCTAGAGATCGGAAGCACGAAGAAACAGATGTATCCTCAAAGACATCAGACTTAAGCGGTGTGACCACGTTAGACAGAACGCCAGCTGGACTAGACAAAGTCGCTTTGTCCCAGGCCAGCATTACCGAGCATTGCTCGCCATCTTTTTCTGCAGTCGATCAGAACTCAACCATGTGCCAGTCTGCTGCAACCACTCCAAGTGCAGCTGTCTATACTCCTGCAAAGCCAGAATTGCCTGTCACTGGAGACGGTTTACTACCAAATTCATCAGCTCCTGGTATTTTGCCAACTGGAGGAACCTTTGTCGATAAACCAGTTGAGCAAACGCCGGACACTACAACGACAGCTGCAAACGAACCTGCCCCTGCTATGCCAAGTGTACTTCCTCCCCGTCCGACGCCACCAATTCCACCACACTTTCCAGCATTTTTACAGCATGTCCGAAACATGATGTTTCCACGAATTCCAGCGAGAGTTCCATTCAGCTCACTGCCGGGTCCCCGTGTGCATGGTATGTTTAGACCACCACTGGGTTCTTTTCCTGTGGCACCAGTAAGTGCACCTTCTGTGCAACAAGGTCCCACAATGATGAACAGAGCATCCATGCCATTGGCAGGACAGAGTTGTGAAGCTGCTGCTCCAAGTAAGAAGCCTCTGCTGGGGGACTATCCTGCAGAGAAACAGACCCCACCTTTGATAGTAGAAGGAACAGCAAACATAAATTCCAACAAGGACACCGGACCTGAAAGTGCGCAGCACCAGAGCGAAGACATTCAGAACACGGAACAAGCATGCGATCAAGCTCGTGCCTCTCACCACATGGCACCTCCGAGATTGTTGGAGTTAGGCGATACTCAAATTATGCCTGATTCACAGTTTCCATTAGATAGTGTGACTGGCGAGGAGGCTGATGAGGATCTGTTGCAGGCAGGTGATTTCAGTGAGCAAGAGGAATCCAGTGAGATCCCACCACTGATGGATTTTACCGTGTTCAGACATGATCCATCATCACAAGGGCCTGTCCCACTGCGACTGGGTCCTCCGCTTATGAGAGGACTTCTGCCAAACGTCAGGAGCCCAATGCCGTTACTTCGGCACAGTATGCCACATGGTTTGCGAGTACCAAGGCCGATGCCACCAATATGGCAAGCCGTAATGGAAATGCGTGCTAGTGGTGGGCCACCTTTTCCACGCCGTGGTGGTGCGTCCTTTCCACCACGTGCACGATACCCACAGTAACAAGGTACTCCTCCATAGTTCAGTGATTAACAGTCACAGTAAGCAGTCACGTGTTGTCAATAGCAGCTGTCTGGCTATATGGTAAAATCACTGGACGGAGCATTAAGACTGTAAGATGTTAATATAGCATCATTTTGAGCTGCTGCTAAACTTAAAACGATGTGGCAAACACTTAAGTTGTAGCGAATGCGTATAAGCATGGCCACACCACAGGTGACAGCTGTGATTCAGTTACACATGTGCCTGGCGAGTACATTGTGTTAGTTAAAGCAGTATTTTTGTTCCGGCGAATCGCCGTCATAAAACTGCCTTAGACCTCTGTACGGTTTC
>Ga0209149_1002599_pt1 | contig 10248 bp, 3 predicted proteins | sample WorMetTyACAVOLI2_FD_187423 | JGI IMG/M metagenome (GOLD analysis project Ga0209149, IMG submission 187423) | Marine gutless worms symbiont microbial communities from Max Planck institute for Marine Microbiology, Germany - Olavius algarvensis... ... | reverse complement strand
TATGTTTAATGGTCAGTTTAGATTTTCTGAAAACTTAATGCATGAAAAGAAATTTGCGAAAGTTGCTTTTGACAAGAGTCTATAATGGCCGGTCTACAACTATCTTCTGTGTAACAAGTGTAACAAGAAGATTGTTGTATACTACAACTAGGTCATTTTAGTCTTTTGCTGAGATTAAAGGTTACACATACTCACGGCCGTCAAGGAGTAAATTATCGTGGGTATCTACATTAGACCCCAGCCGATGTCTTTCTGGTTATCGGCTGGCTAACAGATTCACCGACGCCACCAACGACGTTGCCGCTGATGGCATAAGTGAGCACAGGCATACGCCTATATAGCTCACTATCCAGAGTAACACAAACTGGGTAGCTGCTAATTTAAGAAAGCATACTGATGGATGCAGAGCACTGCACTGAACCTGTCCAATAATATATGTTCAGTTCGCATTTCCGCAAACTGAAAACCCGGCTTCACAACTGAAACTAACCTAACTATGGATTGCAATCCCGGACCCCTTTTCTCAATCCCGGGATCTGGGATTGAGAAATCTGTAATCCCAGGATCCCGCCAGGATTATAGATTGGCAGAAATATATCAACATATGCAAAAAAATGTCAGTTTTCATTGCAGAGGCACCACCTCAGTCTACCTGGTGAAGGAAAACAACATAATTGAGACTCAAGTCCAATTAAATATCAGAATTTTTTCATATTAGGGAACGAGCATGATGACGATATTTGGTAGTTTACTCACTGTGATGCTCCGTTACAATGTATGTAGGCCTGTTCATTACAGAGATCATAACAGCAACATATTAAAACTTCTGATAAGATCACATTCACAACCCTGTCAACGTCTCTTAACTCTCTCTCTCATTCATTTTCATTTATGCTAATTGAACTGATTAATCCTTTGCAGATAAATTTATGTAAAGTGGGCCAATTAGCACCAACTAAAATTGACTCACAATATTGAGCTAAAATTACGACAAGTTGTCGCAGCACTGTTGGACACTGAACAGGTTTCAGAATTGCTCCTCAGCACAGTCATATATATCATCACTGCCTGTTAGAGGTCATATCGAATTGTCAATTTCAGTCAGCAATCAATGTCTTTACTTACTGAATAAGTTAAAGCATGCCGGGTTGAATGAGAAAGGTTTGGCTAACATATTCTACGCAGACCTATTGTCTCCTAGGTAGCCCAGGTTTATTCATGTTTTGTTTGTCTGTTTTGTGTGTTACTGCTCTCACTTGCCGTGTTCACTATGTTAATCTAGCCATATGGCTACTATACGTCAATAAACTTACTTACAATTGCATATCTCGTATGCCTTGCCAGCTTGCATGATAGTTAGTATGGTCAGTGGTCCCCTCAATCGATTATTTCAACATGCAGGCACACCAGTGGCACCTTACTGGTCAAATTTGCACTGTAAACCAGTTTATAGACAACTGACAGCAAAAAAGTAAGTAAATTGTGACTCAGTCAAATTTGTAAACTCAAAAACTTTAGAGTATATAGAACATGGCAGGTTTTAATTGTCATTTGTCATTTGTAATACCATGAAATGTCATTTTATCATCAATTTTTATCGTGCGTCAGCATACTGATGCGCGATATTGATATAGCAAATCTGTCCGTCCGTTTGTCTGTCCGTCAGTTACATTCCAGTATTGTATGAAAATGGCTTAACATATCGTATTTTTTTCACCTTGTGGTAGCCCAATCATTCTAGTTTTACCAGCATCAAACATCTTCACGAAATTCCAACGGGGTCACCCCCTATGGGGGCACTAAATACAGGTGGGTTATATAAATTTCCAGATTTTCAACCAGTAAGTCACTATATCTCACAGACGATACAAGATAGCGCCATAGTTACTATGGAAGGCGAATAGGAACTCGTATGCGATCTATCAAATGATGCCATTTCCAATGACCTTGAACGAACCCAAACCCTGTTTCAAGGTCACACCACTTTTTGACGCTAAATATCTCACAAACAGCTACAGATACGGCCATAGTTACTATAGAAGGCGAATAGGAAACTGCACCCAAGCTTTTGAACGGCACTAGTTTCAATGACCTTGGATGACCTCTAACCCAGATTTCAACGTCAAATAACTCGAAAATGGTACAAGATATCTATATTTACAATGGTTGACCAACAGAAAGTCGCATATGGTCTATCGAACGGCGCCATTTTCATTGATCTTGAACGACCCCTAACCTGGTTTTCAAGGTCACGCCATTCTTTGACACTGAATATCTCATAAACGGCTACAGATACGGCCATAGTTACTATAGAATGTGGCATGGCACTAATTTCAATGACCTCGAGTGACCTCTGAGTGACCCACATTTCGAAGTTACGATAATATTCAACGTCTAGTAACTCGACTAATAGTAAGTCGTGTATGTTCTACTTAATGGTTCCGTTTCCAGTGACCTTGAGTGACCGTTAACCTAGATTTCAAGGTCACAGGGTTATCATAGATGCCCTCGACATATTGTGTGGGCAACTGATGCGCGATCTGTTTGCGATAGCTAAGTTCTTGTTATGACTGGTTTATAAGAATTTAATTGACAATTTTTCAATCTCGGGATTGGCTGCTGCAGTACTGCTATATATGCTGCTATAACCAGTCCCACGATTACAGGATTGGAGAATTTGGCAGGGATCCCAGGATTCGGGATCCCGGGATTGCAATACCTAAACCTAACCCCACTGTATCCGTAACCCAAAGCCTAAAAACACCGTACACACCGATAACTATTACTCCTGAACCCTAACCGACCCACAAGGCAAGGAATTCTTGTCTAGTAAAGTAAAGTGCTTATGAACTGGACATATCGTATTTTGATGGGTGCAGTGTAATGCACTGCACCTATGTGCTGTGTGCAGTGTTTAAGAAAACAGCTTATTCGCTAAAACACCGTCATTTGTTACCTTACATGTTTATGCCGTGACAAGATAGATGTCTGTCTGTCCATCTGTCTGTCTGCCTGTTACACGCCCGTATTCTGTCAACACCGCTGAACATATCCTCAAATTTTATAGCATTAGGTAGCCCCACCATTCCAGTTTTTCCATACCAAACGGGATGGCAATACTGCAACAGGAACCCCCTATCGGGGGTGTGGAATCCAAGAGGGTATGAAATAATCATGATTTTAGACCAATATCTCGCTTTGTCTCGGAAATGATGCAAGATAGAGCCATAGTTACTATCGAAGGCGAATAGGACACGGCATCCAAGCTTTCGAATGATACCAGTTTGAATGAGCTTGAGTGACCTCTAACGCAGATTTCAAGGTCACAATATTATTCAACGTCAGACAACTCAAAAGTGGTACAAGATTGAGCTATATATAATATATTTACAACGGCAGACCAATTTGAAAGTCGTATATGGTCTCTTGAACGGCGCCATTTTCAATGACCTTGCTTGACCCTTAGTCCAGATTTTAAGGTCACGATATCAGTGGAGAGACCTTGTGCCATGATATTTACGCTGCTCGGCCTATAACCACTGTTTCTGTGGCGGCTAATACCTACTACATGATGGACGGCCATAGCTCATGTGCACCTCGCAGTGTGGGCGCAAGGGTCCAATTTAGCGCTGCGTGTGAACAGAGCTGTTGGTGACCGGCCAGCACATACAGCAGGAGGCCATCTGTTATCAGTGGTTCAAGAAGCGACTAATACTGAGCGTCTCTAAACCCAGTATTAGCCAACGGTCACAGATTAAAGAGGACACCGTTGAAACCTCTGTGCCTGCCCAAGAATTTAATCTCAAAGCATATGCCGCTATTACCTGACACAATGATCCGGCTAGCCTGGGCCTCGAATCCAGACTCGCTAATCATCGTAGCCAGGTAGCACGTACCACGACGCTACCAATAGCGCCACTGGGGCAGGCTTCTCAGCAACATTACGAGATATAGACATAGTTTCGGTGGAATATTAATACCCAAGCTTTCAAATGGTACCACTTTCAGTGACCTTCAGTAACCTCTAACCCACATTTCAAGGTCACAACGTCAAATAACTCGACTACTACTAAGTCGCGTATGATCTATCCAATGGTTCCGTTTCCAGTGACCTTGAATGACCCTTAACTTAGATTTCAAGGTCACGGTGTAATATTTAAGCCTATAGATGCCCTCAGTGTATTGTGTGCGCAGCTGACGCACGATCTGTTGGCGATAGCTGAGTTCTTGTTAAATATGGTCTGGTTTTTGCCGTGCAATGCTATGTCTAGAAAACCTGTTTAAAAACTGATTTCTCATATACTAATTGCAGGAAAAATGCATTGTTAACGGGCTGAGCATGAAGCTGTGAATATGTCGCAGCTGATCTGTGTATAACTGTTCAACTGTGATGCAGCTCAAAGACATCCTGCAGACATACAATCGAGTGACTGAGCTCTGCTTTAGACGATGTGCCTCAAACTTCAATTATCGCGATCTCACGTCTGCTGAAGTATGTACCATGTTGGCATAGTTTAACTACTTTCTTAACTACTATTACCACTTCTGTTGCTGAGCAAACGTTGTGTGTGATTTAAACAAGCTCATTTTTGTATTAGTTTAGTTCTATTAAATAACTACTGCTACAGATGTTTCCTGACACTTCAGCGTTTGGCTCAGGCAACTAATTTGCAACAGTATTTGTGCTAATATTCCAATGCTTTGTGTAATAACTGCATATGTTTTATGGCCAGTGCTAGCAATGGGCAAAAGTCATGTTAAGCTGGCAGTTGTCTACTGTCCAGAATCATTTGGTTTGCCTTTGGGGAGTTTATTGCCAAGTGCAACCAGAGTACAAAGCATGGTGATGTGCAAGGATGGCACTTACCAGTAAAGAACTATGAATTTTATGATAAAGCATAAAAGCGTGCCTGGCTCGGCGGTAACTTGCATAATTCAGGTATCGAGGATTAAAATCTGGTACAAGACTACCAGCAGCAGGGTTTTAAGGTTCAGTTGACAGGTGGATGTTTTTTTTCTGCAAGCCACACTGGGTTTACAGCTTAACGTAAATATGTCAATAATATCACTGCCAGTAGCTTTTAGAATTACTGTAATGCTTTCAGTAGAAATCAAAACATTCAGTATATAAGTGATCCAGAAATGTCAAAATTTTACTGACTGCTGTGTTTTTGTTTTTAGCAAAGTTGCGTGGACAGCTGTAGTGGCAAATTTATAGTTGGTAACCAGAAGATTATGTCAACATTTGTTGAAATACAGTCAGCAAAACAGCAACAGATGTTAAGTGATGCAGCAAGTCAGCAGCAGCAGCAGCAGGCTGCTGACACAGGCACACTGCTTCGACAAGCAACATTAGACGCGGCAGATGACTCCAGTTCTCGGACATAGCATTTAGCTCTAATTAATGTTATAGGTTTCTGTAGTCAGTTTTAAATGTGCTGGTGCCTTGTTACAATAGCATTATGTTGTATGCTCAAACACTGACAAACCAGTGTGTTTGTGAATGTGTACCACACAAATATAACTGAAAATTAGCCAAAGTAACTGCATAACAGAAAGATATATGCATGATTATTTTTTTAGACAAGGTCACTAGAGTCTAATGAACTTTTTTCAGCACAACAGAGGTTCTCACATTTCTTACATTATACAATGAACATAATAATTATAGCAAAGATGTCGTGTGTAGCATGGTAGAGTGATCTTAAGGTCAATAGCAAAGCTGTGCTAAGGATCTTCCAACAGTCGACTTACTGTGTTCGGATGCATTGTTTTAGCTAATGTATCACGTTTATGAAACATAATTTAGGAATTTGAAAAAAAATGGATGAGTATCTGATGAAGCCTGTGTTAATGGCTATTGGCCCATTATAGTATGTGTTTGTAGATTTTTAATTGTGTGACTGCATATATACAGTGTGTTCCAAAAAAACTGAACCAATTTTCATCAAGTATTAATGCGTTAATTTTTCATCAATCTGTACAATTTTTGGAAGATGTCACAAGGAGATAATTAGAAGTCTTCTGATGATTCCACTTTATCATTACAATAACGTCACGTGGCGCCATCTGAAATTGTATTAAACTACGCTATGTCTCAAAAAACCAGACCGTGTTACAGCTTCAAATAACTCCAACAAGTCTGTTTTGGTACATAGAATAACCAGTTTAAGCTTCACTTAATTACACATGCTTTTTCACAAAACATGATAATAAAAAAGAGAGGCCTAATGGGCCTGTAGCTCATTCAGTGATTGGTCCATGGCTCACTTGTTAATTGTAATTAAGACAATCTGTGTAGAAGCTGTATGACCATTATGTGGGGCTATCGGATAAAATAAACAGTACCAAAATCGGACGTCAATTGTGGGAGAAGAAGCGATACATGTGAAATGTTGACGGATGGATAGGCAGACAGACGGACGCCTCACCATGACAATAGCTCATCCAGCGAGATAGGTCTGGATTAACAAAAAACAGAAAACCAGTTAGATTATATGAATGGCAGTCATAGCATAATAATAATAATAATAATAATAATAATAATAATAATAGCCATGTAACACTTTGCTTAATATTCAGGGTTTTAAGGTTCAGTTGACAGGTGGATGTTTTTTTTTCTGCAAGCCACACTGGGTTTACAGCTTAACGTAAATATGTCAATAATATCACTGCCAATAGCTTTTAGAATTACTGTAATCCTTTCAGTAAAAATCAAAACATTCAGTATATAAGTGATCCAGAAATGTCAAAATTTTACTGACTGCTGTGACTGACTGCTTAATATTCACGCCTACAACTTTGTGTTATTGATGTTGTTCTTATTGTAGTTATTATTGTCATTGTTGTTGATAATAAAAATAACAATAATAAAAAATAATAATAATGCATTTGTATAGTGCTTTTAGGTCAGAAGATACAGAGGTGCTAACGTTTTATTGCAGGGTTGGAACATATTGTGATATTTTCGAAAATATTAAAAATATCCGATATTTTTGATGTTATCGATATATATCCGGTATTTATTTTTTTGCAAGACATATGTTATAAAAGTGACAAAATAGCACTTATTAAACTATTATTATATAATTATTCCACTACGCTCTCCAAAAGGAAGATTTATGGTGCATTAGAAATTAATAAAGTAATTAAATTACCAATTACTTTGGAATTTGCAGCCACATTACAAATTAGTAATTCAAAAATACCAAATTACTTCAAATTACAAATTACATGCAATAAATATCAGTTAACACATCACGGAAAATATGCCGAAAAAACTTGTATTTTAATTGCAAGCTGAGTCTTTAGCAGTAAGAGTCATGTAAAATGTCGTGTCATGTAAAATTAAGAGCAGAATTGTCGCAATGTCAGACGTGATCTATGGTGTCATTGTCGTGATCTATTGTCTACAAACTCTACATTGTCATGTCTGCTGCAATGTCACTGTGGTTCGTCTGTCATGATCTCTTCGCTAGAGTTATGTTGCTGAACTAGAAAGAATATTTTCAAGTTATGGACTTGTGCACTCAAAACTAAGAAATAAATTGGGGAAACAAGAAGGCAGCTAAACTTACGTTTCTGTTCAAGCACCTTAATCAGCCAGTAGGTGAACAGGACAAGATAACTCCAAGCAAAGAGATCATGACAGACGAACCACAGTGACATTGCAGCAGACATGACAATGTAGAGTTTGTAGGCTATTCCTGACACCATAGATCACGTCTGACATTGCGACAATTCAGCTCTTAATTTTACATGACATTTTACATGACTCTAACTGCTTAAGAGTCAGCTTGCAATTAAAATACAAGTTTTTTCGGCATATTTTACGTGATGTGTTAACTGCATGTAATTTTAAGTAATTTGGTATTTTTGAATTACTAATTTGTAATGTGGCCACAAATTCAAAAGTAATTGGTAATTTAAATTACTTTCATAATTTCTTATGCACCAGAAATCTCCCATTTGGGGAGCGTGGTGGAATAATTATATAACAATAGTAATAAGTGCTATTTTGTCAGTTTTATAACTGAAAAAAGTTTTGCGAAAAAATAAATATCGGATATCTATCGAAAATATCAGATATTTTCGAGGTTGAAAATATCGGATATATATCGCGGATATATATCATGGATATATATCATGCCAACCCTGTTTTACTGCAATTTCTGCATGCCCACAATAACATTTAAGAGTTTTATATTAGCACATAAGACTGTGCTTTGACTGAACATTTTTATTGTCTTAAAAGTTAAGTTTTCTGTTATTTATGATGTTATGTTTACTGTTAATATACCTTGAAGTGAAATGTCAAACAAACGCTGTATGGCTGCATGATGCTAAATTGCATTATTCTTCCAAGCTGAGGAAACCGTCCCTTCAGTTACTGTGCACTAGCCTCTGTTCTGGCTGCCATGGCCCACGGGAAAACCTCAGCTGGTTCTGTTTTTAAACATTTAGCAAAAAAGCTAATGTCGATTCTGTGTACCATAAATTGTTGATTTGGAGCATCAGATGTGTAAGAGTTATTTGAAATGTTACAGGGGTCCAATTTTTTAGACATACTGTGTATAGAAACGGCAAGAACTAAAATACATCATTCATGCGTTCTACAAATTATTTTACTAATAACCACAGTACTAGCTAGTTCCTGACGTCAAAAGTTATCCAGTATTTGTAAACGGTTGTCTGTTGATTTGCCTGGGACAAACAATTAAATTGATGATGTAAAATGGTTAAGATATCCTATTACAAAAAGTATGCTTTCAAATAACATGTGAATGGGCTGTCTGGCAACATAGTAATTGTTACTAAATTACAAGAGAAACATTGACAATTATTATCCATTCAGGGTTTGATAAATGAGGATCAGCAACGAAGTGCAAGTCTGGCAGTAGTTGAACCAACAATGATGATAAGCTTGACAACACTGAAAACACCAAGGACTTGGTCATCTCCATATGACGAAAGTGCATAATGCTTGAACGAAAGCATAGGAGTGTCATTTTGAACATATGATGATGTTAAATATCAGCTTTTGCTTATTTGATGAATATTCAATATTTTCACAGTAGGACACTCTGCAAGTCGTGTCTGCCAACAGTGACAGTGTCTTTGTTAACTTTAACAAGATCGCAGTTGCTACTGGAAAAATAAATAGGATATATTTTGTATGTTGTAGTCATACAGAATAATAAGTGTAAAAATGTTTTCAATGGTTACTAAAAATTTTATACTAAAGTATCCAGACAATTATAAATAATTGCAGTTTTCATCGTGGTACAAGCTTGTGGTGATTGTCCTTCACTGAGACACAGAATGATGAAAAAAGTACGTATTTAATGTCTGCTTAGTAGTAAATATATGTGTTATATAATACGTATACAAAACAGCATTGGCTATAAACATAATTCCGTGAAAACACATTACATGAAACAAATTCCTGATGAATACAGATTCATTATCGTACACACGGTATTACACTAGTCAGTATACACGTAACAGTATAAACTAATCTTACAATACAAACTGTGACCATGATTTACAAACGTGATGAACATTTTTTCTTAAATAATTTTCAATTTTTGGATATTGACTGTTTTAGCTGATTGCTATAAACTGAGTTGAACATGTGATTATTACAACATTGTTGAAAAAATTCAACGGATTAACTGTTTACACTGCAGCTGATATTGTTCCTATACCGATAGTCTTTTAGTAGTTTCATCAAACGTCACTTTCAGCCTTTTTTCAATTTCAGTGGATATTCAACGTGTTTTAGCATTGTGGTAACTAACACTTGGCAGTACGGAAAACTTAATTATCTGTAATTACTTCGAAAACAATTACTGCACATTTAAGTGCAAATATTGTGGCAGCAAAAGTGTACTGTACATTATATAAGTGGCCTATTTTGAATATAATTACTTAACAACTATGCAAATACACGTGTACTGAAAATACTACTTAAACAGCTAAAATGGCTGCACGCATAACCATGCTTGCAACTTCGCAAGAGAAAAACTTCCATAGTTTTTATGCCTCCATCAGTCTAGACTGGGCGCTTCTCATTAATTAATTTTCTACCTGGTCATCTGTCCGACCAACGTTTGTTACCAATCTTGCGAACGTGAACAAGAGCTCAGCTACTGCCGAGGATGGCCGACCGTACGAGAGCAGTTAAAACGACTTTGTTTACATCGGCGTTGCGTAGAATATTTAGCAACCGGTAATTTTTGGCCGACC
>Ga0209149_1002598_pt1 | contig 10249 bp, 4 predicted proteins | sample WorMetTyACAVOLI2_FD_187423 | JGI IMG/M metagenome (GOLD analysis project Ga0209149, IMG submission 187423) | Marine gutless worms symbiont microbial communities from Max Planck institute for Marine Microbiology, Germany - Olavius algarvensis... ... | reverse complement strand
AGTAGGTAAACCTGGTTACTGTCTCTACTGCTTGATTGTCAATATGGACTGTTCTTGGAGCAACTCCAGTTCCAATATTTCGGATCTTCGTTTTATGCCAGTTTGTGTGGAGACCCATAACGCCTGCTGATGCTAATGAATACTCATTATTAATCCCCCAGGGACAGAAACCCTTCGCAAACACATTGTTTAAGTCATTTAACTTAAGATTAGGGTTAAGGTTACGGTAAGAGTAGGGTTGGGGTTCGGTGGTGGTTGTTCTGCGGGGCTTCCTGTCCTGGGGTTATAGTCCGTGATTCGAGTGCTGGTGACAAACGTGCAGCATACGAAACAGTTATGGCTAAACTCACAAACAGCGCTTATCAACTTCCTATCAATCCAAACTAACCACAAAGGATCGATTTTTTTAAGAAGGGCCATAGCCTACCGAGGTCCGGCTCCTTAAATCCGACAGTGTGAGAAGCGGATCCAAAATAATCGACAGATGCGCTTTTAGAAACTTTATTGCGGTATTACCAAGGTCTGGGTCGGTTGTATTCGGTAGATACATCCTAAGATGAATCATTCTTCTCAGTTGCGAAGACGACGACCTCCGCTGCATAAAACAACTTATGCAATATAAAATGTGCGTAATTGCTGGAACGTCGGACTCGCGACCAAGACGTCCGGCCAGCTCGTAATGCGGCCTCCTAAGTAGGTAGGACCGCATAATAATATAAATTCAAGAAAAATATGTTAGACCTATCCTGCTAGGCCTAATTGAAAAAAAGCTGATTAATTACTGTACATATTTTCAAGACAGTAATAGTTAGGCCTACATCATAAATTAACACGGAATTACTTCAACTGATTGATTGATTGATCAGACAATCAGTCGGTCAGTTACTTAATTTCCTCCGCCAAGGAGGTTATGCGATCGGTGCTGTTTGTCTGTCTGTCTGTCTGTTATTCTGTCACACTGTGAGTAGAATTACTGAAAAAGTAATCAGCCGATTTCATTCAAACTTAATGGTGTTATGATTGGGCCTACCAAACACTTTTGGTGGTGATCCAATACCGGATACGGATTCCGGCTCACTTTTTCGTTCCCCTCACCATAGTGAATTTTAGGAGATTTCTTAGCATTTCTCATACAGCCACTTTCACGGCACTCGGCAAAATGACTGACGCCGACAAGATGTGAATCCACAACCTGGCAGACATCCGGAACAGAATTAATCCGGATTCGAATCCCGGATCACGTTTGCTTGAGACGTGGCGGAGGTTTGCGCTCTTTGAGCACAGTGTAATTAATTAATTAATTAATTAATTAATGATTGATTGATTGATTGATTGATTGATTGATTGATTGATTGATTGATTGACTGATTGATTGACTGACTGACTGATTGATTGATCGACCGACCAACCGATCAATCAATCGATCGATCGATTGATTGATTGATTGATTAATTAATTAACTAGCTATAGCTATAGCTAGCTAGCTAGCTAGTTAGTTAGTTAGTTAGTTAGTTAATCAATCAATTAACCAATCAGTCAGTCAGTCAATCAATTAATAGTACAAGTATTTGTAAGAAGTACATGCTATTAGTAATAAAGACCGAAACCACCATCACCCATTACAACGACTGCGGTTATTCAGTAATTTGGCGAAATGAACAACTGCAGCTGTTAGCTGCGTGCATCCTCATCGACGATTAAACTTTAAAATGTCCACACTGTGCGGCTATGCGTACGTTATCCCGCTGTCTGTGCCGGTGTCCACGACGCCGCTGACTGGATCTCCGTTTCCGTATGGAGGACTCGTCCGGCGTGGACCTTCGACGACTGCTGGGAGTCCGCGGCACTGTGTCGCCCTCCTCAACCGTCGACGATCGTCGATGACGACGGACAGCGGCTGTTAACGCTCTCCGCCGCTTCCGCTGACCAACCTGCTCTGAGATGGTCGTCACGTTCCGTTCGTCTACCAGGGTGGTCCAGTCGTCGGCAACTAAGTTGGTCTGAACACGCATCAGTGACGACAACGTCAAGCCCCCGTGTGTGTACAAGTTGTTTAGCCTACGGCCAGAAGCACTACAGTACTCGCAACGATTATTTATATAGGCACGTGCACATCACCCCCGCTTACACAGTAGCCGTACATTGATAGCTGAACTATAAAATTGACTGCCTCCACTGACTGGTTCTGTTTATGACTTCAGTTCATGAAGCAACTAGACACCTAAAGACCGCCGCTGCATGTGTGCAACGGACTCGCCAGCCCTACGAACGCAGCGTCGCAGCGTGCCGTATGTACTGTGAAATTTGTGAAGTCATTCGCTAAACAGCAGCAGCGGTTTTGCGTCGATTCGCATTTTCATCCTCCCTTGTCCCTGATATACAATTTCGCCCGAAATGTAATGAGTTCATCTGTTGATGGTAATGATTACCTCCCGCAAACTTCATCGAAATCCGTTCAGTATTTGTGCGAAGTGAAAAAATGCCGATGTTGACACGAGACATCAGGATAAGGGGACATAGTGACAACGTGATAGCCTCCGTCGTCCATGGCTTTGAGGAGGCATAAAAATCCTGCGAATATCTCCCGCTTGTTGGCCGTACACATGTGTTTTACCGCACGATGCTATGCATAGTGTTAGCGCGTACTTTGCTACTGTCTGTCCGTCTGTCCGTCACACACCGGTATTCTATCGAAACAGCTAAACATATCATCAAACTTTTTTCACCGTCGGGTAGCCACATTAGCCACGGGTAGCCACCATTTTAGCTTTTCCGTAGCAAACGGTATGGCAATATCCCGACGGGGACCCCCCTAATGGGGCGTCGAATGCAGGGGGGTGAAAATCGCGTTTTGCGGCCAATATCTTGCTTTACCTCGGAAATGATACACGACAGAGCCATAGTTACTATGGAATGCGAATAGGAAACCCGAACCGTACCCAAATGCTTAATATGGTACCATTTCCAATGACCTTCATGTGGCCTGTAACCCAAATTTCAAGGTCATACCATTATTTGACACTGAATATCTGAGAAACGGTACGATATACAGACATAGTTACAATGGAATACTAATAGGGACGTACACATGACATTGAGTGATCTTGAGTGACTTAGCGAAATTGTCAATGACACGAAGCATCGCGCGGTCTCTCTGCGACAGCTGAGTTTCTTGTTCCACTAGCAGGCACGGCACATCTGCGACATACTTAATTATCATGCCCGGTCGTTAGACGGCGATGTAGGCCTATTGTTTGTCACTTTGTTTGTGAGCAACATTACGGCTGTTGTTACGAAACGTTGACAACAATCATCCTATCGCCGGGTGGCAGCACCCTGCACCCTGCGCCTGGCACCACGTTCACGATGTATTTCTACCGTAGGCCTAATATGTTGATGATGGTTGATGAATGAACCAAGCAATCTGTATGTTTCAAAATAAGGTCCTGTTCTAATTATCGCTCGTAATTACTACAGGACTTTCAATAGACGTACTGAACACAGTCCTCACCTTTAGCTGGGCAAGTGAGACGGTTTGAGACAGCCTGTCAAGGGAGACGATTGGATGACGGCAGTGGCACTCATGTATCACCTGGCGCAGCTGATAGTTCGTCACCAGTAGTTGATGGTGCACGTAGCTGCAGACTCCGACCAGTAGAACAGTCGGCAGAATGCATGCGACCAACAAGGCGGCTAACGCTAGTCGCCGAGTGACGCCTTGGCCGTCGACGACACTCTGATCGACTGATGAGCTGGCGGCACCGCACGGCCGCTCAGTACACCCGCGGTCCTTCATCTCTGGGCTTGAATCAGTCCTCTCTTAGATACTTTCCGCCGCTTAAACGTAGCCACATGCTGATCTATATCGGTCAACTATGTCCAATTTTCTTCGTGTGATGAAACAAGCAAAGACAAGAAGCTCAGCTATCGCAGAGAGGCCGTGCGATGCCTCGTGTTGTTGAGTATTTTCGTTAGTCGCTGAAGGCTGCTCTAATTAGAAGGATTAATATGGTGACTTTCGCAAATGTAGGCTCCGTCCGCCTACCAAGTTTGAAGTTCGTAGGCCTTCGCGTTCGGAAGATACGGCGCATTTAGTGTGTCAGCTGTATATCTACAACAGTTTCCCAGTTATTCGAACCACAATTATTGCAAAAAATCGTCATTTTTACGTACCCAGGCCTTCATTTTTTTGTTTGCCCTGGGGACCCCCCTGTGGCAATCACGCAAAACGTTGCATGAATGAAAAGACAATCCAGTGCTTGCCAAACCTCTCGCAGCATGTACCCATCTATCTTCAATAGTTTCCGAGTTATACGATGCTTAAGTCAATGCGTAGGTCCAAAAATCGCTACTTTTACCACATTTTGGTTTCCCCTGGGGACGCCCCTGTGACAATCACGCTAAATGTAGTATGGATGGAAAGAGAATTTGATGCTTATAAATCGTCTCGCTGCACGTGCTCTCTAACTATAACCGTTTCTGAGATACAGCGAGATATTGGTCGAAAATCGTCAATTTTTTCATACCCATTGCATTCGACGCCTCCGTTAGGGGGGTTCCCGTCGGAACATCGCCACCCCGTTTGGTAAGGAAAAACTAGAATGGTGTGCTACCCGATTGTAAAAAAATTTCGAAGATATCTTTATTCGTTTTGGCCCAACTCACGAACGTGACGGACAGACGGACAGACAGACGGACGGACAGACACCGGGTGATGGCAATAGCCGCGCTATGCATAGCATCGCACGGCAAAAATGTATTGAGCCGATCCACAACAGATCGCAAATCTTTGTCCACTGGATGCACACTAGTGTAGTTTCGCGTTTCGTTTCACTTCTGTCGCGTGCGATAGCACATTCAATATAAACGGTGGCGTTTTCAACAAAAAAACGCAGACAAAAATTACGGTTCGTATACACTACACACTCACCGTGCAGTCTTCACGTGTTGCCACGACTGAAGACAGCCGTAAAAACAGCGTTACAGCAGGACCGTATAATATACGGATAGGCCTATATTATATCTTTGATCGACGCGTCTGCGTGCTATACGGTTCAACTTTCTGTCCGCGTCGCGTACGCCGCACCGTATATTGACACAGTTTTTTTAGGAAGTACGCAGCTTGGCAGAGATGCCTAGACGCGGACGTTGCTGCAGCCGGAACCTGGCACACAACACCGCCCCATTAAGTCATTAACCACTTATAGGCCTAGATGTCAAAGTCTCTCTAATTAGGCTCTTCACTTCGGCCATCATACAGTCGTCGTCGATGCCTGCTCATGCCGGAGCCATAATAAACAAGAAGCTCAGCCGTCGCAGAGAGACCGCGCAACTGCGCGATGCGCGCTCTTGTCATTGATTATTTTGCTAAGTCACTCAAGATCACTCAAGGTCATTCGAAATGACACCCTTGAGTAGAGCGTAAGTCTCTGTATCTCGTACTCTTTCCGAGACATTCGGCGGAAAATTGTGGCGTGGCCTTGAAATCTAGGTTCAGGGTTGACACGAAAATATCAATGATATATATCAACGATATATATCATTATAGTTATCATGATATTTTCAAGCGAAACTAATAACTATCATGATATTTTTGATATTTTCAAAATATCAACCTTTATTATTATTATTTACTTACTTTTCTAATTCATGCATATCTAACACAAAATGCCCAAGTCCGTTACCTAATTAGATGGTGCAAAAATATTGCCGAAAATTTTAACCGTCTAGGTAGGGTGCAACAACGTCACAGACGACAGACACAGACGGACGGCTCATGCCATAAGGCGAACGTAACGTGTATAGTTCGACTAAAACTAAGTTTTAACGTATGATACAAATTACTGGTAACTAATGGTCATTAAAATACTGCATCAGGGTGTTACCGCCGTTGTTATATAATGTGTCCCAATACTCGACTGGACATTACATAATTATGTGTTATATTTTCATACAATGTACCCTGTATTTTGGACTGAATGTCAACATAGAACAGTGGATAATGGCGTTCATGCGTGTGGAGATCAGTTCTGGCCTGTTTAACTTGCTATTGCGGCAATTTATGAGTTTACGCTATCAAAACACGGCTTTAATCCGTCTGTCAATTGTTGCTGTGCGTGAGATATATTAATTTGTGCTACTGAACTATTCACCTGTCAAATGCCTGCAATGTTTCACCTGGTCGCGTGCCCAGGTATATAATACTTTGCACGCGACTTTTCACCTGTCCCGCTCTCTGGCTTGTTCGCTATACGCCGTACACCACACGTAGATGATTTATGTTTATACATACGAACGCGGAAGCTACGATTTCTTACTAAGTATATAAACCCATGCTATTGTGTTCCATGAAGGTTATAGACCATGTTGTCGCGGCTTCGCTTGCACAAACTGGAGAGATTGCACTTCGAACTAAATGGATCCGGACATTTCCCCCTAAACATATTCCCCCTAAACATATTCCTTCAGGACATTCCCCTCCCAGACAATTCCCCCTCTTTTTACATTGTGTAGCAAATTCCCGCTTCTACCACCACCATCCGCCAGTTACAATATAAAGCGATATACCGTTAATGTTTACGAAATTGATAGCGGTGGTCGGTTAGGGTCAGGAGTACTGGTTAGTGCCAGTTTTTAAATTCAATTTTCGCTTTAACAGCGTGGGAATGTCGTAGATAGGAGAGAAATTGTCTTGGCGGGAAATGTCCGGCGGGGAAAATGTCCTACATTCGAGCTAAATGCTTGAGTATTTGGGTAGGCGTCGAACATTGCTGCGTCCTATAGTAAACTTCGACGACCTGACAAGTCTTGAGGAAATGGATGCGAAAGCGTAAAAATCATCTAGTCGATGATGACGACGACGATGACGATAATGAAAATAATCGTGCCATTACGCTGCGCTGTACCACGACAAGAGTCACGAACAGCTGGTGACGTTACTGGCGGTCATTCAGTGTATATGCATTTGAGTTGGAGTAATTAAATGATTGCGCAAAAATAGCCCTGAGCCCGAGTCAGCATTTAAGACACAAACGTCATCAATGCCAGATTGTCGATAGAGACACTTTCAGCAGTTGTAGAAATATGTATGGAATCAAAAAATTTGGAGGTGCTCCCAAAAACCCTTAAGCGATTTTCTATTAGTAGCCATACTATCAATCAAGGACATCACTCACGGTTTTGTAGATGCGATAGCGCTAGGGCACAGAAACCGCTAACTTTACACGCTCAGTTGTCATTTAACGTCTTCTCATGCACAGGGTGACTCCTGCGAATTTGTGCATGAACTTTTACCTCGCTAAAATCTAGAGGTATAGATATAGCACAATATAACAAAGGTATACTGTTGATATAGTATGGTTTAACGTTCCACTCGACACATTATACGTCATTCAGCTATTGTCACAACACTGAAAAGACGATGGCTAGTCAACCAGGTCAAGGGCCAATCCCACCAGTCTCAGCTTACTAAAAAGTAAAGAGAAGGATGTAAGCAAAAAAAGTAATATATGTATAGTACCACGAAGACCGAAGACACAGCGGCGCTCAGAAGACAGAGAGCTAAACCAAGGAAGATCAAAGCTCAATACAGTCGACAGACCTGTAAGAACAACTCGTACCTTTGTGCACCATTATAATAGTACACGATACTGTAACACAGAGACAGTTTTTACAATATTTCCCTTAATCCTGACAAACATCACATCTCAGATGTGGTCAAGTGGAGGTAAGGGGGTTGGGGGTAAAATCTAGAAACTTGGGTCTGCCTTCATGTCGCTGACACTGACAGTGTGGCTATATCTTCACACACGTTATGCATAAAGGGGAGGGGAGTTGGCGCGTTACGTCCGTTCAAGGTCATTTAAGGTCGTCGAAATTGGTGCCAGTTGAGAGCAGTGCTGATTTCGTACACCAAACTGCAATTTGATTTCCCCTTATGGGTTACCCCTGCGAATTTATGCACGATCTTACATTCCTGAAATCTAGAGATCAGGCCTATTGGTCTATCTTCATTCACGTTTACACAGCGGGTCCAGAAAACACGATACAGAGTAAAGGAGTAAGAAAAATGTGCGTTACGGTTAAGATATTCAAGATAAGATATTAAGTTAAGATATTCAATATATTCAAGTAAGCCCATATGCGATTTCCTATTAGCGACTTATGGTAACTGACGCCATATCTCCCACCGTTTCCGAGATATTGCGATGAAAACTTAATATTTCGCCGTTTTACCCAACCCCGTCTTATATAACCCTCTCGCTCGGGTGACTTCCTGTGAACTGGCGACTCAAAACCGAAGCTATTCCGACAGACGTTATGCCCACAAGTTTGACACGTGTGCCATAATGTACTACTTGGCCAAATTTGGTGAAAATCGGCCGTCAGAACGCTGACGAAATATCGTATCGTATTGCTGACAAAACCAGTCGTCCGAGGCTCCATTTAGCCCGCACTTGGCCGATCGCGCCCAAAATTTACTGAATGTTGTCGCCCTCTGATATGTGTCAAATTTGGTCCGGATCGGTTGGGGTTCGCCGGAGTTATTTCCGAAAGGTTGATTTTTCGGACCACAAAGTCACTAGAATATATCACTACAATCATACCAGTGTGCGTGCTGCTTATGGGCTGTGATGTTATTGCTGCCGCCACACTTCCATCAAGCGCTGAGTGGACCTTCTCTGTTCATGAAATCGTGCCTGGGCCTACTGACGTCACGGCGCTACATCGCGTCGTTGAAGTTGAATAATGTCGGTAGCTTACCAGTGGGGTCAAGAAAGCGCGTCGATCGAGGCGTCGTGGCCTATGGGCGCCGAGGGATTGGGTGTGAGAAGAGCGGCGGGGAGTGATATGGGGGAGGGACTAACTTTATAATTTTTTTTATCTCGAAATGGCATGTTTTTGTGCATTCTGAGGTGGTATTTCTTTGAGATAACGGGAATGCTGGTAAAACTGATTCAGTCTAAATACAAGAACTTAACTATCGCAATATGTCGAGACCTCGAAATCTAGGTTAAAGGTCACTCAAAGTCACTGGAAACGGAACCATTGGATAAATCATACACGACGTACTATTAGTCGAATTATTTGACGTTGAATATTATCGTAACCTTGAAATATGGCTTAGAGATCACAGGTCATTGAAGCTGATGTCATTTGAAAGCTGGTGCTGTTTCCTATTCGCCTTTTATATATGACCGTATCTGTAGCCGTTTGTGAGATATTCAGCGTCAAAGAATCATGTGACCTTGAAAACAGGGTTATGGTTCATTCAAGGTCATTGGAAATGGCACTGTTTGATAGATCGCATACGAGTTCCTATCAGCGTTCCATAGTAACTATGGCGCTGTCTTGTATCGTTTGCGAGATATAGCAAGTTATTGGTCGAAAATCGCGAAATTTTTATGCTCCACCTGTAGGTTTAGCGCCCCCGTAAGGGGTGACCCCGTCGGAATTTCACGAAGATGTTTGATACTCATAAAACTAGAATGATTGGGCTACCGTGCGGCGCAGAAACTATGGCAATATATTATACCATTTCCATAGAATACCGGAACGTGACGGACAGAAAGGCAGACGGACAGAATTGCTATCAAGTTCACAAACTTGTGTGTGTGTGTGTGTAGTTCAGCATATCCAGCATACACAGTGGCGCCGCCTATCCTATGATTCCCGACGAGTTTAGATATTTAACCAGCGGTCTTGTATTCGCAGCATAAGCGAGTCAGTTGGGCAGAACTTTCGAGTGTTGACGATGGGTCGACTACGCCCATCTCATGACGCCATCAGAGCATGACTCATCACCTTCATCGAGTATATCGTATCAAGGTGTCCGTGTCGTGTAGGCCCGAGGTGCCGACTGCTGCCAGCCGTCTATGGGCCTGCGTCACGCTCTGGTGACACCTACGGCCTGCTCGTATGCAACAACACCAGCTGGCAAAGCAACACTGCTATCTTCTACGAACCGGAAACTTTAGTCGACTTAATTTTGAGCGTTTGATTCATCGTATTTTCAGTGTTGACGACAACAACTTTATACCACTGCATTCGGTAAGTTTCCTGTCATCGACTATTTTTTAACGTAAAAGAAATTAAGGCTTACTTGTCATAGTAATATTTAGTAAGTAAGTAGGTGCTCTGGCGCTTTGCTATTCAGCAGCAGAGTACTGCGCCCCAGTCTGGTCACGCTCTGCTCACACAAGTCGGGTCGATGTACAGTTGAACTCTACCATGCGTCTCATCTCTGGTA
>Ga0209149_1002597_pt1 | contig 10250 bp, 4 predicted proteins | sample WorMetTyACAVOLI2_FD_187423 | JGI IMG/M metagenome (GOLD analysis project Ga0209149, IMG submission 187423) | Marine gutless worms symbiont microbial communities from Max Planck institute for Marine Microbiology, Germany - Olavius algarvensis... ... | reverse complement strand
ACCTATAGGCTGATCAAACAAAAAAAGGTATAAATAAATAAATAAAAATAATTTTTGTTATATTTCACCCATTTGCCCAGAAGCCCCCAGTGAATGAATTTCTACCAAATTTGGTATAGGAGGTCCCCTCGTGGACGTAATCAATTGTGCCGATTTTTTTTTCGATCGATTCAGGGGTATTGATTTTGTGGGGGTTGAAATTTACCTATCCCCATAGGAATTGAAGGTCGCCGTTAACACTACCGTTCAGACAGTAACTGATATTTAATAAGTGTGTAAGCGATGATATGGCGATGATGACGTTTCTTGAGCTGTTTGTATCTGTGCCCTCTAGTGTGTGATAGTACCCCGGTACTCATTTCAAGGAAGTCTTCTCTGTGTAAATCAGCGAGACCAAATGACACAAACAAAGCTCTGTTGTGTATAATAGTTTACAAATGATAATCACAGACATTTGGCTTTCATGACATACATCCCTCTGTCATTACGTGACAAAAATAATTACAAAATCCGTATTATTATGCCGCAAACATTCTGCTGCATGTAGCTGATAAAAATTTACAACTAGAAATGAAGCCATCAGAGATGGAAACTTACTACCCGCAACAGATTAGCTCACAACCTTACCCAGTGACCTTGAACCCTCCAAAAATGACCTTGACCTTGCAAACTCAACCGAGATTTTTCTCAAGCCTACGTACTTACTAAGCAGAAAGCATATATTGGCAATAGTTTACAAGTAATCGTGCAGTGTGGACAATCAGACACACAACTGTGCCAAATGAATCATGTGTGCGTTCGTGATGACCATCTAGTCAAATCTGAAAAATAAGAGAGGCTTCAGATAGACACAGTCGGCTATAAACAATACTACTCCATAAGCAATAAGTAATAAGCAAACCGCACTATGTAGATATGGTTGCCGGACGTCGATTCCAACAGCTATCTTTTCAGCCAAAGTGCCATGTTTCAGCCTGCTGACTGCTTCTTCCATTCGTCTGCATCAATTCGCCGCAAAACATTAACCCCAGTAATGGGCACATTAAAACAGCAGAGCAACGGACGGAGCTGCGACCTTTGTGCGGACGGACGGAGGGACTGACGAACATTTGATGGTTTGTTATAGTCATCTCTTTGTCATCTGTCCGAGATATCTCTGAAGAGATGACTAATAAAGCGAGATATTGGTCGAAAGTCACAATTTTTCATCCCCTCTTGAGGGCCTCTTCTACCTGCCATCTCAGGTTGTCAGCATCTGCGATCTGCAGCGACTGGCACTCTACTGGTTCCACGTGCCGGGACTGCAACTAGACAACGAAGTTTCGCAGTCAACGGACCAGCCACATGGAACCGTCTGGCACCAGCACTACGGTCAGCGGACCTGTCGGAGAGCACCTTCAAGCGGGCACTGAAGACGCACCTGATCTCAACCGTCCGGCGCCATTGAGACGTTTTCTTGACTTTGGCGCCGGATATAAGTATCCAAACTTACTTACTTACATAACAACACCTGGGAAAACGGTGGTGTAAATATATTCTGCAGAACGTTCTGTTTACAAGCAGCTCAAGCGCGTTACAGACGGACAGACAGACAGAGAGACAGACAGACAGACGGACAAACTAACAGACAGACAGACGGACAGACCGATATGTGATCTCAATAGCGGAGCGTTTACTGCGTAAGTGTAACGCTCGTGAAAAGAGCCAGTTGTGTGGCTAGATCACAGCATGTGTTCGAAGTGACGTCCCTTTGCCTTTACACATGCACGCAGCCGTATTTGGCACTGGTCAATGGCTTTTTCTATGATGCCCTGAGGAATGCGCGGTCCCAATTGTGACCGCGAGATTCAGCTCGTCTATGTCGCATTTCAGTTTTTGTGTAATGTCACTGCAGGTAGCGTAGAAACACGACTAAGGTGAGGTGGCAGATTAACTAAGGTGAGGTGGCAAATTATTTTAAATGTTCTCTCGATTATGCCAAAAAATGTAGTGAAGTTTACATTACAGTATCTCCGAAACGGTAGCAGATATGGCCCAGGTTAAATATTTGCAGTCACGAAACACAATGGACTACCGATTCAGCACAATCATCATCATCGTCATCATAATCTTTATTAGAAGTTGACAAACCGCAAATAATTACAAAAAAAGTTAGTAGATAAGTCAATAAACGCGTTTATACAATATTCTGATAATAATATCGCTCTCAGTTCTGCTCAGCGTTTAAACCTATGATTATTTCTGCGTTCTGCTATTAACACTATTTCGTTTATAGAAGTTTACTAAGTGAAAAATTTATCGACTTATTGAGGAACGTCTACCCATTAAGCGGTGCCTTTCTTTTGATTTAGTCCGATTGCAGAGCTATATAATACAATGCCAAAGTTCGGAACGTTTTTTATGCGCCAACCGTTACACAGTAAGTTCACACAATGCCACAAATGGACTTAGTCAACAGTTACTGGTTATCAGACATGTCTCTATAGTCTACTTCTGAACATGTCCCGCGCAATGTCCCATAAACGCACTTCAACAGAGACTGTTCGACACGCGAGGTCCTCCGCTGGTCCCGAAATGTGAAAAGTTGGGATGTTAGGGTACTGATCGCCGCATGTTTGCGCCAATGTATGGGCTTACAAATTACAACAATTAACGCTTGTAAAATGACGACAGATACTGTGGGTTAAATTTAGTATTAACACTAAAAAACCCTAAAATTAATGCGTCAATTGACATAGGGCCTACACGTCCACTTTTCGGTCTAATCATACAAGCTTATGCACCATACAAACTACGGGGATAACGTGATATGTAGCACACACTTTTGACAAATTTACCTGTCTGGAACTAGTTTTAGAATCCACTCGACAGTTGCTTTATGTAGCGTCTTCGGTAAAGTGCAAGTGTTCTGTTTCAGCAGCAGATGGACGACGTAAGAAGTGTTATCACTACTGATGATAACACGTGTGACAACGCAGTGACCAACCCATGTAAATGGCTTTTCAACGTCGATCACATCCTTGAATGTCGTGTTAGCCGCTGTTTTTGCCTTGACGACTGACTTCAAACTGTTAGCATAACGGATACACATGTAACCTTTGACATCAGTGTCGTACATCGCCGGTTCTTCATCTACAGGAAACGTTATATTTCTGTCCTTGCAGAACTGTGCGCTGATATCAAATGTTCCAGTAGTTTTATACTTACCTTGTTTCCAGTGAATGTCTACGTTATGTACAATAATAGAGTCTCCGTTACCGACAGCACTGTACGCTGCTTCAACTGCCAGTACCGGTAGCCACAGCTTCTGGTAGTGACCAATGTTGGCATACGAACTCACGTCGGCTTTCTGCATCGCTGGCTTCGAAAAGCTTTCGACAACGCTGGTGTTATGTTCTATGCAGATGCACACCAGTGGTGTCAGATGAAACAGCTGAATATGTGGTCGACTGCGGTAGCTATCTTTTGCCGCAAGCTGTACCTTCACAATACAAGCCCTTGACAACGTAGCCACATATTCGCAGAAGTGTTTCCCAGATGGCAAACCTTCCGATGTTAAATTCTCAATGCCATTTTGAGCTCGATAATCGTTCGTGAAAAGTGTTTCAATAACTGAGGTGATTGCGTCTTTGTCTTCAGCTGTTACAGCACCAAAAAGCGTCTTCCAGTCAGTTGCTTTCACTGGCACTTGGGACTGATGCGGGTTGACTTCAACCGTTCTGCAATTAGTTGACCGCATTTCTTTAGGCCTACTTGTACGCAAATCATAAATTCGCTGCTTCCACCTTAGTTTAACCGTTTTCGCAGTTCTTTCCGGTAGCATGGAAGGTTTCAAGGACGAAAACTTCACAACATTCTCGCTCTCGGCCGAGAAAATGGACTGCAGGTTAGGAAGTAGAAGCACAATACCCGATTCTGTTATCGTACAGATAATTGCATAGATCACAACCGATCTTTCTCTCAGTAGTGAACACAGACGAACGTTGCACGTGTCATATTTCAGACCATGCGCTCTCAAACGAGCACCATTACATTCCTCACATATCTCAGCAATGTCTTCTTTCGTATACCTATCTGCTTCCGTGTTGTTAGGTCTGTTTATCACTGACAACAGAATCCGATGCACTACAATGTCAATATAACGTCGTATTGGTGACGTGAAGTGCACATAGTGAGGAAGCTTTAAGATACAATGCTGCCAGTTGCACTCATTAGGCTCATTACCAGAGCATATATACTTAGCATGTGAGCATATATACTTAGCACGTGTATTCTGCTGGTTTAGATTAACTGATTCAAGTGCCAGTTGAGGTTGGTACTCGATATTAGTAACCAGGCACTTCATAAGCTCCATGTCATTTGAATGTATTGCAGATAGTAAAGCTTTCAACATGGAATAACTCAATTGCACGTATTCAGATGCTTTGTCATCGTCATCATCATCATCAATTTCAGGTAACTTGTGACGCAGAGGACTTTTGCACGGGACTCTGTTGACTAGCCTTTTGGATACTTCATAGTTTGCCGTGATCATCATTTCTTCCACCAGCGTTCGTGCCGTTATGCAATTCATGGACATCATCTTTGGCGGTCTGTAACATTTATCATTTCCAAGTCTCTGCCTTCTCCAGCTGACTGCTGCTTCTTTCAACCTGCGAATACTCCACGATAGCAGCTCACGTTCATTTGTTCCTGCTATTAGTTTTTCCGCATCTTCATACGTCAGTTGACGTTTGGAATGTATCTGACAGCGTTTGATCACCACTTCTTGCATGTTATAATCAGAATCAGTCGTGATGAAGACAGAGATGGTTGGTCGATCTACGCCCGGTAGTAAACTGCAAGCATTGACACTACTTTCAGGCAACATTGACCAATGTTTACGACCAACCGAGTGAAACACCAGACCGCGCTTCCTTGCTTCTTTGTCAACAGGACTGTCACGTGGAACTCGAGCTGACACGTCAGCTATGTGTATTCCAAACTGGTAGCCATCGTCCAATGCTTCAACACTAAAGGCGTCATCGAGCGCTTTAGCATTTTCTTCATCGATGGTGAACACCATTTTCCCCCGATAAACTTCGTCAACTTCGTGGTTTAACTCGTCGGATATTTTTCCAGCCTGTTCCATTGCGTCTTTGGAGAATGATTTCTGAACTTCGTGTTGTTCTTCTAGGAAATCAATTTCCTTTTCAACTGCATTTCTGACAAGACCAACAACATCTCCAAGTGGATTAAACTTCTGTATGTTCCACTTAATTAACTTTACTATGAAAAGTTGTGATCGACTACTGATACGATAATGTTTCCACTGGTTCTCCCCTGGCACACAGACAGCGTCAGTCTGCTGAGTACGGTGTTTGTCGCAAAACCGAACCTTGATGATAGGTATTCTAAAATCCAATGGAATCATATTTCCGCAATGGTTAACATCTCGGCGGCAAATAAACGTGCGGTTAATTGGATTACACGCTCGCTTTAATATACCGACGACTTCACCACAGATACAGTCATCTGCTTCTTCAGTAACGCTTTCAGGAAGACTCTCCTCGTCATCTTGTGTACAAAAATCATCGTCGACGTTGAGGTTGTTTTCTTCTTCTGTAATCTGCACCACAACTTCGTCTCTGTGTAGTGCATGACTGAACTTTTGTCTTCCATTTACTACAATGATCATACCAGGATCATCGCTCACAACTGCGTGAGCAAGATTGGCCCGTTTGATGTCAAATTTGCAACGTTTGTAGATCTCTGGTCGAGCTTCCAGTTGTTTCTCCAATCTTGCAACCTCATCCTCGTCGGTCTCTTGTGTAATATCATCAGCAGCAACATCCACAAGTTCTTCATCACTTTCGTCGCTGTCCTCCGTGAAATCAGTTTCATACTCAGTTTCGGAGCTTGCATATCGGTATGTGAGAGATGTGTTGCTTTTCGTTGTTTTTTGCTCACCCTTTACACCCAGTTGCTGAATGATTTCATCAGGAGCAAGACTGAAGTCCGTGCTCCACTCCTCGTGACTGATCTCGTTCATACGTATCAACTCTTGGCTCTGGGTGTAAACATCTGCCAGAGTCAGCTGAGACGGCTGCACGCTCTCTAGATCAAAACAACGTTTAAGATACGTTCTCCAGATCGGACTGCAGCTGCCGACAGTACAGAGAGCAACCGGGTCTCCAACAACTGCTACCCACGACTTTGCCCTCGTCATCGCTGTGTTCAATAACTTCTGTTCATGTAGAAAACCAAAGTTTCCTGTTCTCTCAGAAGCTTCTGACTCCACACAGTAACGAGTGTGAACGACGCTGACAAATGCAGCCCGAAATTCTCTCCCTGTTACATCCCAACATGCACAATATGAAGAACGGAAAAAGTAATGTTGTAAAATTTGAAAATGAACTGTGAGAATAATTTCATTACTGTATTAATTATACTTCAGTAGAATCTACCTGGCAATTCATGAACTCTCAGAACTGTAACAGAGCTCATGTTTTCTCTTTTCAACGCTGCACGTATCTTCTTTACCTGCATAATGCATATACGATATCACAGACCTAACTACATTACGGCACATACTGCGTATTTTGATAAAAATGTAAAATACGTGTATGTATGTATCGTGAAGTTCGATAGGCCTACAATGTCATATTTTTCCAACTGCATTGTTTTATAGCATATGTCAATTATTATTTCAAAATTCTAGCCTGCAGAAAAATGCTTAGTTCCCTTTCTTATGGTACTGAATACTGATTACTCTGGTCTCATATCTATATAAACGCATGATGCTGGTGTAAAATATGAGAGAAGATACATGTATCTGTTACTTACCTGATCCGAGTAAGCGGCTGTGACAAGTATGTCTTTAGTAGCTATAATCCCCCACTGTTGTGTTGGCCAACAGCAACACAGCTCTTTGACTCTTCTTGCCAATTCTTCCACTTCTGACATATTGTAGAAAGAAGTGCTATCTTTGTCCTGTACTTCACGACCACACACTGCGTAGAAGTTCATTGGTGGTAAGCTGGGGACAGTCTCTTGGTCGCTCATTGATATCAGTCGACTGTTGTAAAGCGTGGACGATAGAAACTTGGTGATCTCGCTGTTATTGCGGTAGTTGACATGTAGTCGGATGACAGGCGGACTGCCGTCGACCTGCTGACACTGTCCGCTGTACAGATGATACAGTCGTTCGGTTAGAGACCTGTTGAAGCCTAGCGCACACGCTTCCTTGCTGTAAACTCTTTGTACCATCTGCAAGTGATCACCGGCCAGTATGACGCACGTACTCTCGCTGGCCAAGCACATGGGCATTATTGCCTCGCATTCCAGAGCCTGAAAATAATAATAATAATAGTAATAATAATTGAGTTCATTACGTTTAACTTATACATTATGTTTAGTGTATATATCAAAGCATTTGGTTTAAAAATCAGTTAATATATCATTGTTGTATATTATTTTCGATTTGTCATATATCGCAGCTTTCGGTTTAGTTGTTTAACCCTTTAGTTGGTACACTGGCCACTGATGGGTTGGCTGTTACATCACCAATCAGCGGCCAGTGTACCAGTCACCCAATTGATGCACAATGGTCCGTTGCTCTATGGTTTTAATGTTCCCATTGAAGGATTAATTATTAGAATTCGTAATAGTGGAATTGACCTGTGCAGCTTCGTCGATCAATATGTGTGTGAAACGTCCTTGCAGTTCAAGCTGTGTCAGCTGCAATGATGTAACCATTGTCGTCAGAACAATCTTACTTTGTAAAATGTCCTCACGACAAGGATCGACAAAACGCCCGTCTTTCATCAAGCAGAATTTCTTGACATCTGACGAAACAGTGGCGGCTCGTCTTCCCTTGTTGTATATACGCAACACTTTGCAGTTTGATTTGGAAAAATATCTGACAATGTACTCATCCGCAGCTCTATAACACATACAAAGCAGAGATTAAAAGTTTGTCATATATTCACGTCTTCAAGAGCCTTTTGCGTTCAGTGCCAAACGCTGTAGGAAAAAGCAAGTGCATGTGGCCTGTAAAATATCGTTACGGCAATCTCCAAAAGTTTCTTTTGGAGCTTATTAGGGGGACCTCTGCCTAACCCAATTAAACCAAAAATGTTGGTTAAATGTAATTAAAATGTTTATAAATTATTAGCGTGAAATATGCGCGCTAGCATACCACCTTCCAATCGCCAGCTTTAATGTATACACTAGGAGCATAATATTTTATGGTTATAATTTATAAACATTTAATTTTTTGCTGTTTTAGAGCTTTGGCTTACACAACTGTAGATGGACTGTGTGCAGTTTTTTCTGTGTAATATTTTCTGTTTTAATGAGTTTGATGGTTGGAGTATAATCAGAAATTTAGAAAGTTCAACAGCGCAAACAGGTGAACTATGAATAATAATGGAAGACCCGTTAACTTACAGTTAAACTGAGATATAACTTACCGTGTCCAAATCAGACTCGTCGTTCGACCCAGGCGCATACTGAAGAAACCAAATAAAGAAAAAATAGCAAAGAACAGAACTTTACTGTAACAAACTGGGTATTCGCCAAGACTACCACGCGGTCGGGACTCGTGGTAGGCTTGGCCAGGGGCGGTTCTACATTGGGGCCGGGGGGCACAGACCCCCTAAATGTTGGCCAGGCCCCCAAATATTTTGGTTCCAACAGCAAAAATGCGCATTGTTAAAATCTAGGCTATTTTGTACAGTGGGAGGGGAGGGAAAATTTAGGGGGCCAGGCCCCCAAATGTTTCTTTCTAAAACCGCCCGTGGCTTGGCGAATACCCAGTTTGTCACAGAAAGGTTTTGTTCTTTGCTATTTTTTCGTATCAAACTCTGAACGTTTTTACGTCAGAAAATTGACACCGAAATGTCATACGTAATTCGACAGAACGCGTGGCAAACGTACGCATTGGTACGTGTGCAGACGAGCACACGAGTTTTGTTGCTGAGTTGGGAAGCGAGCTCTAGCGTCGTCTGAGCAAGAGCCTCTGTCTTTCCTGTACCAAAAGCTCCGTAGACGACGAGCGGCGCCATGCGACGACTGTCTTCTGCCAGCGCGTAACTGATTATCTTTCGCTGGTCTTCATTCAGTCGTGACGAATCACAATTGACCGAACTGCGAGTCAACATGTTACGCATTGTATAAATTTCTTAGGAATGCGCAGAACTTAACATATGAGGTTTGACAGTATTCTAATGGTGAATCGCTATATTGTGCAACTAGGCTAGGCCTATTCAATTCTGTACTATCGTGTACGATTTCAATTATGATGTACGTGAATTAATCAAGGACAGATGAAGCAAACGTAACTAATTTTCCAACTGTATACATGTAATATGTCAGTGTTACACACCCAGGTACAGACGTTGTCTCCAGTTCAATGCGACGAAGTTTGTGTAGATCGGGAAACACGAAATGTGACTGATACACGCAATCAATGGCGTGATGCATCTGACAGATCAGCAGTCTGCTCATCTGAAACTGAACTCTCAGTTGCCTCTTGTCACCGGATTGCAACTTCAGATCTTCACAACACCTAATATTCACAGCGTCTACAAGTCAGTCAGTGCGTTGCTTCTAGCCACACTCGGTCATTTCACTGTTTTCGATCAGTCTTCGGCTGAGACCAAAGACTGAGATCAAACGGCTCAACTTTGGTCTCAGTCCGGAGTTGAGATTAACCAATCACCGCAGCGCGTCATCGTTGACGTCATCGGCGACTCATCGCTGATTTCGCCCGTATTTCTTTGTTTATTTTTGAATTAGGAAAAAAGTGAAGTGATTTTTCGCTCATCAAAACTTAATCTCTAACTGATTAACCTATCTTGTGCATGCAAAATCAACCGGTGAATTAATTAGCTTTGGATTCAGCGATCGCTCAGTTCGAAGTTTGGTCTCAGCGAATCGCTCAGCGATTCGCTGAGACCAAACGAAAAAAACGACTTCACTTTTTGACTGATCTTTGGTCTCAGTCCGAATTTAGGACTCAGCGATAGTCTCAGCGAAAAACTGATCCAAAAAAAGAAATGACCGAATGTCATAATTTATCGTACGTGATGTACAAGAATCTCAGCTGTTACAGAGAAACCGCGCGACGCTTCGTAACATTTGAAAACTTCCTCATGTAATTCTACAGCATGGGCCAAAAAAGTAGATCACACTGTTTGACTGCTTACATCTTTAAAACGAACCGGATCGATCTATGTGATTTTTGGCATTTGGCACGTAACAGGAAC
>Ga0209149_1002596_pt1 | contig 10250 bp, 3 predicted proteins | sample WorMetTyACAVOLI2_FD_187423 | JGI IMG/M metagenome (GOLD analysis project Ga0209149, IMG submission 187423) | Marine gutless worms symbiont microbial communities from Max Planck institute for Marine Microbiology, Germany - Olavius algarvensis... ... | reverse complement strand
GACAGTGACGGATCACGGATGGCAGGAGGAAGGCTGTTCCAGACACGCGGTCCGGCGACGGCAAATGCTCTGTCTCCCAATGACGTCGTCGTACGAGGGATGTCCAGCATCATACTGGCGGCTGACCGTGAGCCAGGACGACTGCGGCCGGCAAAACGGAAGTCGTCGGCCAGATAGCTCGGCCATTCAAGCACTTATGAACCAGTGTCGCCAACTTGAAAGTGACGCGTTGTCACACCGACAGCCAATGAAGAGACTGGAGAACCGGCGTAATGTTGTCGGTGCGCCGGGTTCCAGTCACCAGACGTGCAGCTACGTTCTGGACTGATTGCAGTCGCTGAAGTTGGCCGTCTGCAATGCCGTACAGCAAGGCATCGTATTGAATCAGGAAGCAATTGCGTAATGTATAGCTTGCATTTTTTGATAGCTCTGCTGCTGCTTGCAGACAGAGGAGCTTATAGTGTACCGGTATGTGACTGATGTCTGTGTGGTTGGATGTCTGGTTGTCGTCAAATATTTTTCATATCCATACTGTTATAATAATAATAATAATAAGCACATTTATAAAGCGCCATGTATACCTACAGACGGCTGCAGAGGCCGTCTGTAGGCATACATCTCCAATTCTCACAAAACCTGGTGGGATCGTCCCTCGATGTGGTCGACTAACCATCGTCCTTCAGTGCTGTGACACTGTTGGTTGGGTCATCTGACCCATAAAATTGTTTCCGAAATGACTTATAACGTGTCAAATGGGACATTAAACGCTACTATGCTTATAGTGTACCGGTGCCTATACCTATAGAGAAAACTTGGCACACATAATATGTGTGCTGTTATGCAAAAACATGAACAGATTTTCAAAATTTGGATTTTTAAATTATGGGCAAATTTTAGAAAATTTTGCATCAGCAGTGGAGCTTTGTGGGCCAACAAAGGCCCGACAGGCCTCCTAGTTTGTGTACGTATTTTGCGTCTCCCTGATGACAGCTGGTGAGGTGCGGTATTGTTTTTGGTCACCTGAGGGTTTGTTTGTCTGTTTCTGACTTTGCTACTATGTTAGTTTTCCTGACAGGAAAACTGTTACAGCTGTGGTCATTAACCCTTTAGTCCAGAGGCAATTATAGTGCAACATCAAATAACATGAAGTTGGTACACTGGCCGTTAATGGGTGGGCTGTTACATTTGGTACAGCGAGGAGGGGACTGGGCGGGCCCCTCCTCGCTGTACCAAATGTAACAGCCCACCCATCAACGGCCAGTGTACCAGTAACTGTATTGCTGAATAATGGTCCGTTGCTCTGCAGTTTTAGTGTGGCCGTAAAGGGTTAAACTTTGAAAATATACAGGCAATGGCTGTGAAATCGTGTCATTAAATTTGCTGCGTGGCAGCACCCTGGAGTGGGGCACAGGGCGAGGTTTTCTCTTCGGTGCCTTGACTTGACAACTCAGCAGTATCTTACAATTCACTACAATGCAATAATAGTTTGTTTCCACATAACAAATGCACATGGCAAAAATAATATCACTTCGTAACATCCAATATAGTAGGTACACTATAAGATAAATAATTAGGAGAACGAAAATATGTAATCAGACCGTAATCGTATCATTTAGATGATTTAATTTTGAGACATTTGTGCCATAAGTTTGATACATTGGTTCTCTGTGCATGTTACAGAAACGTGATAATTCGCATGTGGACAGTTCGTTGTCGACGCCAGCTTTTAAACGAAAGAAAACATCCAAATTGTTGGAGTCCTCTGACAGTTCTGACGAAGAATTGGTGATGCACAGTTCTAAGAAATTACACAGCTCTGACCAGTCAGTGCCGTGGAAAATTGACCGACTGAAAACGTCTCTGCAAAAGCCAGTACCATTGTCAGAACAAAAAGATAAACAGTTGACAGCAGAAGCCAGTGTACAAAAGCCGTCGAAAGACGTTCAGAAAAAGATTCCACCGGAGGAAGAACGACCACCAAAGGAAAGCAAGGAAAAGGTACGAAAGGAGGACACAAAACATGCCAGAGAAAAGCAGGATAAAAAGCCCAGTACAGTTGAAACGGTTTCCAAAACTCCTGAGGCGCTAGCTGAAGATCGTTCACGTAAGGATGCATCTGGGAAATATTTAAAGCATAGTGAACCGAGTGTTTCTAAACTGCTTGAAAAAGGAAACAAGAGCGACGGTAAACAGCGCCACACTTACGTGATCCCAAAACTAAAGAAGACGGTCAGCAGCACTCCAGCATCCAGTGCAGTGTTAGGAGATACGTGGTCCGACATGTTGAGAAGAGGAGCGGAACTGGAAAAGAGTCGACCAAAGCAGATGCAGCCAAACTCTGCCGGCATGCGGCGCATTCCGAAAATCGTCCCCAAAGCTGGTCTGTGTGGGCAAGCTGATGTCGGCGTGCTTGACAAAATCGAGCAGCATCCGGGATTTCTTCGATGGCAGCAGGCTACATCTCAGAAAAACACATCGAAAACAGAAAATGAAAGAAGTTCCGTAGCGACTAAAAGTAAGGATGAGTCAAGTCCAACTGTGCAACCTTCTGCAGTCCTCGAGCAACAGACTTTGTCAACAGTCGATAGTAAGCCTTTGCCGTCGCTTGAACATTCAGCCTCTGAAATATCCCAGCCAGCCACTGTAACAGCATCTCCAATCTCTGCTTTGCCGCCGACTTCTACAAAATCATTGTTACCAACGCCAGTGAAGTCACAGCCGACAAGTCTGTTGTCAACGCCTCTGTCCACACGGAAAACACTGCTTCCGACTCCGGGTATTCCACAGTCAGCAGCACCGATCCCAGTTCTTGTCCGGCGTGGAGCAGCTCCATCGTCACGCAGTCAGTTTGCTTCATCACCAACAAGTGACGAGGACCATTTTATACCGGACGAGAGTACTAGTCACCCAGGTTGGTGATCCGTTTCTAAAAACTAAGGTTACACATAGCATCATATAGCCATAGGTGTAGAGCCATCGGGCACAACTTTCCGTGAGTATTGTGTCGCAGAGAATCGAATCAGTGACATCATGGATGCAAGTGCAACGCCTCTCGACTAGTCCCACTTTTCTACAAAGCTCCTAGCATATGCTAGTCTGGGTAGTGGGGATGGCATTGTGGACCCACCTGGCAGTCTCGGCCTATGGGGCTGATCAAACCATGCCCCTCATGGACACCAACAGCAGCAATGTATATCCATTGCACCACCATGCCTTTGACTTTCATGTGCAGTTTATTCAATCTGTCTTCATAAAATACCACAGACACGTCAACGGTTGACTTTTGCCATGCATTCGCAACTTTGAAGTCTATCGACTATAATGTTGCTATGACATTCATTCTTAATAATAATAAAAATAATAATTGCTATGCATAGCACAGCATGTAATGTCCATCTGTCATTTGTCTGTCACGTTTTTGTATTGTATCGAAACATTTTTAACTGTCTTGTAGACCCACCATTCTAGTTTTACCGTACCAACCGTTAGCACAGTATTCCAACGGGCACCCCTGATGGGGGTCGGAAGCAGGTGGGCTTTGAAAAAAATCACAATTTTCGACCAGTATCTCGCTTTATCTCGGAAATAATACAAGATAGGGCCAACAGCTTGTCGCGGTCGACAGCTTGTCATGGTAGACATTGTCGCACAGTAGACATTGTCGCCTACTTGGTCGACTTTGTTACCCGAATATTGAACGTACTTTCGACTTTTTCGCCACTGTGTACGGGGCCAAAGCAACACGGTCAAGTCGACTTTCAACAAAGTCGACCTTGTTGAATTCAACTTTGTCACCAGTGTGTACTGGGCTTTAGTGCTACAGTCCTAGTGATTTACGTATGATGATCGTTCTTGTACTGTGTAGTCACTGTAAAAACGCGGACAAGCAATGCTCCCGTTCTCAACACAATGCCTGCAGCAGCGGCACCGCGACCGAGCTTGTTGGGTGAGCCGAAGACCGGTCTACTGGGTGACTGTCCACCAGAGTACAGGACTACAACTCATCTGTCGACTAACGTCACTAGCGTGTACAGCGGTGCTGCATCGACTTTGCCTCCCCAGTCTCAGTCAGTACTCTTATTTTTCATTCAGGGTTCCCACTGACCTGGAAAATCAGGGAGAGTGAGGGAAATCACGGAATTGAAGAGGTTCAGGAATTTTGATGGTGGTCACGGAAATATACTATGTACTATCAGGAGCGGGTTCAGTACGAACGTTAGAATATTTTTCCTAGCATAGAATTTTTCCGACCTTATTAATGTATTAAACCACTTTCTATGTCTGCTGTGTAGAATGACACGCCACCGAAATATTTACTGGCCACCGTTAAAATAATTCCTCATTTTTTATTCCATATGCTATTATTCAATGGTCAAATACACACAAATGTTGAAATATTTAAAAACAAAAAAATAAAAACAAACATATTGTTCACTTCCACCATAAGTGGGCGTGGCCAACATAGCTAGCAAAGAAATTTTCTGCTTCCTAACTGTTAGAAGTGGGTTTAATAGCTTTCTGCTACACTAGCAAAAAGTTCTGTGTTTGAAGTATGCATATTAAACCCGTGCCAGATTCAGCAGCTGTTGCTATAATATTGTTTCATGTCAGAAGCATGATGAGTTATTTTAGATTATTTGATTGGATTTTTATTATTTATTTTGTGATTTTTAAAATTGAAAATGTTTGCATATATGTGTATAAATCATAATGGCGATGCAGCTCACTAAAAATTTGCTAAAACCATATAATCCTTTGTGGTCTATTTATTTTATTGTACTGTAATGTCATATGTGTAATTAAGCTGCCGCTCGCGATAGCGAGAGCGGCTTAGTGCATCGGTGCTGTTCGTCTGTTTGTCTGTCTGTCTGTCGCCAAAATGCAAAAACACGATTTTCTCGATATAGATATACACTGTGTTTCAAAAAAAAGTTCACCCTTTTGCTTTTCGCAATAATTAAGTCAGATGTTGACCGATTTCAATAATATTTGGTGGGGATGTAGCTAAGTAAATTTGCAGCAAACTGGTATATTCCTATTATCACACTGTAAAACATATACATGAATATTATGCACAGTAAAACAGTAAAGTTTATTATGCAATTACGTCACGCGACGCAAGGGAGAACGACACAACACAAACAAGCAAAGTATCAATAAAATATCAAACAAATAAAATGATGGTGATGATGATCCAAATATCAGATAATCAGCCAGCTTAAATTAGACAAATTCCAGTTGCAATGTCACAGCACATTTTCGAAGTGACAGCCAAAATTTAGTCATCGTCACTGAAACCCATGTTTATGCAAGCGTCATCTGCTACCAGACAACGTGGCGCACGCACGTTAGGTGCCCATCGAATTAAATAAGTAAGAGAAAAAAGGTAAAAATAATATTACTGGTATGCCGTTACATAGCAAAGACCTGTCATGCAAGTCATATGATGCAAGGCATGATAGAAGCAACTCGTATTGCGATCACAAGAGCTGTCTGAATCGCGATGTTTCAATTGTTTCATTATTGAATTGAAAGAGAATTGAATCTCATTTTGAAACTTGAAGTAGCAACGCTCAACGAATAAATCTCACATTTGTTGCACATAGTTTTGTTCGCAAATTTTGTCGGGTACCTTACATTTCTGCCAAATATTATTTAAATTGGTTTTCATTTCACACTGTTATTATGAAAGTCCTAGGGGTGAACTTTTTTTTGAAACACAGTGTAGGTATTTCTCGATATAGATAACAGTATCGGCAAATGTTTTACACTCACCTGGTGTGATTGTGATGTCTGCAACTGTAGGTGTGTTGGCAGCCAGCACGCGGTTCCCGGTGCCGGGCCGACTTCCACGAGCAGTGATGAAGATGAAATGGCACAGTGTCTGCACTGGGTAACTGATGCATACAACGAGTTCTTAGTGCATGGTACGCTGTCCAGTGAACGCATCAACCGCCTGCAGATGGTCTATGACAAACTACGGACGAGTGAGAGCATGGCACATGACAGTGGTACGCAGACAATGTCGAACTTATCGACGATGATTGGCACTTCCATTACAACTGCGATGCAACCACCTAGCCTGCTGAACATGAATATTCCGCCGCCGATGTCTGCCTGTGCTGTTCCGACAATTGGTGTTGCAGAGCCAAATGCCTTACCAACGTTTGATGTTGCAGAACCAAATCCCTTATCAGTGGCAGCACCCGGTCATGAGCGTCAACGATCCCGTAGCCGTAGTGTTGAAAAGCCACTTCTTCCGTTATTTGATGCTACCGATGGTGGACATTTTGTTCGTGACAAATCTCCCGATAGTCGTGAAAGTTTAGCAAACAGTGTAACGATGGAATTCGGGTCGGAACAAGGTGGTGGTGCGTACTCCCCTTTCGACTCGCCATTTGATCTGTCAGATGCAAAAGCCAAATCTGCTGATCCGCATAATGGTCGGACGTCAGACGTCGGACTTGGTAGGATCCAAATGCAGGGAACTTTCATGAAAGATCATGACACCGCCGAGGTTCTACCAAGTTTCAGTCCATTTGGTTCTGTCGCCAGTGATCAAAGTCGTGCAAAGCCGCCGCCACCACCGCCGCCTGTGTTGTCACCACAGGATATTCTTGCTGCCCGAATATCTGATGAGATTGCGCTGGTGGAGGTGCTGGTGCGGATTCAGTTTGAGCTAGCGACCCTTGGTGATCTCCCGGCGGAAGATGCTGCGGCAGCGGGGGTAGTGGATACAAGTGGTCCTTCCACCCCGCCCGAGGTCCCTGCCCCACTGCAGTCCACACCAACCACGACGACAGCATTATCAGTCCCAAATTCCCTTCTTGGAAACACGTCGGGCTTGCCAGCTCTACCGTTGCCAAGTTCTATGCAGGAAATGATCGATCAGTCTGCCACTCCGACGTCCGCCACCCCGTCAACGACCACAGTGTCAGCAGCAATAACCCAAACCACATTTAGTCCGAGTGGGAACATGCCACCGTCAGCTGTGACCATCAAAAGTAGAATGCCGTGTACACCACCGATTGTCCCTACATCTGCGACAAGTATTCCTGCTGAGGGAAAGAAGCCAGGTACTGTTCAAGGGTCTGTCTCTACCAGTGCAAGCAAAGCAACAACATCTACTATGACAAAGCCGCAATCTTCGTCATCATCACAGCCAGCTGAGAGCAACAAACAGGCGGAAACGTCGACGGCGGCTCACAACCAACAACCAAGGAAGTCTTCAGCAGCTACGAAGTCTGACGCTGAGAACAAGTCAAAATCGAAAGACAGCAGCGAACAGGTTTATATTGCTCGTCTGTGCCAATGATAAAGCTGCTAGGGATGTGCGCCGTGCGGAACAGATTTGTTTTTGTTTCGGTTCGGTTTTCTGAAAAAACTCGGATTTGGTTTGGAATGATTTAGTTCAGTTTAAAAAATGTGGTTCGGTTCAGATATTATAGTTATATACTACTCGTGTAAGAGCTGAGTAGTTAATTTACAGAAAATATTACAGTGACAGTGGATGACTTTGACGTCTCTCACGACAACAACGACAAGTAAATAATGTAATTGCATTCTAAAATCTATGTGCTAAACTCTTTTTCGGTCATGTTTTAAAACGTTCTTTATCTGCACATTTAATGCAAGTAAAGTCACTTTTATTCACTTTTTATTTGAATGGCGGATTGCATGCAGTTTCTATCGGAAAACGGTCTGAACAGATGTCAAGGTTTTGGACGGTTCTGTTTTTTAAAAACCGAATCTGAACCAAATTTCAGTTTTCCGCACGTCCCTAATAGCTGCTGTGCATTTTCTAACATATTTCTCAAAACTCAACAGAGACTGGTTTGTGATTAAAATTTTAAAGTGACTGTATTACTTCAGTAACATGTTGAAACCCTGAATTGTAAGAAATTTTGAAATTTGTTCAAGTTTACACTCCAGTTTTTGACAAGGAAGTAATCAGTGTTAATTTTGTCATCTTCGTAAGTGTAAAAAATGCAAAAAAATAGTGTCATTTGGGTATGTGTTATCAGTTTTCTTAAAAATAAGTCAGTCACTCCCACTGGTTTTTTGGGTAAGTACACAGGTGTTCAAACCTGGACTATAGTATGTCCTCGTTTTTCTTCATGTGCACAGGTGATGGACAAGAAGACATTGGAAGACCGTATCATAACACTGTCTCGAAGTGCATTAAAACCACACTACCATGGTGGACGCATCACTGCACAAGAATATAAGACAATCATGAAGAAAGCCATCGCCAAGGTACATTGTTCGTCGAATGCTGTTACACTCGGCTAGAGCCGTTATTTTCTAATAAACTTTTATGGTATAATTCCTATTGACAATAGCGACCGCTCTTCTGAAAATGTTGCATCAGTGATGGTTGTGGCTGATCATAATTTCCTTAATTGGCATTTAGCTGTAAGGAGTTTTCACTACCGTATTACCTTGTATATCGTTCTGGGGATGCGCATTGGGCCCGTTAAGAGTCCTCAGTGCTAGGCAGCTTACTGATGCCTGCCCCACATGGAAGAAAAGAGAGAAGAGATGAGGTGATGGTGGTGGCTAGTTGGAAATATTTTGACGTTATACCTGGTTGCCGGTTTGATTTAGTGCTAACGTGTTGGACTTGATCAACACATGTTGGACTTGATCAATGTCGTTACTCTACGCCAGGCCGTGTTAGTACCTGGATGGGTAACCGTTTTAGAAAACATTTCTCCATTGTTATTATAGGCACCATGTAATTCGTGTTGAAGATGGCGACCACTGCATCACAAAAGAAACTCGACTTTCGTTATGAATACTGCTCCGTACCGGTATTCATAAATAAAATTAGTTACTAGTAAAACGTGGGTGGTCCCGAGGCCACGGCCTTTAAGCATATGGGCAAGAGTCGAAATTAGGTACGCAGTATGTATGACAGCCTAACAGGATAAGGTGAAAGGTAAGATAAAGGTAAGTGTATTTATATAGTGCTTTTATTGTAGTACCTCGCAAAATTCTGATGGGATTACCCCCTGAAGGGGCGTGGAATACAGGTCGGGTATGTAAATTTTGCGATTTTTGACTATTACTATAAATAACTCGACGTCATTGGGAACTTGAAAGTTGAACGCGAGCGTGAACTTGATCTTATTACTTTGTGTACGCCGCTGGAGCGCGATCTGTTGGCGATTGCTAAGTTTCTTGTTTCGTGTGACAGATCGGTAGCAACCCGACCGCCGGAGTCAGCGAAAGGCGAGTGGCAAAATTCATCGATGCTTACGTGGAGAAAATCATCATGGAGCGGTAATGATGTGACAGCCGTTTGCCCGCATCAATCAACTGATTGTGTGCAGTGGTGGTAGAAAGTTGACTATATGTAATAATTTGTTGTCATCAAACAGGCATAACATTTCGTGATAACCTCTCGTCAAGTTTGCTGTCTTGGTTGCTAGTTTGAACCGGAACTTCACAAGTAACGAGCGCCGTTTATGTATTTCTTGCCGTGGAGTTTATTCCGTTTCACCAGCGTATTGCATTCGTTGCCATTTTGCGTGGAACAGAAAAAACGATTGTCGACGAATGCAAACTGCTTTAGCAGATGTTAGGGAGTGTAACATTATTGTTGACTGTTTTGTACAGAACTGCGTGTAAATAAACTAGTGAATAAGTGTGTGCGTTATTGGCATTTTGCTGCAATTACTGGATGTAGATGGGACTACTCTGCAGTTTCATTTGTTTGGGATGTCACTAATAACACTCGCTCGCCGCGCGACTTTGGCGTATTTTTGCTGTGTGTATATGACAAATCGTCTTAATAATTGCCTCCCTGCGTCATTCTGATTGGTAAAGAGTGACCTAATTTATGGCATTTAGTACATCTGAACCTTGAGCCATTTTTTTCTAAATCGGTTGTGCAGTATTTGCTCGCAGTCTGCTGTTGCCGTGTACATAGACAGTGACCGGTTAAGCAGAGTACAATATGCTCTTCTCTGTTTGTGTATGTCTGTGTCTATTATTATTATTCGAGGATATTGAGCCACTATTATAAAACGTGATGCATTTATTACGAGTGACAGCATAGCAGCGGCTTAGTATCGCTTAGCTGTAGGCAGCACTGTCTGTCTGTTACAAGCTGGTACGTAGCAGCCATAGAAGTAAACAACCAACAGTCGTTCAACAACTCACAAACGCCTGTCGACACCCAGATTGAATTCGATGCATTTTACACAACAGCGCTCTCCCTGCTCAACCAATACTATCCTGAACGA
>Ga0209149_1002595_pt1 | contig 10250 bp, 7 predicted proteins | sample WorMetTyACAVOLI2_FD_187423 | JGI IMG/M metagenome (GOLD analysis project Ga0209149, IMG submission 187423) | Marine gutless worms symbiont microbial communities from Max Planck institute for Marine Microbiology, Germany - Olavius algarvensis... ... | reverse complement strand
CGTGCAACTCCAAAAAAAATTTTACGCCTGCGGCGGGCTTTCGTCCGAGGCCCCCAAGTTTGGACCCCCCCACACTCCAAAACCCAGCTCCGCCCCTGGCACTACCTCGAAAAATACAACCGCATACACTTCTTCACGAAAACTATTGAATAAATCTGCAATGCATGCGGTAATTTCATTGTTGCTACAAAGCAGGAAATTCTGGTGATATCTCTGCTATCGCTGGCAGCAGTATGACGCCATTATGACGTCGTGCAGCAGCATCGAAGAAGTCAGAGTGTCTGGTAACGACTTTTGTGTTCCAGCAGGACAGCGCACCCGCACACCGCGCAGCGTACGTGCATGTTGCGTCAAGAAACGCCAAACTTTTTTGCGCCCAACCTGTGTCCTGTGTGGATTACGAGATCTGGGCTGTCATGCAGCATCGTGTTCTCTAAAGACAAATCCATAGTGTGGATGAATTGAAACAGCGGCTCATGAATGTCTGGTGCGTTCTTGAACAGTCGATTTTTGACGAGGCTATTGACCAATGGCGAGGAAGACATCGAGCGCGTGTCCACGTTAAAGGAGGACATTTCGAGTACAGCTCGTGAACTGACTATGTTGATTTTGTCCATACCTGTTACATTCAATGTGATTTGTTCGCCTGTTACATCTTTAATTACGAAATCATGCCAGCAACGTTGGCCAATACATTCTTGTTAATTTTACAAGGTAGTGCACTAGCAGATTTGAGGTATGGTGGCAGATTTTAGGGTACACTTGGTCGTAGTTATTTTCTGTCTGCAACAGTGAAAGAGTTATCAAAATTGGACAGTATTTGCTAAAGTTATTCTCAAATGAAAAGGGTCCAGTTTTTTGAACCACAGTGTAGTTTTATCAGCATCAAACATCTCAGCGAAATTCCGACGGGGTCACTCCCTGCGGGGGTGCTAAAGACAGGTGGGGTATACATTTTTTTGCGATTTTCGACTAATAAGTCGCTCTATCTCGCAAACGATACAAGATACTGCCATAGGAAGGCGAATAGAAAACGACACCCAAGCTTTCGAATGGTACCAGTTTAAATGACCTTGAATGGCCTTTAACCCAGATTTCAAGGTACGCCATCGCCATATCACTCGAAAATACACACAATTGGTTTGACATAATTTGGCATAATCTTGAATATCTTGTACAGTTGTAAGTCTGTTACAATAAAAGTTAGCATGTAAATAGGAAAGAATGAAAAGAAACAGCGAAGTGATTGGTGTAAGTTGGCAGACTCAGCCGTGTGACACGACAGCCGTTTGGCTTAGTGTTGGCCGTTTGGCTTAGTGTTGGCGGTTTGGCTTAGTGTTAACGCGTTGGCCTCGATCAACGTAGTTGCGCTACGTCAGACTCGGTTAGTAGCAGGATGGGTGACCGTCTATGGACGGGTAAACCATCTCGGTATGTAACCAGCCAGCTAGGTCAACTCAGCCTTCTACCCTCTGTGGGAGGGTAAAATGAGTATCAGCTTTCGAGCTGAGTATGATAATAAATGGCGATTGTGGGTGTACATTCTGGCAGCCTGTACAGGCGGACTTACAGCCTAAGTCGTCTGGCTTGGTCTTGGGTCGGCGGCCGCTTCGCGCCGTTTTACATTCATCAAATGAACCGGTTGAACTCTCGCAATGGCTCTGCCGTGATGACAGCACCATAAATATTGTCTTGGATATTATTATTATTATTTTTTACGAAAAAAATTATTATTTATTTATAATTAAATTATTTATTATTATTATTATTATTATTATTATTATTAACACTGATGAGAGTGAGACTAGCACGTCGGACGGACGGACCTTGTTGAAAGTTGTAGGTGTGGTGGATGTCAAAGTTCCAGGCGCCAATGTAAGACGACGGCATGTCGTACGCAGCAATTGTGGTCGACTGTGTCTGCCAGAACACTACCTCACAGTCACGATACTCGTAGCCGACATGAACTGTATAACAACACATGCGCCAAGCATGGCACAGACACATCCACAACACCGTTACCGTTACGCTCAGAACGCCGAACGCTTCGTGTCTCGTACAGTGTCTTCTGTCAATTTTCATTCGACCTTCACTAAACCTGGAATATAAATATTGCCTACAAAATTCGCAAAGCCACTACTTTGTTTAAAACGTATTTTCTTTTACAACCTCGAAGTAGACTGTCTGGTTTTATGAACTTGAAGAACTCTAACAATGAAACAAAAGCCGACCAAACAATATGCGAGCGTATTCATATTACCACATTTCTGACACCTGCAGCATATCACATACTATTCGCTATTATATCGTTCAAAACATCAGCATGACTGCAGATAGTCACGTCAACTGGCACTTGAAGTATGGTAAAGATTACAATAATTACCGTAATTCTGTCGACAAGATACTTAGATATCGCTGACAGGTCGCGCTCAGCATCATGTAAGAAACAGAAACAATACAGTAGTAATGTTGGTTGTATTGTCAACCGTATTGTCCGACATAATTGCACCAGAAAGTGCAAAAATAGCTACCGTACTTCATACTGTCATTTAACCAGTTTGCGCGCCATCACCTCTGCGACGTAAGGTGAAAATAGTGAGCTAAATGGGACCAATCGATAGATTGCATACAAGTTCTTATTCGTCTTCCATGGTCGAAAATCTCGATGTCTTCGTACCCCCCCCCCCTTACATAACAACCAGCTGAGGAAAATGGTTGCAAATATTTTCACGCTGTTTTGTCATAATAGAGTTAAATCATGAGATGTAAACAGACTGTGCATAAACCAAGCGCGTCACAGACAGATAGACAGACGTAAAAGCGGTCCCAATAGCGGAGCCTTCACTATGTAACTGTCACTATAAACTGTACGTGCTTTGTTCTGCGTGAACCGTTAAACGTACTGATTGCTGTGGCCAGTCCGTAGACTTTCTGCCTGTATGCGTTGTGTCTGTTCCACGAGAACGTGAACGTGAGACTCGGCTGAGCGGCAAGCACCTGCACTGACTCGACGCCCTCAACAACGACTCGCACGTGGACCGCGACCAACTCGACAGGCGGCCGCTGAGACGTGAGTCGTAGCACGAGTGTTGACGAGTAGCCCGCTGCTTGACTGCTCGTGTACATCAGGTAGATATCTGTGTCGGGCAGTCGCAGACTCTCCTGCACCACCTACAGACAGCTTAGGCCTGTCAGAACAAGTAGCTCTGCTATCGCAAAGACGCCGCGCGATGCTTCGTGTCTGTCAGTAGTTAGCTTCAACAGTACAAAACGTCGAATAGAGTCTTTTATTGTTAGTTACATAGGCTACAGATTTATCACTGCGTGCAGTTAAATGCGCTGTTTTGTTGTCTTTGGCGTAACGTTGAGGCTTCTTGTCATAAACATTACACGTCGTCTTCTCCCGCAATCAACACCGCCACTTACTACCAGCCATATATCACAACTTGCTGGCGGTAGCCGTGGTCCACCGGCGACCATGTTGACAACACATGGCCTGTTGCCGCGTTAACAGCAAGCAGTCAAGCCAGATATAGACTAAGAATCGCGATTTCTGCCTACCCCACCTGCATTCGACGCCCCCGTTAGGAGGGTTCCCGTCGGAATACTGCCATGCCGGTTGGTATACGAAAACTAGAATGGTGTGGCTACACGATGGTGACAAAAATTTGAAGATATGTTTATTCATTTTGACAGAATGCATGAACGTGACGGACACAGACACACACCGCATGAGAGCATAGGCCGCGCTTGCATAGCATCGCGCGGCAATAAAATCACATGTGATGGACCGACATACCGCAGCTACGCCTATGTCGGGCTCTAACACAGCTGATGTATCGTCGACGCCTGGTTTGTTGTTACTCAGTTTAACAATAATGAACAAGTAGCTCTGCTGTCGCAAAGAGGCCGCGCGATGCTTCGTGTCTGTCAGTAGTAAGCTTCGTTGCGTCAATAGTACAATACCTCAAGCGCAGTTTTTTTATTATTAGTTACTTCAGCTTCGGATTTACTAGTGCATACAATTCAATTCTGTTCTGTTGTCTTCGGCGTAACGTCAAGCCTTGCTGTTATACATACGATCTATCGTGATTGTGTATAGTGCGAGAGCGCGCTTGGTCGCTCTCGCGCTGAAGAACCACGGAGACAGACGGTGACATATCGCACGTGGCGCTTGATGGTCGAATACCCGCAGTATACGACCAGCGATATAAGTGTCACAACTTGCGAGATGATGGCCGTCGTCCACCGGCGACCATGTTTACACCTCGCCTGTTGCAGCGTCAACAGCAGGCTATAGGCTCAGAGTCGCGATTTCTGCCTACCTGCATTCGACGCTTCCGTTAGGGGGTTTCCCGTCGGAATATCGCCATCCCGTTTGGTATGGAAAAGCTAGAATGGTGTGGCTGCCCGACGGTGAAAAAATATCGAACATATCTTTATTCGTTTTGACACAACTCACGAACGTGACAGACACACAGACGGACACACAGACACCGCATGACGGCATAGGCCGCGCTTATGCATCGCATCGCGCGGCAAAAATGGACAAGAGCACGTGGTACCTGGGACTCAAGTCTGACAGTGGTGAGCGTGTGACAAGATATGCTCAGCGTTGATAAGAGATGCGACGACACGACGACTGGCTGATCGTGTAAACGTGACGTACAGTTATGACGGGAGCCGTGGCGAGTTCCACGCTGTAGTCGCTGCTGATCAGCTGTCAGAAGAATCACCGTGTCAACCACGACGAAACTGTTGGACGCCACCATCACGTTCTTATGCTGCGTCACGAACGACGGTCTTTGGAAGACGAGGCTCACAGCGCCGCCGCCATTCACCAGCAGGTCGTATCTACAACACGACCGATCTACATTGTCAACATCGACCACTCCAGTTACTACAGGTGCAGATGTACATGTAATGTAAAGCAATACGCTCTTCAACAACAGTTCTCAGAGGTGTCCGTAGGGCTGCGTGAAGAGATAGGTTTTCAACCCAGCTCTAAACTTTTTGTTAAAAAATCACTTAAGGGGGTATACCCCTTTTAGGTAAATTTATACCAAAAATACCAATTTTGGCGATTTGGGGCTGTACTCCCACATTTTTAACCCACAATGATGAAATTTGGCATGAGGGTGCGAAGCTGGGACTCCCTCCCCAAGCCAAAGTTCGTAAAAATACATTTTAAGAGTGATAACGGTGAAATTTGGCGTTGAGGGTACGGACCTATGACACCCTCCCCGCCCTTAATTTTGTAAAAAAAATTGCTCAGGGGGATTTGTCCCTTGGGGAAAAATTTTTACGAAAAATTCGAAATTTTCGCGATTTTTAGCTACTTAAGCCCATATTTCTATACTGATAGGCTAATGTTATAATTTTACTTAAGAGAACGGACGGACTTAGGAATTCATCAACAATTCAAATTTTCGTCAAAATCGCTCAAGGGGCCTGCCGGTATTGCACTGCCTCGGAGGTGATGCATATTGATTTCTAGTTCATTTATTCATTCATAACAATCTGTAGAGCACACGACGTCGACAGTGTCGAATCAGAAGCGCTGACGCACTCATCTCCTGTTGTTGTTTGCAACCGAAAATTTGCTAAAAAGCTCAATGATTCATTTGGACTTCGATTGCTCCTTAAATAGCTTCAGATGATTGCATCATTACACATTCGAATTTTTAAAAATTCTGGAAGAGACCTCTGACACCCACTCCCACAGCCGACCCTGGTGCCTTACTGAGCAGTTTTACCGGAGCTGCCCCACCCCAACAAAAAGCTGTGAAGGCGCGTGAAAGTGACGTACTGTGCGTGGCGACGTATGGTGAGAGTGAAGCCATGGAGCGGCTGTGTGATGACACTGACACGTACGCCGATCAGAGCGGCGCCGTTCACGTCGACAACTCGACCACGCAAGACTGAAACTCGTCTGTAACACGGCACAACAACAGTCGTACAACCGACTGACTGGTGGCGTCGTACGTCTCGTCACGTCCGACGTCGACAAATAAAGAAGCAACTCAGACGTGGTTCTGTGTGGCGCTGTGACAATGACAGACTGACTGACCTGGGATCGAAGGAGCTTCTGCTGGCGTAGCTCTGGACGCTGTCGTCGTCAATGAGGAACTTGACTCGATCATAGAAGGACGAAGTGCTGCTTGGAGGTTGTTTACGTAGCAGGATGTCGAGCGGGTCGCGAGCCGTGGGACAATATGGACTATCATCACAGACATGTCGTCTACAGCAGTCAGGGTCGTTACAGTCGACCAGACCGTCTACAGCAGCGACCACAAACCGACTGTACCTTCACGCTACGTACACATCTCCGTCTAATAACCGTCACTTACCACAGATAAGTAAGTCAGTAAACGGCTAAAAAACAAAGTCGTTCACGAACGTAGCTGGCCGGAGGGGTCCGGGTCCAGGGGTCCTGATCCCCCAACCAGGCCAGAGGCGACCCGTGAGATTAGCACAAATCCGGTGAGAAATGCACTAGGGGTGGGTGCATGGTTACACGAGTGCCCGGTTGAAGTACGGTAATGTTTGTGTCACTGGGCACACGCTTCATTCACTGTGTGTAAACTTGCAGAAGGACAGATACGTTACACCAAAATGCGCTATTTTGTTTTAAAATACATCACACAAACAGGAAATATGAGTGCACAGATGTGCACTGCATATATATGCGAAAAGCAGCTTTTCTACGCTCCATATCTACAGCTTAAAGTTTGTTTGAATAAACTTATTTTCAGCAGTCCAATTAATGTCTGAACGCCACGTGCGAACCGACAGCTCCACAACGGTACAGCTTCTGTTACCAAGTCGACGTACAGCGCAGGTGTTATCTTTGTTAAGAATTGAAGCATGGTCGACCAACATGTGAGACCAGCTGACAATCATTAGCGAGGTAGAACAAAGACAAGTACACTTGCACAGCCAGTTTACTACCAACTGTACCAACAACCAGTGATCGATCTTTTTGAACTCGCCTTGCTACACTTAATTTACGACTGCTGTGTTCTACGTACACGCTGACTGTAAATGTCGGAACAGAACATTAGTAAAGGTTCAACTTGGTAGTTGGTACTGGATGACAAAGCTCGATAAAGTCTGAAATAATCTGCAAAGAGTCCTCACACAGACAGATGACATGGCAAATAGAACGGACAAAGCATGAACGTATTGCAACCTGCGTCATTGTCAACTCCGTCCTGACAGTTGGTTTCAGTAGAGTTTTGGCAAGTTGAACCAGTCCAGCCTTCATCGCAGACACAGCGCCACTGTGTCTCCATACTGATCAGCTCACATCTGCCATGACGGCTGCATGAGCAGGATCCTCACATAGGCACACAGTAGACAACATCTCATCATCACCGCACTGCATCAGTGTGGACCAACAGCCGGCCTACGTCACTGTCACATCACACCTCATCAAACCGTTGATTGTCTCACAGCCTACCTCGACACAGCCTCGTCAGGCAGACCAAATACAACGAAAGTGCATTGATTATCATTCTGCACCAACCCACCAAGCAAATAGTAGAGATGCATAACGACACAGAAACAACTTTAATAAAAGAAACTTCGTTTACATTAAAATTATTAAAATGACAAATGTTTAAAACTATGGAAACGCAGTGACATTTACAATCCGACAATACGAGGCCATTTCTCTGTAAATGTATGCAGGAAGGAATATCTCGGTGCGTCTTTCTAAGAGAACATTTGGTAGTTCACACCCAAACTGCAATTGATAGAATCTTACTGTATGAAAACAATTTCATGAAAGCCCCCATCATCTGTAAAAAAACCCCTGTTGAGGTTCGTTGAATAAGAATCATCAAAAAAGCGCAAGCTTAGCAAAACGATCGACGTAGATGCGTGTGACAATCATGTGTGACAGACTGACAGATGCTTCACGTTATGAATCTTGCGTATTAAAGTCATCCCTGTCTGCGCTGCTGCATCTACGTCTACAGGACACATCCTGAAAGTAAGTTAAAACAGCCTGAGAGAGCACATACGTTGATTGCCGGTGAACGTGTCCATCTCACTGGCGTCGTACGGCTCATCGGCGGCTTGCTGTTGAGTACTGTCGCCACGGACGGCTGTGTAAGTCGGTGACAACTCGGTGACAGTGTAGTGATGTCGAGTGACATTACAGTGATGCTGAGATACGCCATCATCAGTCACTGCAGCTGCATCAACACACACACACACACACACTCACCTACACTCGCCGCCGTCAACAGCAGATAGGCGCCGCCACAGTGTCAGTTTAAATACAACAATTCTCGCAGAAAAACCGGGAGATGCTCCAAGTCATAAAAGTAGACCAGTGCTATGTACCATTGTCTCTACGCACTTCATATATTAAAAAAATGTCTCTTAGTTTCCTCTTTGTATCCTGAATTACCTTAGACAGACACAAAAGCTCACAAGACTCTGCACGTACCGGGTGGGCCAAATTAAACGGGGCCAATGTAGTTTCTTTCGTCGTAGTAAAGCACGTTTTAGAAAATTATGATAATTTTGGCAGGTGAAATAACAGTTCATTTACGCACTTTGAGAAGCATAAAAATTAAATACTTTTCACCAGAGGGCGTTACAAAAGCTACCGTAATGATTTTCTCAAGTACTTGTCGGGGTAGATAAATGAGTAGTAGGCTGCAATTAGATATGCGCAACCTCAGTCTGGGGAGGCGCCATCTGGTGAACGCTTACGAGGTAAAGGCAGGCATTAATGTAATGGCAGGTAACACTGTGTGATCGATGCCTGAGCGCCTTGTGTGTGAGGTACTACAAAAAGCGCGCTGTATAAATACACTTACCTTTACCTTTTACTTGATGATTGCTATCGTAACCGCTTCAGCTGGTACACTGTTGTAAAAACAATTGTCTTTTAATATCGAGGTTTAATTAAAAACATTGAACACAGATTATCTCTGAAATTTTATTTAAATTAAATAACGTTTTATCAAATTATGCCAAAATATCGTATTCATATAGCAGTCCGGTTTTTTGAGACACAGACCGTCAAGTACCTACTGTTGTTATGGAAACTGCGCAGCTGGTTCTAAGCCAATTTAAAACTTTTAACTTAGTCAATTGAGAAATGAATAAGGTCTATCCCTACCGAAAATAATTAGCAAAGTGAAGATATGTCAAATTGTGAACGGGTGAAGTTACGTCATATTAATCGTAGCGGTCCAGTTTTTTTGAGAGACAGTGTATTTATGTGACTCGCTATTTGTATTCTGTCATCTATGTGTTTATGTTATCGTTCCTGAACATAGCCATGCAGATATTGGTTTACAATATATAACAAATTTTCCACATCCACCCGTACTTAACGGCTCGGCGAAGATGACCGCGTCTTAATTTCATCGGGATATTTGATATAAGATAACTTGAATGATAGGACTATATTTTTACACAGATCGCAAGTGTGGAGTGCAGTGTAGTTGCATCAGATATGCCGAGACATTGTCACGATGACGTAAGTCAAAGACAAGCCGCGCAGCGGCGTTCTGCACCCTCCGTAACGGCTCAAGTGTCGACTGCGGTAGGCCCGCGAACGCCGAGTTGCAGTAGTCCAACCGCGGCGTTATCAAAACCAACACAAGGCGGATGGTAACGTCTTTGCCGACGCGGCGGCGGATCTGTCGGAGTCGGCGAATATGGAAGAAGCATCAGCAGAGCAGAGTACTGCTGCGTCCTTGGCAATATGCTTCTTCGTCGTCAGTTCAGAATCGAACAGAACGCCAAGGTCGCGCACGACGTCTGAAGGATTGATCGTAGTACCCGTACCGACAGTAAGTGACCGGTTCTGCGACGACAGCTTGTTGATGGCTGCTCTCGATCCGATGTATATCGCCTCGGTCTTGTCAGCATATCACAGTAGTTAATGGCACCAATGTCCCAGTAGCATCAATCCATGCACGTTATCACGGCTATACGGACAGCTGGCGAGTTCTCCTGGAAGCCAAGGTTGACGGTCTTTGTTCCTCTTTCAATCAATCAATCAAACACGACAATTTCTAACGCGCCGTAACACGGCAAAGCCGTTACAAGGGCGCGACCGTACACGGCCACCTAGGCCCACGCTGTGAGAGAGTCATTAGCTAGTACAGAACGAAGTGAACAATAAGCAGTTTATGCCGAGAACAGATAAGTCTTCAGTCTGGCTTTGAAGGAGCTCACTGACGGACTGTCTCTGACGCTGGTTGGAAGCTTGTTCCACTCTT
>Ga0209149_1002593_pt1 | contig 10253 bp, 7 predicted proteins | sample WorMetTyACAVOLI2_FD_187423 | JGI IMG/M metagenome (GOLD analysis project Ga0209149, IMG submission 187423) | Marine gutless worms symbiont microbial communities from Max Planck institute for Marine Microbiology, Germany - Olavius algarvensis... ... | reverse complement strand
GCATTTTAGTGTAGGACTGGGATGAGGCAGAAATGGGATGGAATTGACGGTAGTTTGTGCGAAGGATGAGGACAGAAGTTGTGGGGATGGGTCGGGTTGGCTGACCCTGACAGGTATGGTCCTCGTTCATACACCATCTTATTGATACATACACTCCCTAATTGAGAAAACCACGATATACCTTCGATACGCCTTCTCTGTGCTTATTGTTTGCCTTCATATAGGCTGCACCTCTTCTCCTGTCGTCATTCCCTCCCCGTTGGGTATCTTTTTTGGCACTTTTTGATACTTAACATTCTAAACGAATAGAGCCCTATAAGCGCAGAGTATGGCGATGACTGTAACGCGATGACTTTGCTGTTCATCTGCGTGCAGGGCGCAGTCGCCATTGTGTTGTGGCATGAATGCACTGCAAGGTATGTCGGCAGACGATCTAGTTCAACTGTACGACCAACAGACTCAGCTACTCGACACGCACTGTCCGTTAGTCACTGTCTGCTGTAGAAATAAACCGGCGATGCCGTGGTTCGACGCAGACTGCCGGTCTGCTCGACGAGACATGCCAGGGCGGCAGAGATACGGTTCCGGCGTACAAGATCTGTCGCCGACAAGCAGGCTTGGTCATACAAAATCGGAACAGTGTCCGCGTCTTTTTATCTTCTACACGGCGGACCTTGCCGACGAAGTCAAGCAGCACCAAGTGAACATGCACGCATGCTGACGACATGCACCTTTGTCTCAATGATACAGCTGCTGCTGTCATGCGCCTCCATCATGCCAGCCACCGGATGGCCGCCAACCGTCGCAGGTTGAACGCAGAGAAGAATTACTCTGGACTGAGTCGAGGTATAGCGCCGAGGCTCAGAGTGGTCTGTCGGTACAGTTTGGCGCGTAAGTTATCTCTGCAAGTGACCACGTCCGTCTTCTAGCAGTGACAATTTCGTCTGGTCGCTCTTTGGACAAGCACGTGGCTAACGTCTAGCTCTCCGAAGCCAGGCCGGCCTGTGTAACGAGTTTGAATTTGCCAGCGTCAGCAGCTGCATCGCGACGAGAACTTCAGTAATCGCCGACTACACTGACGACCGATTAAATCCTTCGCTGTAGGTTATTCTCTGAAAACTGCCGCATGAAATTTGGTCTAACAGAACCTGAACCAGATTACCTGCGTAACCTGAAGGTGCAAACATCATGATCCTATGTTCAGTGCGACATACAGACACAACGCGCAGTTCCGCGCCCTCAGCGTAGCTGAAAGCACTCGATTTGTGATCATCGTCATCGTCATCATCATCATCATCATTTATTAAAACAACAAAGGGCCGACAGGCCTCTAACATGTTGCAATAGTATTAAAAGCAGATATTTTTAAACAGCAATCACAAGAACAATATTACAATGCATACAATGACATAAAAGCATAAAACAAACTCACTCTCAATATCACAAGGCGATTAATATCACGTAAAATTTACTTGGCAAACTTCAACAAGTAAACATTAGAGACCGATCTATTAAACTTGTTTAAACCAGAAAAGTCCGTAGTTTCAGCGGGAAAACTGTTCCACATACTAACATTGGCACTGAATTATCGCTCTGTCTGGGTAACATGTAACATGTAACATGTACGCGTGACCGCTGGAGAGCTGCACGGGGATGGGGACGTCGGTAATACCGCGGTAACCTCGGTATTACCGCGGTAATGGGGATACACTGAACGTGGAACACCGCGGTGTTTGCGGAGATGGGGTCAGGCTCCACGGTAGTACCGCGGGAGCGGTTTTGTTATTTGCGGTAACACCGCGGTAGCAGTGAATGTGATATAAGAAACACGCACATTTGAAAACAAAACGAACCGTTGAATCAGTGGAATGAACCCCATCACCCACTTCGTGACGAAATTAGACGCGACAAGTCTGCAAGAGCGGTACGTTATTAATTATATTTTATGAATCGACTTATGTCACGTGACGTTGTTTTTCTGGAAGAACACTCACACTGGAGGAGCGTCGAACTCAGCTCACTCCACATTCTGACGATAGACTGTTGTTCCTTCATGGACTTAAGTGACGGCAACAGTGGTCTCTGCTGAACCGTTTTAGCATGGGACAGGGACACTGCGGTGCCTGCAAAAGGAAATGGCGACTTACAGACACTGATCTGTGTCCTTGTGGCGAGACCCAGACGATGTCTCACTGTCTCAAATTGTCGAATCCTGTCCCCTAACAAAACTGAACGACGGCTTATCTCGGCTACACTCTGCGTTGAATACGCTGCTTTCGTGGCTGACCAGTTATGGTTAACGACACGCATACGAGAAGAAGAAGAGTGACGTTGCATTGGACTGTTTGGGATTGCGACTCTGTGCTACCATACGCTGTCTTATAAAATGTTTATTATGTTGATGCGTTTTCACTTTCCCATTTTTTCAATTTTATTTCATACGTTATGATAGTTTTTGGGACTGGCATGACAACAATCATCTGCGGGGACGGTTGGGGATGGGAATGACTGTTGCGGGGATGGGGCGGGGATGAAGGCTACGGGGACGGGGCGGGGATGGGGACAATGTTGAAAATGGGGATGGGATGGGGATGGGGATGACAGGTGCGGTATTTATCCCCGTGCAGCTCTCTAGTGACCGCGCAACTGTAACTGACTTCTTGGGAGTGAAAAACGCATATCACTGTGGCGTAGTATACGAAACACTATTCTGTAAGCTACCAACAAGTCAGCGCGGAGTCTCCTTAACTCTTTATTATTATTTCTTTATTTTTGACATCGCATATTTCCAGAACCACCAAACCGATCTTCACCAAATGTTCCAGCAAGATGACAAATATGCTGCGATGAAAAGTTAAGCTTTTTTCTGACTTCTTTCGGGGGCAAACGTGGTTAAAAAGGTCACTTTACCAGCGGCCCCAGCTGAATCCAGATTCACGAAATCGAGCACGGAGGCAAAACGGATTTATCAATCGAAAAAAGAATGCTACGGTATAGACAAAAGACAACTAAAGCGTGCTAAATTCCGGAATGTCGGACATAAGCCCCCACGGACTGAAGCCCCCTAGGGCAAAAGCCCCCCAGACAAAAGCTCCCCTTCAGCCCCTTTAGTTTGAGTCTTCAGACTATGTCATTAGTGCAAGGAATTGTCAGCAAACAATACGAAAGACAAGTCGATTGCGATAAGCGACAAAAGCCGTCGGCACTCAGCAGGTATACACAGAGCGAGTTGGCCAGTGGCGGATCCAGGACGAGCAGAAGCGATCTGAACGTAAACACGGAGGCGCTCGACCCACAACATTGCCAAACTACGGCAATGCTATCACCTAGTTCATCACAGTTATGCTGCTGTCGCGCTTAAAAACGTATACTACTGTACAACATTTTCATGATTTAAAAAAATAACAATCAACAACGTAACTGTAACAAGAAGCCCAGCTAGTGCTGGGATAGAGAACCGTCCGTTGGTATTTTTGGGAATTTTTTTTAATTTTCGGACTAGGATGGTGAAACTTGGCGTCCAGGTAGCGAAGGGATGTCACTTTCATGTCGTGAAGACAGAATGATGATATGTGGAATCGGTTTGAGACAGCACCGGAACGTTACAGACGACAGGCTAAAAATTAGAAATCTACTTTAAACAGCTTCTACAAGTGTGCTTCCATCAAGGTTTCTTAATTATTAAATATATAAAAATGTTAAAATGCAGATTAGGTTACTCCAAGGAAAGCACACTACTTTTCAACAGTCTGCGAAGTCGTGGCATGTCTGCTGGCTGTAGTACTGCGTCATCGTGGTCGCATCGTATAAGAAGCTCGGCAGACGTGATACCGAATGGAAGTTGGCATTCACCACGTACGATCGGTATGATCTCTTGCCGGCGTGCCCGACTATTGTACGAGGCATGCGTGTAAACTGGCCCTGACATCAGCAGCTCGTCGAGCAGCAGTCGACACACGTGGTCGCGGTGAAAATCACTGGAGACGATTGTGATCACCGTGCCGCTTGCAGCTGCTGCGCGTTCGAACGCGTCAAATATCGACTGGCCAGGCAGCACGTCGCGATCGGGGAAAAAACCTACGCATGTGAAACAAGAAAATCGCCAATGACATGTGATAAGAAGATGGCCCGCCTCCTGTTCGACTTCGGCGTACCGCAGGTGTTGTCAAAATAATGGACGATGATTGCTAAGAACGGCCGCACTCTATACTGACAACAGTTGACAACACCTGAGGTGTGACGACGGTCATGCTCTGTTTACAACAGCTGCGGTCAGACGCCAAGTCGAACAGGAGGTCGTATTGACATGTGAAAATATTTATTATTTAAAACCAGAATATCTCCTTTCGGGGGCATCTTAGAAGGATCTGAATGTGATAATAGAATCAGCGGAGCCAACTTCTGTATTCTATATAGTTGACCAGGACCACATGTCAGGAACAGCCTGCCGCCCAATATCAGATTATGCGGGCTGTCATAATGACATACGGCCAGTTCAGGCGGTTACTGAAGACACTTATATTCGGACAGTGTGGCCACGGTGCAGTGTGAACTGTTTTTTAACTGCGCCATATAGAAATATTCTTACTTACTTATTTACTTACTTATAGAGTGCTATAGTAACTACGGGTTTATCTTGCTTAGTTTTCGAGATATGACCACGTCACAGATAACAGACGACGGACGGACAGACCGACGCTGGCAAGCATAACATATCTGGCCTTTGAGGCGGCCAACAATAATAGCTGGCTGAGGCTTCACCTGACTTGCTGAAAGTCGAACATAACCGAAGTTTCGCAAGGTAGCTGGTGGAGCGACATGGTTAAAGTGCCGTGGGAAATATAACAAGTTTCTTGCTGCAATGTTTTTGAAACAGTGAAAGAATTTAAAAAATCTGTCAACATTTGCCAAAGCTATGGCTAAAACTAGCGTGACATGTTCTTTGACTCACATTGTGTACAGAACTACAAGAACATTAAAGCGAACCTTTGTATGTAGTGTATCCCTCACACTGACGACTTTCCAGCTCTTCGAGAACATCAATGGCTAAAGAGCAATCTTCTGGTGCACAAAAGATGAAGAAGTCATACTGGCAACCAGGCGTCTGGCAGTTCTTAGGCTGCTGCCACATGTAAGTTTTGGTAACGGCAGAAAACTGTTCGCCAGATTCCAACGTGATAGCACACTTAAACACACCTTCAAACAGTTCCCCGGCTAACTGTTTGCGTTCTTCGATTTGGAACATGCGCTGAAGAATTTTCCTGAGAACTTCTACTGATGACTTGAGAGACAGCAGTGTGTGGAACTCTTCTTGTCCCAATTTCTGTCGTCCAGTGGCAAAGACGGCAGCCGCCTCCAGTGCGAGTTTTGACGAAGCTTCGCCAATTCCGCTCGTGCCATAGTTGACAAGCACGTACTCACAGAGATTCTGAATATTCTTCTTGTAGCCGGTTTTCTCCAGTTCGACGGCGCGTTTCATGCACTCAATAGCAGGTCTGTGACTGCCGAGCGCCCACAAGCAGTGAGCCAGTCTTGCGTGAGCACGAGCGTTCTTGTAACCTTCGACGCGTTCTCGAGCTAGCACCACGTACTCCACAGCTTTCTCCAGTTCTTCTGGTTTCACTACTTTCTCAGTAAAAGGGTCCACTCCGAGATAATAGTGAATATCGGCAATGTCTAGCAACGTACTGGCTGATCGGTAAGGGCAGCTATCCAGTCCCTCTAACGCTTCGCTCAGCATGTTCTTGCACACGTTTTTCTTCCTTAGTTCACTCCGATACCAGTTCTTATAGACCTGCAAGCGCGTACAGTAGCCAAACCAGTTGGTGTCGGCGTTCAGTTTCATGGACAACTTTGCCTGCTGTAGCGCGTCCTGGTACTTATGCTGATTCATCAGCACCCGCGCAAAGCGATTGCGTACACCATAGCAATCGAACAACTGCACTGCTCTCCAACACCCATCCAGTGGCCCAGCGTGGTACTTCTGAAGCTCAGCGTTCTGACGATACAGCTGTGGCACGTCTGGAAGGCCGTGAGAAGACGTCAATGAGAAGATCTGAGCAGGGTAAACAAGGGACATTGCTCGGAATACTGCCATGTCTGGTTTATCTCCACTGAAAAGATATACTTGGCCACAGCAGTCAAGCATATCGGTAAAATTCTGTTTCCGCGACTGTTCGTCTACCTCACACTTTTCTCCTCGATAGCGGTTCTCCAGCCGAAAATGCGCCTTGGCCAAATAGAACGTCCATATCATAATTTCCTCACTATCCATACCGTGAGTTCGGCCGTCTTCAATGGCTCCAGAAAACCACTTGACTGCTGTTTTCAGTTTGTTTACGTCATCAGCTGTTTCTTGGCTAGCAACATCTCCAATGAGAAGAAATCCCTTTTCAGCCATCGCTCTTGCTCGATTCAGTCTTCCGTCTGCCGACTGGTCAGCCAATACTTCCGTTAACTGGGCCTGTAATTGGTCAAACTTCTTCGTCAGAAGCAAAGAATTATACAGATGCGCCAGATTGGCCAATACGTTTATGTTCCTTGGAAATTCCTTGTATAATTCCTCCAGTGCATTTTTAATCGTCTCTCTCTTTCGTGGCAGGTAAGACTTTACCGTAGTAATGAGCAGTTCACGAGCTGGCTTGAGATAATGATGCGCCATCTGAGGATCGCAGCTGAACTGCTTGACAAAATATTCGATGTCCTCGTAGTCTCTGGTGATACTGGCGTTCAGTTTCAAGTGAAATGTACCTGGTAGTGCGTCCTGCGCATTCATGATTTCGCTCTACCTATCGAAGCTATGATTATACTACGTGCTGTGCATGACCTCAGACTGTATTCTTTCAATAATATGCTAACCTGCAACATATCAAGACGAAGTAGCCTATACAAGTATCGGTGCATGATCGATCGATTACTTTCTCAGCCTTCTACCCTCTGTGGGACGGTAAAATGAGTATCAGCTTTCGGGCTGAGTAATAATAAATGGGCAAAATGGCGATGGTGGGTGTAGTTTCTGGCAGCCTGTACAGCCATCCTACGTTCATCAAATGAACCGGGTAAACTCTCGCAATGGCTCTGCCATGATGACAGCACCGTAAACATTGTCGTGATGGTCGTGATTGTCGTGATTATTATTATTATTATCACTTCCATATCTTAAAACCACTATACTGGTGAAAATATTGTCATTCATAAAAGTACAAAAACTAACTTGGTTCTCATACTCTGACCGTTGACGGATATGAGCTCAAGGACAGTATAAACTTCATAAACCACAACTGTACGTGCACTCAAACAGCTAACTGAAAGCACTACAGTTAACTTTTTATAGACTTTAGTTTAAATAAATGTAAAAAACTGTGGTTTAGACACTAATTAACGGCGAATGACACATCTAAAACTGCAAAATTTACAAAAAGGTGATATTGCCCATCAGCACATCGCCTAAGTGTCAATGTGCTGTTGAGTAATATCACATTTTTGTAATTTTTGTTGTTTTAGATGTGTCATTCGCCATTAACTCTTGTCTAAACCACAGTTTTTTTACATTAATATTTGCAGTTTTATTACATTTCTGTAGCTGTTACGCTATTCTGGGTACGCACGTGGTACGGTGTACGCGGTCCGCCTAATTTTTGAGGTGCTCCCGTAGCCCAACAGCCACTACCAAGTTTGGTACTAAAGTTGTTACTGCAACTTACTACCGTTCAGACTGTGAGAACAAGTGATCACGGATTGTATGGTAGTACAAGCTGTTGTATAAGCCGGTGTCCAGTGCATTATCCTGTGAAATTTGATGCAGATAATCTTTATCCAGTCCATAGTTACTGACATTTTTATTTCACATGACATAAAAATCCCAGATCGCAGCGGCCAGCATCTTGTATTTTCAGGTTATGTGAATTTGCCCATTCCGGCGTGTTGTTAGTGTGGTATTTGTGCTCTGTACCAAATTTGGTTCAAATATGTGTTACAGTCACTGAGATCGACGCATTTATGCGTCTGACTTTCATTTGATGACATCACGCGAATTAACTTCCGGTTTCAACTTCTGGTCACGTGGTCATATCCGCAGGTCGCGATGCATCTTTCCATAAAATTTGGTGCAGATATCTTTATAAGGTCTGGAGTTATTGACATTTTCCCGAAGTTAAAGATGACGGCCGCCTCCATCTTGGATTTGTTGGGGGAGCCATGGGACCACCCACGAAGGCACACTCATGGTGCGTAATTCCTGTAAAATTTTCGTCATGATCAGCGAAGTAGTTTTCAAGTTATAAGGGTTTGAATTTTTTGTCGTTCAGGCTTGAAAGTCCTATTCACGCCCCCAAAAATTTCAGTTTTTTTGGGGTTTTACCCCCAAAATTTAGGGGCACATCATTCAGACCCCCAAAAGGGACATCCTTGCGTGATTTCACGTCTTTTGAGCTATCGCGTGTAAAAATCCATCCACGGGTCTGACCTGTAGGCTGATAAAGAAAAAAGGTATAAATAAAAATATTTTTTGTTATATTTCACCCGTTTTCCCAGAAGCCCCCAGTGGGTGCATTTGTACCAAATTTGGTATGGGGGTCCCCTCGCGGACGTAATCAATTGTGCCGAATATTTTTTCGATCGATTTAGGGGTATTGATATTGTAAGGGGTTGAAATTTGCCTATTCCCACAGGAATTGGAGGTCGCCATTAACACTGTCTGAACTACCATTCAAACTGTGATGCAATGGCTTGTATCAGCAGAACCACTGTTATAGGAGCAGAAAAATACACCTTAGCAGCATTCCAAAAGTGCGTAACATGTATTCTAGGTAAATATTAGGCCTATTGTTAATCAAGCTACCGGGTGCAGTGTGTCACTGTGGCCGTGAGCAGTCTATACCGGTCAACATCAGTCAGCTACACGTCTAGTGTGCCACAGCTGGGGGACAGTGTGCTCGGTCCATTGCTGTTCACTTTGTACATATCACCAGTTAGCAACGTTGTTGCAGAACACGAGATGCGTCATCATCAGTAGGCCCCTATGCCGATGACACTATTATTAACAAGCAGCGTGGCCGCCAGGTTCGGCCGACACGGTATGCCCCCTCCCGCCTCTAACCCTGACCTTTGTTTAACCTTGAAACTGGTATGCAAGTCACATCTAAGGCGGGTAGGTAACCTTTCTTCCAAATTTGGGCACGCTAGGCCTTTGTGTTCTGGAATTATTCACTAGGCCTATGTATGCGACGGACGAACAGACAGACGGACAGATGGACAAAAGCAACACTTATTGCCCCTTGCGCGTCAGGGGCATAAGAAGCATTCGACCGTCTGATGCTGAAACACTGTAGTGTGTCGATTATATCTGACACCTGTTCCTTGCCAGCAGACTGCTTCACACCCAGCCTGCGTCCAGCTGATCTACACTACTACTACTACTACACTACTACTACTACTTATGTCAGTACTACTTGTATTCTGTTATCAATATGTATTCACTTTATGAAGTACCGTATGATGATGATGATTAATTTTTATTATTTATGATTATCATTCAGATTTTCACGGAATCGCAAACCAAAGTGAAATAGTAGTCAGATAACATTAAGTATGATTAGTAACCGATAATTATATTTTTACCGTGAAAATTCACGGAAAGTAGACGAGCACTTTTTGCTATTTTTCGTGAAAATTTCACGAAAACTAAGGAGTCAGTTTTTGGTAATTTTTTGTGAAAATATGGTGCACAAAATAAAAACATAGGCTATTTTGTGCATCGTTCTACTTACCATTTGCTGAATGTTGTTTTTAATTAAATTTTTACAGTGTAAGCTGACAGACTTATTATTTTTGCTTGTCATTTATAACTTAAAAGGTTAAAGATACTTTCAGTAGGCCTACGTTATATACAATATCGTAGGCCTTAGTCGGCCTTACGTTTCCGGGAATCCTGTTCATGACTTGGCGAGTGCAAGGGGTCATGAATGGTTGGCTACTTGTGTTCCTGTTCAAGATGTGCTGTCACAAGGCATCTTGAGCAGTAGTACGACTTGTCTGCCCCGCATGGACGAGAAGAGAAGAGAGAGAGGCCTTAGTCAGCAATTTGCCTGAAGTCTCACGTACAATATTGACAACACACACACACACACACACACAACTTTATTCACCAATCTGGTAGTGCAAAGTAGAGAAACAAGAGGTCAAAGTAATTTGACAAAAAGCGCCTCACCCCGGGGGGTCGAAAGTTGTACCATTGAATTCCTGGGGTAGGGTTT
>Ga0209149_1002592_pt1 | contig 10255 bp, 7 predicted proteins | sample WorMetTyACAVOLI2_FD_187423 | JGI IMG/M metagenome (GOLD analysis project Ga0209149, IMG submission 187423) | Marine gutless worms symbiont microbial communities from Max Planck institute for Marine Microbiology, Germany - Olavius algarvensis... ... | reverse complement strand
TAGCTGTCCTATGCACGAATGAGACCACCCCCCAATTTTTTGAGTTTTTAACTCCCCCTCCCCCCGCCCCCCAGGGGCCGATGGGCACCACAGGGGGAGGGGGCACGTCGGCAGACATTGTCCCTAAACAAATAATATTTGTTGTGGATCCGTGCAAGCGTTGCTGAGATATCACTCAAAAACCGCCAAAATGCAGAAATTCCCCATTGACTCCCATAGTAACAAAAATTTCATTTCCCCCTTTTTCCGCCCGCCGGGGACTGCCAACTCCCAAAAGGAAAGAGGACACATTCGGAACCAGAGTACGCCCGCATGCAAAATTTGGCGTAAATTGGCCCGCAGGTTGTCGAGAAATCGTTGACAAAAAAACGAACAAAACAGCAAAAGTAAAACAAATACCTCGCCTTTCGCTCTAACGAGCGAATGGCGGGTAAAAATTGGAAGCTGTACATCACAGGTTTCAACGACAAGTATTGGGTATAACACGGAAGGACCATGTCCAAAATGAGGCAGTCGAAAGAGGCACACGAATTTGGAAAAATTAAAATTTATTATCAAGAAAAGAAGAATGAGATGGCTTGGCCACATACTATGCATGTAAGACGGCAGACTCTCGAGACATAAGTTGTTCATTGGGAGTCAAGCTAAACGAAGCGAAAGCCAGGAAGACTGAGAAAGAACTGGACTGACACCATAATCAAGATCTGAATGGAACTATCATGACCTTGAAAGAAGCACAACAGCTTGCTGTTGACACAGAAGAATGAGTCGGAGTGCGGTCCAATGTGTTTTCGACACGGGGAATGAACTCTGGGTCAGGCTCTCAGACAAGTAACACATTACTCGGTTATTACTAGAACATTTACGCGAGACTACTTCCTCTATTTGACAGAACAGGCACGACACACAAATATCACACACTTTGTTTCTTTCACAAGTAGCGCAGTAGCGCTACACTGTGTTAAGGCCCAAAGGATAAGTCAATGGAGAAGCCCAAATTTTAACCCCCTGTAAAATCAACAACCCTTAAATTTTAAAGATCAAACTTTGCCCACGTAACTACCTCACGGACATCTACCCCTGTGCCAAATTTCATTGCAATATCTTTACAGGGAGCTTACCCCAAAATATGTGAAATATTACGTTTTTGTGACTTTTTGTTGTCCTGTCGTCCTGGCTATACTTTTTTTTCTCGCAACTCCGCCCAGGTCGAACCTGTGGACGGATTTTAACCATTTATGGCTTAAATAACGCGTCGTCACAAAAGGATGTACCTTTTGGAGGTATGGGTGACGACCCACAATATTAAGGGGTTCAAAAGCCCCCAAAAAGGGGGCGTGGTGAGGCATTTTCCAGCCAAAATGGCAAAATTATAAAATTGTAATATCTCCAGCGGAGAATATCGGATCGATACCAAATTTTGACAGGGTAATTAAATCACATAGTTGACTTCATGGGTGGTCCAGAATAACAAAATTCATATTCAAAATGGCGGACGGCCGCCATATTGCAAAATGTTGGAAACGCTATAATTCGCCTATCGATAGACCTATTTGGATGAAACTTGGGTGGTCGCATCCCATTATGTTTTTGGCATGTCCGCCATGATGCGGTGTATAGAGAACGAACACGTGAACCAATTTTGATGAAATTCAGTACGCAACAGCAAGTTAGGATCACAATGACAGTCACGTGATCAAAGATAAAAAATTTTAAAATTCAAAATGCCGGACGGCTGCCATGTTGGAAAATATTCGAAATGCCATAACTCCCCTACCAATTGACCAACTGCAACTTGGGTGGTCACATCCCATCATGTTCTCGACATGTTCGCCATGATGCGGTTGCCATGGCAACGGCTGTTGCCTAGCAACGGCGCATTGAACATTCTGCAGTTATGGGCGTCTGTAGGCTGAACGCGTGAACCAATTTTGATGAAATTTAGTACACAACAGCATGTTAGGACCGCAATGACAGTCACGTGATCAAATATTAAAATTTTTAAAATTCAAAATGGCGGACGGTCGCCATGTTGGAAAATATTGGAAATATCATAACTCACCTAGCAATGGACCAATTGGGACGAAACTTGGCTGGTCACATCCCATCACATTCCCGACATGTCCGCCATAATGCGGTTGCCATGGCAACGGCCATTGCTGTTGCCCGTTGCCTAGCAACGGCGCACTGGACATTCAGCACTTATAAGCGTCTGAAGGCCGAACGCGCAAACCAATTTTGATGAAATTTGGTATACAACAGCAAATTTGGACAACAATGACAGTTACGTAATCAAATATTAAACTTTTTAAAATTCAAAATGGCGTCGGTCGTTGTTGAAAAATATTTGAAATGCCATATCTCGCCTGCCAATGGACCGACTGGGATGCAACTTGGGTGGTCACATCCCGTCATGTTCCCAATATTAGAAATCTTATGATGGGACCGATTGGGACTACTCTTGGGTGCTCACATCCAAGTAACACTTCTGCTGTAAAACCGTTTATTTGGTATTGGTCGTTACTGCTAACCGCACAGTGAACGTTCTGGTTTTATGGGGTGTAGAGATCAAAAACATCCACAATTTTGATGAAACTTGGATGACTGTGCCACTGTGGTACATAAAAATAAAATCTGGTAGAAAAACAGCAAATATTAAAACAAAAAACTTCCGAAGTTTTTTTCACTTTTAAGGCCCATTGTTCGATGACACATCTAAAACAGCAAAAATCACTTGGTTTCTTCTAGTACTCCATTGGGCCATGGATGTAACAGAAGTCATATATTACATCCATGGCCCAGTGGAGTACTAGAAGAAACCAAGTGATTTTTGCTGTTTTAGATGTGTCATCGAACAATGGGCCTTAACAGTGATAAAACTTCTGAGGTTTTTTTGTATTAATTAATAATTAGAAGCAACACAATATCCTCACCAGTGTCCTCATCTGGCTGCAGTATACGTATGATGAGGCTGTCACGTATACCTTGTGCATATTTGGCAGCCTCTGCTGCATCATGCAGAGATGGCATAAAAAGTATCATCATTCTGGTAAATAACAACAACTATTATTATTTAGCAGTTTTATTTTCACCAAACCGTAAATAAAAGTTTCTTGAAACATCAGCTATGGTAAAAATTAATGCAAACCACATGTAGTTGCAATGTATATCCCAAAAACTGAGCGAGTTGTTACGATACACTCGTCAAAGCAGTCTTTGACAAATACATCTACAGGTAGACACCACTGTTTAGAACAATTCTGGAAAGTCCTTCACTGACAGTCTTCAAATCCTGGTGCAACTTATTTCTTTTCTTTTCAATCAAACCATACAAGTGAGAACCTCCTGTCAGTGCCTTATGACATTACACAAATATGATGCAGAACGCACCTTCACTGCCTGTATTCAGGCGGCTGCTGAAATGTGAACGTTTCCGTCACTGTTGCGGCTCCCACTTGTGCTAACTGACACACTGTTTTAATTATTAACCCCACAACCATCTCGTGAACTTATTAACTTTGTAAAGTGTCCTAGCAGTTAGTCCTTAATGACACACCACTCATTATTTTCTTGTTTAATAATAATAATAATAATGAACGTAATCTTCTTTGTAACACTTAAGATTTCAGCAACCGCACATCATAGCTTATGGGCTGAGTGTGGGTTAGATACTCTAAGCCTCCAGTGGGTGGCCATTTCCACCCCACCCTTCAACTCTCCTGTAATTGGGGCTCATATTCTCAATGCATATGGGCCTATCAATGGCTATCTGTGCCACGATTTGCTTTGGAGCAGCACCTTTGTATTGCTGTTTATTCTTTCACGTTATGTACAGTGATAAACACGTGTTAAACTATTACTATCCCTTGCCTGCTAAGATGAAAACAACATACCAACTGAGATACAGGTAGCATAATAGATCGCTTATCGTAAAAACAAGTTCTATAACAGAGAGTGACTGCATAATTTGGCAGCTGTATGAAGATGTTTATTGACTTTTATGTAACTTTATTTTATCTATTTCTGTTTTTTTTCAATTAACTATTACTTGTACTGGTTAGAGTGTGTCAATCTCTAATAAACTTTATGATTACGATGACGATGACTAGCATCCCCCTCACAGTCATTAATGCATGCAGCTATGACGTATATTCCAAACAGTGAGTATTGCAAGATTATCTGATACTGCTAAATGTTGCATATAGCTGCACCAGCATAAAGCAGTCAAAACGGTTTACTATATAAATTAGTAAACACATATTACGTTGCAGTTAAAGTCCTTACCCTTCCCAAAGAGCTTCCATCTTTTTTTGAATGCTGACATTATCTCCATAAATGTTTTCCTTGAAAACAAAGTTAACACGAAATTCACTGGAACGTGACATGATTTCAAGCAGTCGTTGATGAGCAAACTCTTGCATCGTTAATCCGCGAATAATAACAACACGCCGGTGAAGAATTTCAGTCAACTCTGCATAATAATATTTAATAACATAGTAATCACTTCAGCATGATAAGTGCAAAAAGAAAATAGCTTATAATCATATATCAGACAGTCATAAAAGTTTTCAGTTTGTATTTTAGTTATTTACTAGTGTTGCCTACCCCGGAGTCCGGGACAACCGCAGCACCATAAATACCAAAACTGGATATGATGATGATGAATTGTTCACATTTTGTGAAGCAACTGCTCAGTATCAGTGGACGAGAAGGCTCTCACTCCCATTCACATATACATGTACTATACATGAGATGTGAGATCTGCTGACCAAAATGTTTCACTCTGAAGACGACAAATTACAATGCTGATTAGTTAGCTAATATGACCCATCAATACATCAAGTTTGTCAGACTGCGCTTACTGCCAACAATATCAATGAATGCATCAGATAACTGCAGATTTCTTACTCTATTAACACAAAATTATACACAAATTTAGAAGCATGAGACACACAAAGTCAATGTTGATTACAATACATTATACATCAAATTTGTTTAGATAGAATGTATAACACAGTCAACAGTAGACTATTGACATTGGCTGCTGCTTGACATAACCTAGTGTAATGTAAACATCAATGCAGACAGATTGCATCCTATCATATATGCTCAGTGTCAGGCCCACCGAAGCGGGGGAGTAGCCGGGGCAAGTGCCACGGGGTCCGGGGGTCCTAAGGGGGCCCAGAGGGCCCCTCAAAAAAATTAAACTGGTGTGAAAAGAAGTGAAAGCGAGCAGGCAGAAATGGGGAGGTTAAAAACTGTGAAAAACCCACTGTTAATATGACTCCATTTTTAAAAACTGTCTGCCCCCAAAATGGCTCTGTTATAAGTCATCATTAACTCACCCAAAATGCACCAAATCTCACCTACAGCGATCTAGGTTTCAAAAAATTTTCCCAGGGGAGAAACCCCCGGACCCCCGCATTTGAGGGGGCTGCTTCGTGGCAGGGAAGAGGGTGGTGAGGGAGGGGGAGGGGATGTGGAGGGGCCCGGAAAGTGGTCTGCCCCGGGGCCCGCACTGGCTCTCGGCAGGCCTGCTCAGTGTAATTAATATCCTAAAAGCATGACAGATAAAGAAGTAAAGGACAAAAATTCAGTACACTCATAACTCAAAGGATATGTTAACCAGACTAATCTCATCTCATAAATACAAAGCACAATGTCATGTGTGTCAATGCAGCATTAACAGACTTTTGGCCTATACACTATATGCACTTCCGTAATAAAATATGTATTCCACAAATAACTAAAAAAAACTACAAATACAAAAATGCAAAAAACATACCAGCATCTATGATGCTCCTATGAGGTGTTCGTAAACGTTCAAACTCCACCGTGTCCGAATCTACCCCATCTCGAATTTTCCACTGTTGAATCTTTTCTTTCATCAGGCGTTTTTCCCGTCGTTCCCTTGATATGTCGTCGCCTAAGATCTTGTCTCTATATGAAGTATCATCCAATCCATCTGATGACTCTCTGTCATCTGTTCTCTTGTATGTTGGTTGCTGTAAGGGATCATATGCCCTCGTTTCCTGAACTCGTTCTTCCTCCGGAACTCGAGAGTTCAGAAGCAATCTACTACTGTCCTGGCTATAGCAGTGCTGTTGCTGAGGTACCACTACTTGACAACCTGGAGTCTGAATACTTCCACTTTCAGTGACCACAGCTTGATGCACTGGAAAATGGATTTCTGGTGGAAAACAAACGTATGGACCTACAGGCAGCGGAAATGCAGGAGGTGCTAACACAGCTGGTGGATAATGGCTAATAACATTGTTCACAGGCATATGTTGGATGCTGCCAACTGCATTTGGCATTACAACGTTAGGAACCACACTGTGTTGGACCGGAATGTTTTGCTGACCGGCAATATTTTGATCAGTCGTAGTCTTCAACAACAAAACAGCAACATCACTATTAGTGTTACGGTTAGTTTTTACCGCGCGATGCTATGCATAAAGGCGGTCTATGCCGTCATGCAGTGTCCGTCTGTCTGTCTGTCTGTCACGTTCGTGGATCATGTCAAAACGAACAAGTTGTGTCGATCATAAGGATCGAAACAATATGTGGCCCACCACAGCTTTTCGAGATATATGCCGTAGTACGATTTACCTCTTTGAGGGGGCGCCGCACCCCAGGGGGTGCCGATAGGGGGGTTCCAAGTACAGAAATGGACTAGTTACACCCGACTTCTATATAGTGGTCCATTGTAACTATGGCTATATATCTGGCTCCGTTTTCGAGATATGACACGTGACAGACAGACAGACAGACATCCGCACCGTTTCATGATATGGCCACACGTAGTGGGCCACATGATAAGGCATGTCGCAGGCTATTCACGCGCGTCATTTTTTAAGAATTTTGTGACGCGTGGATCTCAGGGGTTTGTGGGCCAAAGTTCACCAAAGCAATCATCTGTGCTTAAGTTTTTTTTCAGAATTACAATATTCTGCCGCGTTCGGGCGTGAGAGCAGAAAGTTTGCGTGAGCGGTCTGAAAATACGCCAAATTTCGTCACTTTTTGGCCCACCCTGTAGTTTAAGGGTGACCAGGAAAAAATCCAAGAATTAACTTATATAAGGACACTCAAGGTCTACCACGTGTAAAACTTTCGCGAACCTCCGTTAACCAGGGCCGAAGAATAAGGCGGCCATAAAAAAATAAATAAAAAAACGTTGGCAAAATATAACATCGCCCGCTTACGCTGAGCAGGCGCCCATAATAATTTTTAAAATCCGTTAAGAATTGACAAAGTTATAGCAATGAGATTGGTGTACTACATTTTTGGGACACAGTCTAGAAAGTAACATCAGCAAAACACAATCATGTCCGCCAATCTGAATCATGATGAATGATGTTCTACTAAAATTAAGAATCGTTTACACTTTAAATTAGTCGGTTGAACTAGTTTTGTATAGAAAGAAACAGTAATCATCTATTATTCATTTACACTGTACCTGCTTTCCAAGTTCTGCTGGACACTTGCAGAGGCCGAAATAGTTGCAACATGAATAGGAGCCGAATCGTTTGATGATATGCCATAGTGCAGCTTGTTGTTGAGGTCTTGTTCACCTGTTAAAATCAAAGAACTGTCAGTAACACCCAACTCAAGCTACATGTATTTCTGGCCCGCTTTAAGAGCCAGATATGCGATGGTTGCTGTCGTCAGTCCGTCCTCGTCCGTCCGTCGTCCGTCCTGTGGTCATGCCTCGAAAACTTGCGGACAAACAGATCACACATACGGGTGATCACAATAATCGCTCCGCTTCTATTCTATATATTAAACAAGAAACTCAGCTGTCGCCGAGAGGTCACACAACGATATATGTTGTTGATAGACAGCGGTTAATTTAATTAGAGGATTCGGATTAAAATGGCCCTTGTCCTTAACAGTGAGATTATTCGGGTGGAAGGGGGCGAGAAGAGGACGCAAGGAGGAATGTGTTGTGATGCGCAGTGTATGCGCGAACATAAATATTGATATATAAAATGCGTTATATGATGATGTTATATGATGAAAAAAGTTATATGATGAAACGAGATGAATTATATGCGATTAAACCGGTATAAACCGTTATTTGGTCTTCCCTGCCTATACATGGTACTGCACCACGAGCAATGAAGATAACACGCCGCCTTAACAATAACGTTGCCAAGTCAATCAAAATTACTCAAGATCATTTGAAATTACACGCCGAGTAAGGTGTAAGTTCCTATTAGTATTCCATTGCAAATATGGCTATCGCGTAGCGTTTATGAGATAGTCAACGCTGAATGATGGCACGCAGTTGAAAAAATGTGGGTTAGGAATCTTTCAAGATCATGGAAAATGGGCCCATTCGATACATCCTGTACTGTTTCCTGTTAGTGTTCTATAGCAGCTTGACTAACTTGCACCGTTTCCGAGATATAGGCGACTGAAAACGCTAACTGTAACCCATCACAACCTTAGTTGACGCCTCTACCATCGGGGGTGATTCCGTTGGAATTTTGGCAGCTACAGCCCGCAGAGTGGCCTTGACAGCATAACGGTATGTTTCTTCGTTTTGACACACTATACCAGACTGTGACAGACAGACGGACAGACAATACATTTCGACGGCTAAAATCGCGCTTTGCAATGGGTCGCACTATTGTGAACTACACGTCTGTTAGCAGAAATATCCATCTTAAATGTTTAACCTACGCTAAAAGATAAGCTAACACGTCACAGTTTATATCCAAGTCACTTTCTACTACTAAAAAAACAATAGATTCGGAATTATGACTTAACGAAATGTTATATAAAGAAACTAGAGAGCTTAAGACCGCGCGCGGTCATGTGATTCCTCCGCCAGTGCACATGTGTAATGGATAGGCCTATATTGAAAATGGCATCTGCTGCGCATAGCCTATTACTTTTAAATAAAATGACAGTTTGAAGAGGTCGAAGATGTTGCTACGATTAAAGTATACAACCAGCTGTGTAAAATACCGGTAAAGATAGCAGCTTCAGAGTTGAATATCGGCAGACACGACGCTCTCAGTAGCGGCGAAGTTGGCTCGACAAGAACCGTCGAACGCCAGAGACGCAAGGAAGACTCGCTGTCAATAACGTCGTCGTCGACGGATGCGGCAGTCGCACTATACAGCAGCAGCAGCAGGAGCAGCAGCAGCGACGCCAGCGCAGTGACCCCGAGGTCTCTGTTCGTCTCCGTCCTCGCTTCATCGCCCTGGCTACAGCACAAGCCTGCCGGACTGCGCTCGGCTTCACTAGCTCACGGTCTTCGGTTGTTATTGATTGAGTCCGCTCCAGCTCGGGATTCACTCGCTGGCGCCCGCTACGACTCGAGCTTAGCACGACTGAGTTCAGTTCGATCAGATTTATCGACTTTGCGTGCGAACCTTACATACTACATTCGACCGATCCCTAATGACACATCTGCCATGACGCACCCATGTCTCGTTGTCGGCGCAGGTTGGTTGGTTGGTTGGTTGGTGTTTAACGGCACTTTCAGCACAAAAAGGCTATATCATATATCCTGCCATAGGAGAGTAGTGTGTTAAGACAATTGTGACGGGATGATCATGATGAGGACAAACAACTAAAACAGTAAAAAAGAAACTAAAAATATATTTTTAAAAAAACCGAAACAGTTCATTATGAACTGTTTTGTTTACAAGTTAACGGGTCCTGGAGCAACTGGTCTTTGTGGAGACTAACCCCTCGACATAGGCATCATTTGGACACGGTTCCGGTAGCCAATCACTTGTCAAAATAGCCGAACAAACCAAATCTAAGACAACTGCGTCAGTAAAACTGACACAAACCCGCCATTCGCATTCCAAATAGCTTTTTCCACGGGGCACAGATTTCACAGAGTTTCTACAGGGAGGGTCAAAAAGTAGAGACCTACAATCGGAAATTTCCGTTCGAATCGAATCTGGAATCGAATCGGCGGATAGTCGTTTACAGCTTCAGTGTTAATTTTTTTTGATTGCCATATAGGACAGATGTGCGGATTCGTCGAAAATATTGCGCGATCGCTACTAGGCTACTAGCAGTAGTGTGCATGCTCTAACTACAAGTACATGGATTAATGAAACTCAATATAAATCCCAGTAGCAATGCCGAAACGATTGAAATTTGTCGTTGAACAGTGAGTGTTGTTTATGGTACGACGGCAAACGTGGCAGGCGCGACGATTCGCAATTTTCGAATCGGCCCGTCACTTTCGAATCGAATCGAATCTGGACGTCCGATTCGAATTCGA
>Ga0209149_1002590_pt1 | contig 10256 bp, 6 predicted proteins | sample WorMetTyACAVOLI2_FD_187423 | JGI IMG/M metagenome (GOLD analysis project Ga0209149, IMG submission 187423) | Marine gutless worms symbiont microbial communities from Max Planck institute for Marine Microbiology, Germany - Olavius algarvensis... ... | reverse complement strand
ATGAGTGCGATACCACTGATCCGTCGCCGTGCCAGTGCCATGTATGATGACTGACCGTGTGTCTGTGATGAGTGCGATACCACTGATGCGTCGCCGTGCCAGTGCCATGCATGACTGACCGTGTGTATGGCAGTGACGACGGCCGCTGTGTTTCTCGCATGTGTTTACCGACGCATTGACCAGCAGTTATCGATCAGTATTTTGTCAAACAGTGCATTGGATGCCGCCATTACTTTTAATAGTCTACAGTAGGCTAGATAGAGGCATACAATCAGTGACAGAAATGTTGTGCTTGAGAAGGAGGCGAGGATGTTGCACGCAGTTTTAACTGCACCCGCGTTTGTTGATATGCATCTTGCTGACTCACTTGTTTCCATTTCTATTCTGCTTGCTACTGAGTGCAATATTAACTAAGAAGACACTTTCAACACCAGACTAATCACATTTTTTAGATATATTACTAGTTTTAACATAGTGAGTGTGAGGTACATTGTATGACACTGAATTGCAACAGTTCAATTAATGTAATAATCTTGCAGATGATTACTTCAGGCATCTGCTTCATGTTTTTATGGAGCATCAAAGACTATGAATTTTTTCAGTGTGGAGAATTTTGTGTTTCTGTTGTAGATACGTCGACAGTAATGCAGTCTACATGTCCAAGACGGATGTACAAAACTTGTGCATTGTTCGCTGTTCAATTTGTTGCATTGTGTGGTATGTATCTTAGCAAGAGATATTTGCAACGGCCCGGCATGCCGTCGCGGGCTCAAACGTCCATCACTAACTTAGATGAACACACCGGCATTGACAACATCACTGATGTGAATAAAAGCCATCAATCAGCTAAGTCTAGAGTTTAGGATAAGGTTCTGGGTAGTTATTCTTATTATGAGGGAGTCGGTTACATTGCTACGGCAAAGCATAGTCCCATTTCCAGGAAAGCAGCTCAGTGCATCTGTCGTTTGGTCACAGTTGAGCCGTGTGACTAGCCGAGGCTCTGTGCTGCATTTTATCTAGCTAAGCTGTTGTTGACAACTATCTTTCTTGTTGTAACAAGACAGATAGTTGCAGACTACAACTACATGTGATCAACTAACGAGTAACAACTGACCTTCTATGTAATCATATGATGCTACAAGTCAGGACCAGTGTTCCCCAATAGGGGTAACAACATAATGCACATTTGTGTACTGTACTGTGCTGTGTGCAAGTGCCTTACCATACCGTACCATGTGGGGCAGATAGCTGTTAAGCAACATGGCTCTGAGGCCGTCTTATGGGCCCATTGCGCTGCCCCTAGGTTGGTTATTGAACTTGCATTCCATGAATGGAACTCCAAAATACTGCTTACATTGACTGTAGCAAAGCATCTACCAGTTGTTGTTGACAATATTATTAAAAACTTTGTATTCTGTCCAAAAATCCTACTACATGCTGCAATTTCACGAAATCCTACTACACGCAAATTCCTACTACACACTGTGTGCCGCAAAACACGATATTTTTGGCGCTGCAGCTTCTGGAGGACTTCGCCCCCTAGATCCCCTACTGTGGCTCTGTGTAGATTAATTTCATTATCCTCCTTATATAAAGGGAATGATGAATCACAACTACTTTGCATTAGAGTTAAATGTCATTTGGGGATATTATGACCAATCAAGAATTAGACCAGCATTTTTCACATTTATAACTGAAATCAATTTAATCAAGTAGCTCATGCCATGCTATGCATTTGTCAGTAATTTTCAATATGTGTGGCATGGCCATGTGGTTGCTATTTTGGCAATTTATTAGAACACACATAGAGTGCTGTATTATAGTGACATTTTATATGAAACTTTTTTGAACAGCTAACATTGATACAGGAAACCGTTTTCATTATCTAAAATGTTAATTTCATGATTTTTTGCAGAACACCTGGATGGCAGCTGCTAGTAATCTGGAGACGAGTTCCGCATGTGAAGGTTCTGCTGGATTCAGACCTTTGTTTCTGCAACGAGTTTGCCATTCAGCACTGACTGTACGTGATAAACTAGGATTCAGCTGTCTTCAGCCCACTATTGCAGGTGTGTAAATTGTTTAAGAAATTTATAGAGCTATTACGGTTAAATATTTTAAAAATGTAAATTGAATACCTTTTAACAGTTTCATCATCATCATAAAGCACTTATTAGACACCACTTAATGAGACTGAGTGACAATTAACATACATACAAATGCTAAGATGGAACAGTAAAACAATAGGCCTAGTTAAAATAAAAATACACAAAGTGGCAAATAAAATCAAAAGCGTTATGAGCCTGAAAGCAGTAAGAATCTTAGTTGTCAATTTTAGACAATTTCAAGTTATAATTGCAACTTACTACAAATTTTGTAGTTTACTGTTGTAAGAAGATTGTGTAATTACACCCATTTCACTCTAACTCGGGCCAATAAGTACAAGTAATAACTAGAACTTTGCTATTGCAAACAGATCGCACATCAGCTGCACACACAATATGTCGAGGACATTTATAACAACCCCGTGACCTTGAAATCTAGGTTAACAGTCACTCGAGGTCACTGGAAACGGAACAATTGAGTAGATCATACACGACTTACTGTTAGTCGAGTTATTGGACGTTGAATATTATCGTGACCTTGAAATGTGGGTCAGAAGTCACTCAAGGTCATTGAAATTAGTGCCATTTTAAAGCTTTGGTGCTGTTTCCTATTCGCCTTCTATAGTGACTGTGGCCGTATCTGTAGCCGTTTGTGATATTCAGCATCAAAGAATGGCGTGACGTTGAAAACCAGGTTAGGGGTCGTTCAAGGTCATTGAAAATGATGCCGTTCGATAAACCATATGCGACTTTCTATTGGTCGGACATTGTACCATTTTCGAGTTATTTGACGTTGAATAATATCGTGACCTTGAAATCTGGGTTAGAGGTCACTCAAGGTCATCAAAATTGGTGCCATTTAAAAGCTTAGGTACGGTTTCTTATTTGCCTTCTATAGTAACTATGGCTGGATCTGTAGCCGTTTGTGAGATATTTAGCGTCAAAGAGTGGTGTGACCTTGAAAACAGGGTTAGGGTTTGTTCAAGGTCATTGGAAATGGCACCATATGATAGATCACATATGAGTTCCTGTTAGCTTTCCATAAACCCCACCTGTATTTAGTGCCCCCGCAGGGGGTGACCCTGTCGGAATTTCATGAAGATGTTTTATGCTGGTAACACTAGAAAGATTGGGTTACCATAAGGTGAAAAAACTATGACAATACGTTAAGCCGTTTTCATACAATACTGGAACGTAACGGACGAACGGACGGACAAATTTGCTATATCAATATTGTGCGTCAGTGTGCTGTAGTTTGCTGACGTGCGATAAAAATGATGAGTTCTATGTGCACACACTTTTATTTCCACTTTGCACACATTTACAGTTGGCTACTTTGAAAACTTCAACAACAGATTCGTGATGATGAGGTAAAAACTACACCGTGTGCCAAAAACTGAGACTTACGTAATCTTGAATATCTTGTACAGTTGTCAGTCTATTACAATGAAATTTAGCATGTAATATCCTGATGGCCTTAGCTATTAAACGCGTACATAATTTGCCACCTCACCTTAGTTATGTTTCTGCATCACCTGACATTACACAAAAAGCGAAAACTTATGTTTTCTTCCTCTCAGTAGTGTGAGTGGCTGTGAAAAGTGTTGGTTCTGTGTCTAGATCACAGTAGGTGTTCGAAGTAACATCCCTTTGCCGCTGGTCGATGGCTTTGGCGATAATGCCCTAAGGAATACGGTCCCAAGTGTCAATGCTTCAGCCGGTCAGTATCACATTTCAGTGGGGGGAGGAGGGCTAAAGAATGTGTTGACTGTTGACCCGGATGTGGATCTGGGATCAGTTGTTCACTTTCCTTCACATTGGGAGATTCACATTTTATACAGTATATATGCTCACTGACTGAAGCAGCCGTGGTGGAGTTTGCGCTCTCTGAGTGCTCTTGTCTTGTTACTGTGCCAGGTTGTTCTCAACAGCTGCTGGATCAGACTCGAATGCTTAGCATGCAAGAAGATGCATATTGCCATAGGATCTCAGCTGAAGTGATGAAACGCTGTCTGTACAAGCCAGCAGCTCCGTGTCAACGACGCATCCGCAACCGTGCACAAGAAATGCAGTCACTACCAGTGACTCCCGGTCAGAGCAGTGCAACTACTCCACTGCTCAGTCCAGCGACGTCGTACAGCTGCTTTGCAGTATTCTCATGTGCCACAACACCTCGTGCCATGTCACCGGAAACACCAGACGTCAGCAATCAAGGGCTGGCGAGCCTGTTAACACCCCGACCTCGTTATGTGCATGCATCCTGCTCCGAGTTGAGTAATAATGAGCCTAGTTTACCTGCCTCAGTCTTTCTAACTGTTCCCAGCATTTCTGTTCAGTTTCGCAGTCGCAAAAGATTGTCTGCTTCCATACATTGTGTCTAACAGCAACTTTCAATTTCTTGTTGTGTGTTTTCTGCATTTATCACGGCGTCTAATTTTTGCTTTATGTGTTCATTAGAAGAATCCTGCATTCATTACCTTAGAATGAAGTTGTTACATATACATAATACTGTTGTATTTTTATAACACACGACGGTTGTGTATTAAAAATGTTATCTACATCTAAAGACGTGAAATGATGTCTCTGTAAGCATCGATAAAATTACAGTGTATATAGTCAGATGAGAACATGTAGTTACTACCTTACGTTACATTTGGGGTGAGTGGTGTTACCTGTCCAGAGGACAAGTGCTCCTCATTTACATACTGTAAGTATGTTTCACATGAACCCTTATATTTGACGGCCATTAATGTAGCAGTTTTGCACCTAAAATTACCTTGGCCCCCTTTGTTGTTTCATTTTTGGACCCATTGATGAGCTACAGATCCTAGGGGCATTTTATAGTCCAAGCAGCTACACACGCCAAATTCATTCATGGTCATCTTGGACAGTGATTTCTCCCATACACAAACGGCTCATCACTAGCCAGTGCCAACTCCACTTCTGCTTGTCAGGAACATGCAGTACATACAGCTGCAGTAAATGACCGTGACGTGTGTTGGGACACCACAGTGGCGTGATGTGCACAAAGCTCAGTGAGTTTGTCAATCTCTCTGTGCCAAAGGCTAGCAATGTGCAGCCTGCTAGCTTTCCAGTTCGACGCCGCCAGTTGACATGAACAGATCTGTTAAAAACAGATGGACTGTATAGTGCTGCATGCAGTGGTAGGCAATATCCGTAGTTCACAGCCTTTTAATTTTACAATTTTGTAATTTCATTAACCTCACCAAATTCGTGAAGTATAGAGCACATGAATTAACGGTTCTACAGTACATGTGCTTTCTGTGTCTACTTTTTGTGTACACATTTATTTTGTAGCATATAAAGAATTTTATAAGCTCTCTGCTGCTGCATGACTATTATTGTATGTGGCTTGGTTCGAAAAATGTATTATTATTTATGTCTTAAACTTCATTTCCATTCTTGTGAATGATGAACACAAAAATATTTGTGTCAAACATAAAACCACCAAATAAAGAAAAACTTTTTAGCCCTTAAATGCTGTTAATCTCGTATTCCAGCATATTTTTTTTTATTTCAACAAATGAACGACTTGTGTACTACATGTACAACAAGAACTTATTTATCACAAACAGATCACACGTCAGCTGCGCACACAATACATTGAGAGCATTTATAGGCCTAATTACCCCGTGACCTTGAAATCTAGGTTAAGGGTCACTCTACATCACTGTAAACGGAACCATTCTACAGATCATACACGACTTAGTAATAATCGAGTTATTTGACGGTGAATATTATTGTGACCTTGAAATGTGGGTTAGAGGTCAGTCAAGGTCATTGAAAATGGTACCCATTGAAAGCTTAGGTACAGTTTCCTATTCGCCCTCCATAGTAACTATGGCCGTATCATTAGCCATTTCGGAGATATTCAGCGTCAAAGAAATCTGAGTTTGGGGTCGTTCAAGGTCATTGAAAATGGCGCGGTTTGATAGATATGACTTTCTATTAGTCCACCATTGTAAATATAGCTCTATCTTGTAGCATTTTCGAGTTATTTGAGATTGAAAAAATATTGTGACCTTGAAATCTGGCTTAGAGGTCACTCAAGATCATTGAAACTGGTGCCATTAGAAAGCTTGGGTGCGGTTTCCTATTCGCCTTCTATAGTAACTATGGCCATATCTGTAGCCATTTGTGAGACATTCAGCGTCAAAGAATGGTGTGACCTTGAAAACAGGGTTCATTCAAGGTCATTGAAAATGGCAGCATTTGATAGATCGCATATGAGTTCCTATTAGCACTCCATAGTAACTATGGCGATATATTGTATCATTTGTGAGATATAATGAGTTATTGGTCAAAAATAGCCAAATTTTTATACCCCACCTGTATTTAGCGCCCCGTGAGAATTTCGTGAATATGTTTGATGCTGATAAAACTAGAGTGATTGGGCTACCGTGTGGTGAAGAAACTATGACAATACGTTAAGCCGTTTTCATACAATACCGGAACGTAATGGACGGACGGACGGAGAGATTTGCTATATCAATATCGTGCGTCAGTATGCTGACGTGTGATAAAACTTAATTACTTTTTTAAATAAAGCTGTTTTTTTTTTTAAACGAACTTTGTTATTTCAGTATTTTGTGCTATAAATAGAACGACCATAGAGGAACTATTTTAAAATTTCTAGAGTTTGTACACCTTTATGACAGTCATCAATATCATCCTGTGCGAGGTAAACTAGTTCCTGCTTGCAAACGTAATATTGTTTAAACGCGTCAATTTTTGGCAATATTTCGTCTTTAATGATTGTTTTTGTTTACATGGTTCTTGTTGCATAAAACCTCTATGAATAAGCGCAACACAGAGTCATACATTAAATACCCACAGAAGCTGGTAATCAGCATGTTTGAGAATAAAAACTTTCAAAATTGTTTTCTCGCCACACAAGTGGAGTAAATTTAATTTGACTATCTTAAATGACTCGTGTATACATACACTGCACGAGTATAGTTTTGGCTAATTCATTTTTTTGGCCGGAGTGTCCCTTTAATATGTAGGAAGCCTAGCTGGTCCATGAAAATAAAAACTGCAGAACTAAATTTGATTAACGTCATCACAGTGTGCATTTGCATCCTGTGATGATGTCAGTTTGGTTTCGTTTATGTCGTGACAGTGAGATGTGTTTGATTTGAGTTCTGTCCAATTTGATTTCAATCCATTTCTTGGCCAGATGGCATAAAAGGCGACCTGGAGCGGGCTTTAGTTTCACTTATTTTTTGCATGATAAGTTTGTAGTTTTAATTAATTGTTGTTTAGGTGTTTTGTTGTCACTTGGTTTAGTTATATTTGTTTTGCTAGTACCAACCAAGTAGGCAGTAGTAAGGCAGTGTTTTTGCATCAGCCAAGTGATGGTCTCAGAAGATCGTTGTTAGACCTGGGAGTCGACCTGGGTGTCACTGCTGTCGGCTCATCCGACCTCACTCTCCGACTCTAAAGCGACTTGAAGTCGACGACTTGAAACCAGAAAGACTTGACTTTGAAAAAACAACCCACTTTCAACTTCCAGTCGACCCCAGATAATTTACTGCCATACCATCGGCATGTGCAATTCTACATTATTCGGTGAACAATACAGAACAACAAGAAGCTCAGCTGTCGCAGAGAGGCTGCGCGCACTCCACGTTGTTGGAAGTTTTGCTGTCACTCAAGGTCGCTAAGTTGATTGGAAATTACACCATTGAGTAATCCGCGTGTGAGTTACTGTTAGTATTTCATCGTAACTGTGTCTCTATCTCCACCGTTTCTGAGATATTCAATGTCGAATAATGGTATGCTATTGAAATCTGGGTTAGGAGTCATGTCATTGAAAGTGGCACCAGTCGATAGATCACATATGACTTCCTGTCAGTCTTCCATTGTAACTATAGCTCAATCTTGTATCATTTTTATCGCGCATCAGCATACTGACGCGCGATATTGATATAGCAAATCTGGCCGTCTGTCTGTCCGTTACGTTCCGGTACCCAGATGAAAACGGCTTAACATATCGTCATAGTTTTTACACCATACGGTACCCCAATCATTCTAGTTTTACCAGCATTAAACATTTTCACAAAATTCCGACGGGGTCACCCCCTGCGGGGCGCTAAATACAGGTGGGGTAGGAAAAAATCGCGATTTTCTACCAATAAGTCGCTATATCTCGCAAACGATACAAAATATCGCCATGGTTACTATAGAAGGCGAATAGGAAACCGCACCCAAGCTTTCGAATGGCACCAACTTCAATGACCTTGAGTGACCTCTAACCCCGATTTCAAGGTCACGATATTATTCAACGTCAAATAACTCGAAAATGTTACAAGATAGAGCTATATTTACAATGGCGGACCAATAGAAAGTCGCATAATTATGGTCTATCGAACGGCGCCCCTTTCAATGACCTTGAGTGAACTCTGACCCACATTTCAAGGTCACGATAATATTCAACGTCCAATAACTCGTCTAACAGTAAGTCGTGTATGATCTGCCCAATTCTTTCGTTTCCAGTGACCTTGAGTGACCCTTAACGATGCCCTCAACGAATTGTGTGCGCAGCTGACGCGCGATCTGTTTGCGATAGCTATGGGTCACTCGAGGTCATTGGAAATTGGCATCATTCAATTCTGATGTTCACTTCTTGGCTATTGACTGCTTATGAGCTACACAATAGCCATCAGGTACTTGGGTTCTTAAAGGTTCATTAATCTGAGCACCAATTACACCATTGTTGGGAATAAGAATCAAAAGTTCATTATTTTAGCATGTTCCACCTGCTTTCAAATAGTTGGTGTGTGCTGGTCTACTTTGTGTGAGAACACTTGAAACTTCTCTGCACATTCCCTTATTGATTTTATTCATAACTATCTCGGTGTATTATTGGTGACTAATTACATTTTGGTGTACTCCATCTCAGTATTTGTTAAATAATGTGTTCATAAATGTGTGTGCTACCTTTACTTAGATGTGAGCTTTTCTTACGTGGTTGTAGTAGTATAAGACGTTCTGCCACTAGTGACATTGATTATTGTTGTAGTTTGCAGTGCTGCTTTTTCTGATACGACTGTTGTTGATGTACAGTAGGCCCCTATGGTGCAAATAAATTCAAATATATACAGAAATAACTCACTTCATTACAAGAAGCTCAGCTGTCGCAGAGAGACTGCTCGACGCTTCATGTCACTGAATACTTTGCTAAGTCACTCAAGGTCATTCGAAGTGACACTGTTGAGTAGGGCGTGTGTAAGTCACTATTAGTATTTCAATGACACTATGTCTGTATGTCGTACCGTTTATGAGATATTCAGCATCAAAGAATGGCGTGACCTTGAAACTGGGGGTAGGGGTCGCTCAAGGTCATTGAAAATAGCGCCGTTTGATAGATCATATACGACTTTCTATTGGTCGGCCATTGTATGTTGTACCATTTTCAAGTTATTTGACGTTGAATAATGATGACCTTGAAAAGGTCACTGAAGGTCATTCAAACTGGTACCATTCGAAAGCTTGGATGCGGTTTCTTATTCGCATTCCATAGTAACTATGGCTGTATCTTTAACCGTTTATGAGATATTCAGCGTCACAGAATAGCATGACCTTGAAAACTGGGTTAAGGGTTGTTCAACGTCATTAAAAACGGCACCGTTCGATAGACCACATACAACTTTGTATTCGTCCGCGGGCCGCCATTGTAAATATAGCTCTATCTTGTACAGTTTTTTTTAGTTATTTGACGTTGAATAATACCGTGACCTTGAAATCTGGGTTAGAGGTCACTCAAGGTCATTCAAACTGGTACCATTGGAAAGTTTGGGTGCGGTTTCCTATTCGCCTTCCACAGTAATCATGGCTCTATCTTGCATCAGTTCCGAGATAAAGCCCGATATTGGTCGAAAATCGTGATTTTTTATACCCCCTTTCATTCGACGCCCCCGTTAGGGCTCCCTGTCGGAATATTGACATCCCGTTTGGTATGGGAAAACTAGTATGGTAGGGCTACCCGATGGTGAAAAAACTTAGGATATGTCAGTAAGGGTAATTAAGGGCATCTTAGCACATCTAATCACTTAAAGGTACTTATTTATCATTGAAATAACAGCTTCCTTAACGAATTAACCAGCTATTGCTACAACCCGGGAAACG
>Ga0209149_1002589_pt1 | contig 10256 bp, 2 predicted proteins | sample WorMetTyACAVOLI2_FD_187423 | JGI IMG/M metagenome (GOLD analysis project Ga0209149, IMG submission 187423) | Marine gutless worms symbiont microbial communities from Max Planck institute for Marine Microbiology, Germany - Olavius algarvensis... ... | reverse complement strand
TTCTTCTGTACTGTTAGACACGACGTTTTCGCGGCTTGTGTTTTTTGTGACTGTTACGTGTCCTTGCAGTTCTACGACTAAATGCCACGTTAATCTTTTCGTTTATAATAATAATAATAATAATAACATGGGATAGAGCTACCTATTTCTTTGTATTAAACTAAAACAAACCCTTGTTGTATGTCATGATATATTGTCTGTATCAGCACTTGATATTGTTTGTAGAACAAGAACAAAGTTTCGGCCAAGAAGATACAGCGACCTGTAGCCATTGGAGGAGTGGAGTCCACTGGACATGCCGAGTCTCCGGCCACTATTGTTATTGGGCGCCAGAAACGAAGAAGCCATGCAGCATCAACTGGATCTTTGTCTCTACGTGTATGGTGTTCTTGCTGCTATTACTATGCTATGTTGATTTTGTTTACAGTGGTGCCCTGACATTGTTGGTTGTCATCAGGAATGGCAGCTGTAATAAAATTCTGCTTCAGGAATCTCCACAGGTGTCTTTGAAATATTTGGATGACCACTGACTAACTCTGGTACACGGTGGTGCGCCTGGTCATCAAAACAGTTGTTTATGGCTCCGTGAGCAGTGGAAATGACGGTGTGATTGCATAACATAGTTAACGCAATATCATTAAAGCAAAAATACATTATGTACACTGCACATATACAGTATAGATGTAAGTATAAAGTAAATTACTCATATTAAAAACATAAGGAAGAAAATATGCATAAGAAACATTTAAACTTACTGGTATAAAAATCTTGTGTAGGAAGTAGTTCTGCCATGCACAAGTTGATGTGGATATTAAGGTTGCAGTGTGATCAAATTTTTTACTCATGACTTATCAACGATTAAAAAAATTAAAATCATAACGTTAATGCAATTATTTTTTGTAAAGTGGTAAATTGATAGGTATTATTGCATGATGTTCTTAATTCCGGTTTCTTATTGCTATTTAGTATGCAGGATTTGTGTCTGGTATCTTATCACAAACTTGTCTAATGTTTGGTTTTGTTTATCAACAAAAAAGTGTATTTCCTGCTTTCTTGGTTAAATAAATCACCATTCTGTGATTACATGTAAAGCAAAATAAAAACTAATAGTTTTGGTGCCACTGTTCTAGCAGTAGTTATGACATGGTAATTTGACTGCTGGCTTTTGCATTCATTTTTCATGCATTTTAGCCATGCAGTTTATTACTACATTAGACTAGTACTTCCAATATATGACTGTAACTGTAGGCTGCATCAGTTGTGCCACATGTAGTAAAGAAGAAGTGGAATTGTTCTGTTTGTTTTCAGTTGGTTGGCAGTGAAGAAAGCAGTCATCTCACAAATGCATCCAGCTTGTCGGACACCTTCCCATCCACACCCGAAAGTCCCGGAGAGATGTTCGTCTCGCCGTTGGGATCAGTAGGCTCTACACACCGAGTTGCAGGAATCGCTAGCCCTCGCTTATCTGGAATTTCCGGACTCGTGAAGACGCCAAAGCAGAAACAGAGACAGTCAGTTGACCTCTCTGGATTAAAGGCACTTGTTAAGACTCCAAAAACGCTTAAATCTCCAGCATTAAGTGGTGTCAAGCAGCTTATGAAAACTCCCAAAGCTCACAAGTCTCCAGCACTGGCTAATTTGAAGAAACTTGTCAGAACACCGAAAGATGTCGCAGACACACCTAAATTAGATGACATCCGCAAGCTTGTGAAGACGCCAAAACCTCTGAAGTCTCCTGAATTACCGGGAATCAAGAAACTTGTGAAAACCCCTAAAGCTCAGAAGTCTCCAGCATTAGATGGTGTGAAGAAACTTCTAACAACACCAAAAGATGTAGCAAAGACACCGGAGCTAGATGGTATTCGGAGACTTCTTAAAACTCCAAAGATGCAGAAGTCGCCTTCGTTGTCAGGAGTAAGGAAGCTGTTGAAGACGCCAAAACAGCAGCAGTCGCCAATGCTCGCTGGAGTCAGACAGCTTGTGAAAACGCCAAAATCAGGTCCAAAATCACCCAACTTCATTGGGGTGAGTGAAATGCTGACAAGTCCACAGACTGATGGATTAGTGCGTCAAAAGAGCATGCCAAAGAAGAAGGCGGCTAGACAGGTTATCTCTCCAGTTTCACGTGTGCTTTCTCCAAAAACTCGCAGAACTCGAGGAAGAAAAATTCTCGAGAAAACGACTGAAACTGAGATGGCTGAGTCACATACTGACGGCAAAGAAGTTGATGTAGTTATTTCTGCGCTGTCCCCCAGAGGCTCTTTTGTGTCGCGCAGAGGAAAAGGTCGCAACACAAGCCAAGAGCCTGCTGTTACCTCTGAGGAAGCACATGTTGGGTCCAGGGTTAAGGTGACAAAGGCATCATCCACTCCTGTTGCCAAAACTCGTAAAAAGACGTCAAAGACTGTCATGTTTGAAGTGTCATTGATTGCAAATTGCAGTCCAAAGACCCCTGTCAGGTCAAGTACAAAAGCTACTAAGACGTCTAAGAAGGCTGATGATGCTAGTGTGTTGGCTGTTGTTCCAAGTGTGGACCAAGCAGTGGTGACGAGACATAAGACAGTCAAGAAATCTGCTGTTGCAGCGACTAAGAAGAGTACGAGAAACGTGATCGATGTTGCTGCTGGATCGAGTCCTGTCCGTTTGCGTGGGGCAGGACGAGCTTCAAGGTCAGAGACGACAACTAATGTTGCAAGAGAGTTAGCACTGGCTGATGATAATACTGCAGGTGTTGATAGCCGCAAGAAAACACCTCAGCAGTCAGTGGGAGATGATTGCGTGAAAGTAGCACAGCAAGTTGGCAAGAAACGTGCTGCTAGAAAACAGAATGACACTGTTGTCATAGGTCATGCTAAGGCAGCGGAAAATATTGAAGTTGATGTGGAAAGCAGATCAAAAGGGAGTCGCAGTGCAAAGAAAGCCATTGCACCTATTAAGAGTAATAATAAGCCTAAGACAAACGTCAAAAAAGCAAAAGGGAAAGCATCACGTGTTGACACGGCTGCAGATGAGCCAGTTGCTGGACGAAGACGAAAACCAGTTGCAAGCGACGAGGTTGAATCTCAGCCCACCAAGAAATTACCTGTTGATCAGCATGGTGGATCTGCAAAGTCACCTGTCAGCACTCGTAGAGGAAAACGTCAGGTTACTGTTGCAGCAGAGGATGTGAATACACAGCAGACATCCCAAGAAAATGCGGCTATAGCTACAGTATCAGGTGAACGTAGGCGAAAACGCCAGTATGTGGATGAAGAACCAGAACAGACAGTTGAAAGCAGCAAAGTGAAAAAGACACCATCTCGTAGCCAGAAACGTCCACGAACTGCTAAGGAGAAAAGGTCAGATGTTGACCCAGCTTCAGATGAGCAGTTTGTTGGTCGAAGAGGAAATCAAGCTACAAGAAATCAGCTTGAATCTCCACTGAGTAGTAGTGTAGCTGCCAAATCACCAGTTACCACACGTAGAGGCAAACGCCAGCCTGTTGTTAAGGAAACACTTCCTGTAGCTGAAAGTGTGAAAGTGCAGCAGAAAGGCCAGGAAAATCATGCAGGTGGACGTCGGGGAAAGCGCGATGATCTGCAACAGGCATTTGATAGCAGCAATGTTAAGACACCGTCTCGTAGCCGGAAACGTCTGCAAACATCAGAAGTCTCTGTTGATCCACCAGCAGCCAAAAGGCTGCGACAGCGTGCTGAGGTGGTGCTTGTGGTTGAGGAGCCAATCAAAAAAGCAGCGGAACCCATTGGTCAGACAGACAAATCACAGAAAACAACTGGAGCTAAGAAAATGAGCCAGTCAGCAGTGAAGAAATCTGGTGGGAAAAAGGCTAATGACATCGAGATTATGGATAATGCATCAAATTCTGTGAAGAAATCTGGTAGCAAAAAGGTCGACAACAAGCTAAAAGTTGTCGATAATCTATCGAAATCGAAGTTGAATGGATATAAGAAAAAGGAAAGTACAAAGGTTATGGTTGAGAAAAGGAAGATGGCAGTGGTATCGCCACCAGCTACCAGGAACAGACGTACCAAGCGTTAATTAAATGTCAACATGTTTGTTATTCTTATGTTCATATGACATGTTTTTATTTTTCGCTGTTAATTTCTGTTCGTTTAAACATTTGGACTTTTATATTTTATTCTACTATCGTACTAAGCATTGTAAATGTTATTGAGTGAAATCTGGCTATACACAGCTGTTTATGGCAATCATTTTCAAGATTTGTCAAAAATTAGCCACTTGAATTTAATTTTTGTGACATCTTTATAATGTTCCCGTTAATTGGAATTCACTTGTTAACGTGTTTGTATTGAAGTTTACTGCATACCACTGTTGTATTTCCTTTGGAAATTTACTGGTCTATATTTCACATCATCTGACAGAACTGCTCTGTATTATTATTATTATGTATATATATACATGTAGTGTTCATAGTTGTGCTTAGGTACTTGTGTTGAAAATGTTATGGCATTTATTCTAGCTTGTCTCGTTTGGCAATAAGACAAATTAAGCATACCTTTTTTAAACTGAATAACTGTGGCTGCAGTTTCAATTACTAATGTGTAGTATGCTGTTCTGCAGTATATATGTGACTGATGAAATTTTTTAGTTGCATTTTTAAAACCAGTTGAACGTGAATTAAATTAGAATATTCCAAGAAATCTTTACTTCAGCATGAAAAAATTATTACTGAACTGTTAAGAAACTACATGTTATTATAATCTGCTATTTTAACCAACAAGTTTTGATTTTATAGAAATGTTTCCTCTTTTGTGGTATGTATTTTTGCACTTCCGGTGTAGTAATATGTCTGCATTTTTGCCGCGTGATGCTTTGCAAGCGCGGCCTGTGCTGTCATTCGGTGTGTGTATGTGTGTCCGTCATGTTTGTACATTCTGTCAAAACGAATTAACATATCTTCAAAAAATTTTCACCATCAGATAGCCACACTATTCTAGTTTTTCCGTACCAAACGGCATGGCGATACTCTGATGGGAACCCTCCCTAACGAATGCAGGTGGGGTAGGCGATTCTGAGCCTATATCTGGCTTTACTGCCTGCTGTTAATGCTGCAAGAGGCCAGGTGTTGTCAGTACGGTCGCCGATGGACCACATCCACCGTCCTGGAAGTTGTGGTAGTAAGCGGCGTTGTTGATTGCGCGAGACGACGATGGAATATTTATGACAAGAAGCCTCAACGTTACGCCAAAGACAATAGAACAGCGCATTTAACTGCACGTTTTATACTGTTGAAGCTAACTGCTGACAGACACAAAGCATCATGCGGCCTCTTTGCGATAGCAGAGCTACTTGTTAACTTAGCCGGTACGTGTTAGTGTGAGTAACTTGGTAATTAATTTCCCGATTAAAACTGCAAAAATTTACATAGCTAATATTTATTACAGTTATTATGAAAAGTAAAACTGCCATATTTTAGTGACAACAATGTATATATGACTACTAGTTTATGTATGTGTTGTATCACTTATGTTGTAGTAGGTTTGATTTTAAATTCTCTTTGTTATCATAGATGAAATATCAGAGAACACTCAGCATTTCTGTATGACTTACTGTAAGCTGCTGCTGGTGCCTGCCGATCACCTGTTTTGTTTAAAATGATTGGCCAATTTGGTTATATGGAATCTGTTAATTTTCAAAAAGATTGACAATATAGACTAATTGTTTGTTGCAGTAGTTAGTAATCTGTACTGTGTGTCAAGTACTATATTTGCTACCAATTTTTGATGACTGATTCATACACAGATTTTAATGACTGTTTATAAAAGCATATAAATGTTACTTGATGTGACTAACGGTTTTCATGTAATCTTTTTTTTTTGTTTCTCTGTTGACCAGATGTAAAAGTAGCAAATAAAATTTTAAAATTGTCGATGTCTGTGCTTCTTATGTTTCATTACTGTTCTTTTGTTGTATTAACATGTGCAAAAATGGACATGAAGCCTGAATCAGTTATTAAGTGCATGAAAAATAATAGGTATATTAGTTATATTACATCTGTTTGCAGTCAAAAATATTAAATTCCTGGCTACAAGATCAGCAAGCCACTTCATCTTTTTGTACGTTTAATTTTTTATGACTGCATTGTTTTATCACTGTTTTTATTATGCATGTGCAGCGGAGGCATTTTGTTTTCACTGCCATGTGACGTCCCATTGTCCGGTGCCAATATAGACATTTTTATTTGCTTCAGGTGAATAGTTGACAGATTTAGTCTGAATTTTGGGGAGGTAGTCACTAATTCCAAAAGATGAACTTTCATTTTTGGCAAAATTGGAACAGCAGGATAGAACAGAAAATTCGAATTGACGTCAAAGTGGTGCTGCAACAGTGAATGACTTCACAAATTTAAGAGTACGAACTAGGGCAGGTGCGATTGCAGACAAGTTCAAGTTAATTTGCAGATTTAAATTACACATTTTGTATAAAAATATTACGAATTTTAAAGCAATATTGTTTACATCTATAACAATGGTACAAAATCTTTTAATAGACATTTTGACAGATTACAGTACGAAATACACACCTTCATTCATTGATCAATTCGTTCATTACGACTTCAGTGGTTTGTCATCATATATGACCGGTCCTTGACTCCCTGGTCTTAAGTAGGCCCAGATAACCATTTAACCGCATCACACTGCTATGTAGGCTGTCAGCTTTGATAAATATATTTAATTCAGTTTGATTCTGTGAAGCATGGCAGTGATTAGGGTTTGCAAATCCGGATTTATCCGCTAATTTTATGGCAGCCGAAAATCCAGATATTTTGAAGTGAAAATCTGGATTTTTCGGATGTATGAAAATAGTGAAAAACCATGCTTGTGAATTTGTGATGGTCCGTTATATTAGTGAATTTCACAGTCCACTGCTCACAGCAGTGTCGCTGCAACTACACATGTGATGTACATGTACATGTGTATCAAGGAACGCTTATACTTCAGTTTCTATCTGGACGAGAGTGAGGAATGACGTCATGTAGTAAGTATGGAGCGCTGTGCAGTTGCACTTGCAGAAGATATTTTATAGGCCTAAACCTCATTTTGAATTTGAACTTCTAACTGGTAAATTTAACGTTCTAGGGGCCTATCTTGACATATGTGCATGGAGAATAGTTAACTGTTATGCTGACGTGTCTGATTACTGTCAAATATTACGATTAAAAAATTAATGCATGGTACAAGGTGCACCATCCATACGTATGCAGTATGTGCGTCCAGCCTGTATGTCTGTAGACCTAGTCAATTCCCCATGCATTACAATTCGTAGTAGGCTAGGCCTTACAAGTTACAGCAAATAAAGAGATAAATTCAGAAGATAACGAATGCCAGTCTTGCCAGACATAATGGCACAATTGTTAGTCAACAAACACAAGCCTGTGGATGCATACAGCATGTAAAAGCAGTATTAATTAATATCCGGATTTGACTTTTAAAATATCCGGATATGCGAAAGTGGATCGGATTTGCAAACCCTAGCAGTGATAGACACTGATTACATAAACTTCTACGATAGGCTACATTTGGAGATCACACAATGTGGCCCTGCGTGTTGGAACGTTCTGCTCTACTGTCGCAGAGAGGACGCGCAATGCTTCGTGTCTCAGTAGCTGCAGTTTTTACCGCACGACGCGTATGCATAGCGCGGACTATGCCGTGGCAAGACCGCAAGATGTCTGTCCGTCCTTGTGTCTGCCTGTCTGTCCGTCTGTCACACGCCGGTATTGAGTCTAAACGGTTATAGATATCCTCAAAGTTTTCTCACCATCGGGTAGCCCCACCATTCTAGTTTTCCCACACTAAGCGGGATGTCAATATTCCGACAGGGACCCCCTCACGGGGGCGTGGAATGCAAGGGGGTATGAAAAAATCACGATTTTCGACCAACATCGGGCTTTATCTCGGAACTGATGCAAGATGGAGCCATAGTTACTATGGAATGCAAATAGGAAACCGCACCCAAACTTTTGAATGGTACCAATTTGAATGACTGAGTGACCTCTAACCCAGATTTCAAGGTCACGATATTATTCAACGTCGAATAACTCAAAAACGGTACCAGATAGAGCTATTTAATATGGCGGACTAATAGAAAGTCGTATATGGTCTATCGAACGGCGCCATTTTCAATGACCTTGAACAACCCTAACCCAGTTTTCAAGGTCATGCTATACTTTGGCGTTGAATAAACGGTTAAAGATATGGCCATAGTTACTATGGAAGGTGAATAGAAAACCGCACCCAAGCTTTCGAATAGTACCAGTTTGAATGATCTTGAGTGACCTCTAACCCAAATTTCAAGGTTACGATATTATTCAAGGTCGAATAACTAAAAAAAACAGTAAAACTAGAGCTATATTATTTTACAATGGCGGACCAATAGAAAGTCGTATGTGATCCAGGGGCGGCGCTCCCATAGGAGCTGGGGGGTCATGACCCCCCACTTTTCGAGGCAAAGGGGGACGGGGGGACATAATTTGGGAATAATTCACTAGCCTAAATGATGCACTTATATTTTGGATAACCACAAAGTTAACGTTGAAAACACAAAGATAACAACAGAAAATATCAGCATCAGTGTCAGTCAGCTACAAATCAAACAAAGGAATTAGGCTGAATTAGCTATCTAAGCAATATTTTGTCCCCCCCCCACTGGCCAAAAAGTGGGGGGGTCAAAAAATTTTTTTTCTCGCTCCGCTCGCAAAATTGTCCCCCCCCCACTTTCAAAACCGTGGCGCCGCCCCTGATGTGATCTAGGCTATCGAACGGCGCCATTTTCAATGACCCTGAACAACCCCTAACCCAGTTTTCAAGGTCACGCTATTCTTTGACGCTACATGTCTCATAAACGGTTAAAGATACGCCATTACTTACTAAGGAAGGCGAATAGGAAACCGCACCCAAGCTTCCGAATGGTACCAGTTTGAATGACCTTCAGTGATCTTTTCAAGGTCACGATTATTCAACGTCAAATGACTTGAAAATGGTACTTGACGTACAGCTATACTTACAGTGGCCGACCAATAGAAAGTCGTGTGTGATCTATCGAACGGCGCCATTTTCAATGACCTTGAACGACCCCTACCCCCAGTTTCAAGGTTACGCCATTCTTTGACCCTGACTATCTCATAAACGGTACGACAATGAAATACCAATAGGGATGCTTACACACGCCCTACTCAACAGTGTCATTTCGAATGACCTTGAGTGACTGAGCAAAATTTTCAATCTTACGAAGCGACGCGCGGTCTCTCTGCGCCAGCTGAGCTTCTTGTATTATTAGTTACTTCGCCTTCACATTTAGCACCACGTACAAGCTCCACTGCAGTTGTTTGTATAACAGTTGGAGGTCGCACAACACGCGATGAAGCCATGCAGATGGGTCGAGAATAGCGATTTTTGCCTACCCTTCACGCACCTATTAGGGCGTAACCGGTCGGAATATTGCCGTATCGTATGCTACGGAAAAACTAGAATGGTGTGCTACCCGACGGCTAAAAAATTGAAGAGGTTATTACTCATTTTGATACACTACACGAACGTGACATACAACATGACTAACAGACGCCGCGAGACGGCATATGCACAACATCGCGCGCCAAATACTGTTTTACCGCTCGACGCGTATGCATAGCGCGGACTATGCCATGGCAAGATGTCCGTCCGTCCGTCCGTCTGTCTGTCTGTCACAGGCTCGTATTGTGTCTAAACGGTTATACATATCCTCCGTTTTTTCACCATCGGGTAGCCCCGCCATTCTAGTTTTTCGACACCAAACGGGATGGAAATATTCCCACGGGGACCCCCTAACGGGAGCGTCGAATGCAAGGGAGTATGAAAAATCACGATTTTCGACCAATATACCGCTTTATCTCGGAACTGATGCAAGATAGAGCCATAGTTACTATGGAAGGCAAATAGGAAAGCGCACCCAAGCTTTCGGATGTTACCAGTTTGAATGATCTTGAGGACCTCTTACCCAAATTTCAAGGGCACGATATTATTCAACGTCAATGGCACTAAACCCCTCCAAGTCTGAGGCCATATTGCTAGGCACCCGACAACGTCTCAGTTCCTTTCCTATTCCAGTTGGCATCCAAACCGCCAACTCTTCAGTACCTATATCTGATCATATCACCACCCTAGGCGTCACCTTGGACTCAAACCTTACCTTAAATGGTCACGTTTCTTCTGTTTGCAAATCATCTTACTACTCTATTAAAGCACTCCGTCATATCA
>Ga0209149_1002588_pt1 | contig 10257 bp, 6 predicted proteins | sample WorMetTyACAVOLI2_FD_187423 | JGI IMG/M metagenome (GOLD analysis project Ga0209149, IMG submission 187423) | Marine gutless worms symbiont microbial communities from Max Planck institute for Marine Microbiology, Germany - Olavius algarvensis... ... | reverse complement strand
AAATGTTTTTTTCCTAGAACCGCGCCTGCGCGTTACTGATCAATTTCACAACATCGTCGGGCGTGACAGGTTCCCAGCTAGCCATAGTATGTGCTGCAGTCTCGGCGACGTGGTGAAGCGGTGGAAATGGCACCATTTGATAGATCGCATACGAGTTCCTATTCGCCTTCCATAGTAACTATGGCGATATCTTGTATCGTTTGCGATATATAGCGACTTATTGGTAGAAAATCGCGAAATTTTTATACTCGACCTGTATTTAGCGCCCCCGCAGGGGCGCTAAATAAAGGTCGGAACTTCGTGAAGATGTTTGATGCTGGTAAAACTAGAATGATTGGGCTACTATGGTGAAAAAAATGTGACAGTGTGTTAAGCCGTTTTCATCTGATACGGGAACGTAACGGACAGACAGATTTGCTATATCAATATCGCGCGTCAGTATGCTGACGCGCGATAAAAATCGACTCATCCCGTCAACAGCAGCTGGATCTCTGATTCCAGCCACTCACAGGTCGTGTATAAATTTACAGAGATCACTGCGTGCAGAGGCGAACAGTTGAGTGTGTGAAATCAGCTGTTCTGCACATCAGTGCAATGCACTTATGTCGGAAGTGGCGCAATGTACGACCAAAGTTACTATTTTTCACTAATATGAATTGCAGGCAATCTTTCGATTTGTCCTAAAATTTTTGACCTACAACAAAAACAGATTTAAAGTTACCGAGTCTGCTATGTGACTACAGAGTGGAGTGCGCGTGGCATTGGACTTCCATACATGTTTATTTGTACAAAAAAAATACATGTTAGTAAAAGCATGATATAAAAGCTGGACAGAAAGGTCAATGTATATGACACTCATAACTGCCCTAAAATATAAAACTAAGATAGAGAACACAGTGGATGCATACAAGTAATACTTCACAATTAACTGCACTTTATAAGCCGTGAAAAATCTACACCGTGTCTCAAAAAACGGTGCATTTTTATTTCTGTCAGAACTTCATCAAATTTCCATGAATTTTAATAAGTTTTGGTAGGTAGATGGCAAAATAGCTGAAATTCTATGCTATATGTACAGGGTGTTCCAGAAAAAAATGCACAAAGTTTACGGCACCACAATTCTGCAACCGTACGTCACAGACTCATGCGGTTTTCAACCAAATGTTCAGAAATAAATTGCTTACAAGACAGAGACGAGTATCTGGATATGACAATTAAATATTCTTTGTTTTGCAGCTGGCAATTGAACTATACGAAAACAAAATTAACCACAACATCTTAAAGGCAAATTCGTAATAGAAACAAAGTTCACACCAAGATCATTGTCCAGAATTAAGAAAAACGGTGCTCAGTGTGTCCACCGCGAGAACGAACAACTGACGACAGTCGTTTGGACCACGGTTCAACTTCAATCGCAACATCGATTAGTTCTTGACTGATCATGTCTTAGCAACTGTTCAGGACTTGCTTCAGATGATCAACGTTTTCAATCTTTCGACGATATACCACCTGCTGCAGAGCACCCCAAATTGAGTAGGGTCTAGTCCACAGGATTCAGATCAGGTGAGTTAGGCGGCCAGTTGGGCGGCTCAATGAAGTCAGGAACATTTATCTGCAAGAACGACACCGTGTGCCTTGATCGGTGAGAAGGCACACCATCCTGTTGGAACGTAAAGTTGTTACCTGACAGTCGACGAATATCTAGTAATAAGCCATTTTTTCAGAACACGATCACAGTAGTCTGCATGTTTACTTTGGCCGCTGACTCCACAAAGACGAGAGATGTTTTCCCGAGCTTTGACACAGCTACAGAAACCATGACGCTCTTTGTGAAATGTTTCCTTGGTTTCAGCAGTCGACTTGGCGATACGTCACGTTTTGTTTTCACACTGGCGTATACGCAATCGTTCTGGCTGTTAGAAGGCGTCTCCACAGTAAAAATCTTTTTATCCGAGAAACAAGTACGACTGATCTTGTTCCGTGTCATACGTTTCTTCAGACGTTTGCATGCATTCAGTCGTTTCAGATTGTCTGCTGCTGTCAAGGACTGAACTTCACGGCGTCGAAACACTTTGAGTTGCAAATCGTTCTTCGCAATCCTCACAACAGAAGAATGCAAAATACCCGTCTCTCTCGCGATCTCCCGCGGACTCTTACTTGTCCCTGATTGTCCCTGTTGGCTGCAGATTAAGTCATTAACCAACTGAATGTTGGAGTCAATTCTCACCGAACGACGACGACCGCTACCAGGCAGTCTTTCAACACTTCCAGTAGAATCAATTCTTACAGTACACGCCGTTTCCACTGTCTCGCTGGAAACTCAGTAATCATTCTGTCAACAGTCCAGCCTTTTTCAATTTGCAAAGCTTTGATTAACAAACGATCTTCGGCAGTTAAAGGTGCCATTTTTAACTGTTTACACGACGGTGACGTCACTGATCACGTGCAGCTACTTCCGGTCAATTAACAAAGAATATTTATCAACTTTAGAAATATTTTTCATTGGTCGATTGACAGCAGACTTTGCTGCACATTTTGATGCAAACACCACAATCCTAGGACAAACAGTTCAGAATTAATTGTACGGCAAATATTGTGCAATTTTTCCTGGAACACCCTGTACATTTTCCACCTAACCCAACCCATGTCCCTACACCACCTTGTTAAAGGCGGATGTTCTACATTTTTACCTAACACTGGTATGGATTTGTTACAATCAGATTGCTCAGATTTGGTGTCAAAGTGAAGAGGGCATGCTGTCGCGCGACAACTTTCTTGCTCAGAAGCCACTGCATACCAGACATGCGCAGGTTGTCAGGCAGATATTTTATGTTTCAACAGGACGGCACCCCGGCACATCAGCACGCGACACCATCGCTTTCCTGGAGCTAGAGAGAGATGCGAGAAACGCGTCGTCATCTAAGCGTTCGTGTCTGGTAGGTGCACATTTCGAGCACGAATTCTGACAATTTTGCGCCCATCTTTCATGACAACTAATAACTCTGCTAACTAAACCATATTCAGTTTACTGTGTGCTAATTCAGTCGTCAGATACTTTGTCACAAATAATACATTTCAACGTTATGTAACAATTGAGAACATCTGGGTTTCGCAAGGTAAGGTGGTGACGTGGGTCAGGTTAGGTGGAAATTATTTATACAGCATACAATTTTAGCCACTTTGCCATCTACCTACCAAAACTTATTAAAATTCGTGGAAATTTGATGAAGTTTGACAAAAACAAAAATGCACAGTTTTTTGAGACACGGTATACATTTTGAATTGTTCGTCGAAATGATAGTAACGTAGAAACGTATGCTGCTATAAATGACCTTTTAGTGCTTAAGAGAGTAAGTAATTTAACATATTTTAACAAAAAAAATCATTATTTGCGAGAAATGTAAAGGCGTAATCAATCATAGCTGAAGAGTATAAGAAATTATGACGTTATACGCTTTTGTTTTAACAGAGAAATACGAAAAAAGAGTAGCCTATCGCGTGCCCGAAACGTTCAAGTACAAAATAACCAATAACTTCAACGTGTCTCACTGCATGAGATCGATATCCAGTCACAGCGATTAGCGGAAAATATGCTGAATCGCGCCTCCATTCTGCTTTCTTCTAGCCACATTCAGTCGTTTTTTTTCCATTGTGCAATGACTTTTCGAACTGCGAGCTCTTTCTACTTGTTTTTGATTGCCTGTTTGAGATCCTGTAGATTTGCAAACGGAAGTCGTTGGCCTTCGTACACCAAATCCAGCAGGATATTCCAAATGCAATAATCTAAAGGATTTCTGGAGAATATGATGCTCATTAGGTTGGTTCCGTGGTTCAGCGGTAGAACGTTGGTCTTTGACCGGCGAGCTTTCGCTGTCCTGCGCTCGACCTACAGCTGACGCCGTGCGGGCACCGGTGACCGCTTATGTGGGTAAACCGTCCGCTATAGGTCAGCCAACTAGGTCAACTCAGCCTTTTTATTATTTCGGAGTCGATAATTGAGTAGTAAGCTGCAACTTGGTGTTGTCACCACAGTCCGTGACAGCGCCATCTGGTGAATGCGAACGAAGGCTAAAGGCAGGCATGGTGCTGTTTGCAGGTTAAACTGTGTGATCCATGTCTGAGCGCCTTGAGGACGAGATAGTTGTCATCTATGGCGCTAAATCCACGTACCTTTACCTTTTTACCTTTATTCATCAGCAGCTATGAAGTCTGGAGTGTTCTGTCGCAGAAAGTGTTGCGTCGCCTTTCCTTTACATGAAGACGAAATCATTGCCCGGATAAAGTCGACGACATTCAGGCACTGACAGGCAGTGAGGAAGTCTAACAAATAAAGTATTTCTCAGTGACGTCTTGAGTGACGTCACTGATGTGACAACTAAGTAATGTGCAGACAGTTCCAATTGCCAAAGCAATTTGCCTAGGCTTGCTACATGCCTGCTTTCCTTGTAAATATAACTGTAAATGTCAACGTCAATTTATATAGCGCATCGTCGCAAAAAAACGCCTCTAATGCGCTCAATCTAATGCGCTTGTATCAGCTGGTGGCAGAGGTGGCAGTTATCGCATAAAACATGTAGCTAGTAGGCGTGACACTGTGCGACAGACTGTCTCGGTTGACACACACGATCGCGTTAACTGGATCTACGCGAGTCGAATGCTTGTCTACACACGGTGTCAGTGTCAGCGTGTCTCGAATCGTCAAAGCTAGCGAAATATTCAGTGATTATTTGATGAGTGGAGAGCGTCAGGCGAAGCAGCGACATGGCGGGAGGACAACACTGTCAGCCCAAGTAGCTGTTCACACACGATGTACTTGTATTAATGTAGATGATCAGTTGCCTGTCAACATGGGTGTTGTTTTGGTCATATTCCTGGTAACAGCTTGCCAGTTTTCTATCGGTAAGTATCGATTTAACTTGTACAATCCTTCACGTCTAAGTGTGCTGTAAATAACAAGTGTAACGGATGAGACGATACGAAAGCTGCCATTCGCTGAAGCCCAAACTGCATTAGGCAAACAAGAAATACATTCTATGGAACATCAGTATCTCTCCAAATCTCATTGCCGAAATTCTGTGAAAACTGTTTCCCTGTTTCACTGAAATTTCAGTGCTGAGTTACAGCAAAAATAAACAATTTTTATCGCGCGTCAGCACCCTGACGCGCGATATAGCAATTCTGTCCGTCTGTCCGCCCGTCTGTCAGTGACGTTCCGGAATTAGATGAAAACGGTTTAACATATCGTCATAGCTTTTTCACCATACGGTAGCCCAATAATTCTACTTTTACCAGTAACAAAAACATTCGCGAAAATCCGACCGGGTCACCCTTGCGGAGGCGCTAAATACAGGTGGGGTATAAAAATTAAATATTCTACCAATAAGTCGCTATATCTCGCAGACGATTCAAGATAGCGCCATAGTTACTATGGAAGGTGAATAGGAACTCTTATGCGATCTATCAAATGGTGCCATTTCCAATGACCTTGAACGAACCCTAACCCTGTTTTCAAGGTCACACCACTTTTTGACGCAAAATATATCACAAACAGCTACAGATACGGCCATAGTTACTATAGTAGGCGAATAGGAAACCGCACCCAAGCTTTTGAATGGCACCAGTTGCAATGATCTTGAGTGACCTCTAACCCAGATGTCAAGGTCACGTCAAATAACTCGAAAATGGTACAAGATAGAGCTATATCTACAATGGCGGACTAATAGAAAGTCGCATATGGTCTATCGAATGGCGCCATTTTCAATGACCTTGAACGATCCCTAATCTGGTTTTCAAGGTCACGCCATTCTTTGACACTGAATATCTCACAAACGGATATAGATACGGCCATAGTTACTATAGGAAACCGCACCAAAGCTTTCGAATGGCACCAATTTGTATGACCTTGAGTGACCTCTCATAAGCCGGATTTCAAGGTCACGATATTATTCAACTTCAAATGACTCGAAAACAATACAAGATAGAGCTATAGTTACTATGGCGGACCAATAAAAAGTCATACATGGTCTATCGAACCGCGCAATTTTCAATGACCTTGAACGACCCCAAACCCAGATTTGAAGGTCAGATCAGTCTTTGATGCTGCATATCTCCGAAATGGCTAAATATACGGCCATAGTTACTATAGAAGACGAATAGGAAACCGTACCCAAGCTTTCAAATAGTACCATTTTCAATGACCTCGAGTGACCTCTGACCCACATTTCAAGGTCACGATAATATTCAACGTCAAATAACTCGACTAATAGAAAGTCGTGTATTATCTACCCAATGGTCCCGTTTCCAGTGACCTTGAGTGACCATTAACCAAGATTTCAAGGTCACTGGGTTATCATAGATGCCCTCAACGTATTGTGTGCGGAGCTTATGAGCAATCTGTTTGCGATAGCTAAGTTCTTGTTAATATGGCGACCGTCCGCCATCTTGTATGTTAAAAATTTTCACATTTGGTCACTGTGTACTAAATTTCATCGAAGTCGGATGATTTTTCGTTGAGATATGGCGATTTGACGATTTTCAAGATGGCGGATGTCCGCCGTTTTGAATTTTAGTGATCGTTCTTTGAGAAAGCCCGTGTAGGACTTTCTATGGGTCGTCAATAGAGACGATAGCTCTAGATTGCCGAGTTTTTGAGAAAATCGCGTTTTTGTACTCATTTTGGCGACAGAAAAACGGACGGAGAGATAGACAGACAAACAGATGGACAGCACCATGGCGTAAAGCCGTTGTCGCTGTGGAGAGCGGCGAATTAACAAGCAGACCTATATGTCTAACGCCGCCTTTGCTTCTTTGTTCGGCCTGTGATCGACGTATTTGTTCTTGAACTAGTCCAATGTCACTCATGACACTAGTCTCCCTGGTCAGTTTTGTGCTATTAATATAATTATAATACGTGTCAGATGACACGATTAATTTAATTAATGATGTTAATTAACAATTAATTAAATTAATCGTGTCATCTGACACCCAATCGCTGCTGTGTCGCGTCTTATATGGTAACAGACATTGTTGAGTAGTTCTCAGTTGCTGTGGAGTTGCCGTTGCCGTCGCACGCTATTGAATTGTCATTACCTTGCTCTACCTTTGAGTTGGTTTCGTTAATCATACTACAAAGAATAATGGGGTTCGGACAAAGCCAAATTTAGGGATAACTCATAATGAAGCCAAACATAACATACGCTTATAGTGGTATAACATACACCGAGGCATAACGTTCTCAACCTGTCTGTTCATTCGTCTGTTATCAAACTTGTGAACACGATATTTTGACCATCAGCTCAGTTGTTTCAGAGAAACCGCGCGACGCTTCATGTCATTGAATATTTCGCTTAAGTCACTCAAGATGACTCAAGGTCATTGGAAATGGCACATTCGATAGATTGCAATTGCGCAGAGTTCTTATTGACGCTCCATAGTAACTATGACCCTATCTTGTATAATTTCCGAGACAAAGCGAGATATTGGTCAAAAGTCGCGATTTTTTCATAACCTACCTACATCCGACGCCCCCGTTAGGGAGGTCCATGTCTGAATATTGCCATAAGATTTGGTGTGGAAAAACTAGAATGGTGTGGCTAGCCAAGGTGAAAAAAGTTAGAGAATATGTTTACTCGTTTTGACACAGTACACGAACGTGACAGACACTAGACGGACAGACACCGCACGACAGCATGGGTCGCGCTTATGCACGCATCGCGCGGCAAAAACAAATAATCCGATTTTGATGCCAATTGGCGCTATAGGTCCACGGAGCAAGGGCGTTAAATGAGCAACTTTGGGATCAGGAGGTCAAAGATCAAGATTATACGAGGCCGAAAATAGATTCGAAGGCCTGGTGGAGGCATCATTTTCGACTCCCTTGGGTCGAGTAGGTTTTCTAGTTCTAACAGTAAAATATCCGCTCTTAATGAAATTATCACGTCACTACAGTTACCGTCGCTATTATGCCGTTTAAAATAATAAAATATAACTAAATAATTTGATACTTTTGAAAACAAAATATTCTAGATATACAAGAAAGCCTATCGGTTCATTCTGTAAGTATTTACACACAAAAAATCATCGAAATCAACTAGGGTGAATTATAGGCCTAGTTATGCGCAATAAACTGCGCTGATGTCACTTTTTGCCCACTGTACATAATTGAATCCATACTCTAAATCCTTGATTTAAATTACTACTGAAATCAACTTTGAACTGTGTGTTGCTATTCGCGAGTTATAGGTCTAATCAATGTAAGTATGGTTTACAGTAACACAGCTATATGCTCGTGGACTGACTTCTGTTTTAGGTTATTCAAGGACTCTCATTTTATCCGTGAACAGGTAAGTTATTCGTTTGTCGTAAACGTAATTACCTGTTTGTTACTGACATCACTGTAGAGTATTCAAACTTTTTGTTCGAGTGCAGATGTTTTACTGTATAGGCCTATCATTAGTCAATTATTGCTCGTCTATACAGCGAGCGAAAACACATATTACCGTTTACTGGTCCTACAAATTCCCGAATCTGACTGGTCATTTCAGGACAAAACCCCGGTGTTTCGTCTGGACTGAAGAACCTCGGCCAGTGACAGCATAAGTTGCCGATGAGAAGCCTAAATTTGGACAGAAACTATATTTAGACACATCTTAATGAACTGCGTAATGCCGCATCCCCAGGAATCCGCCACTGTTCCGCATAGCCATACTGGTTACTGCACTAGATGGTTTTGCCTTCAGTCATTGTATTTGCTCCGTGAACTTCAATCAATCAATCAAATATAATTTGTAACTCGCCATGTGTAGCTTAGCTAATCGTGGGCGCGGATAGATAGGCTAGGCATCAAAGGCGACGCTAACTAAACAAGTGTGTTTTTAATGTTCGCCGAAAAGTATCCAAGGTACTGCAGGATCGTAGCTTGTCAGGTAGACTGTTCCAGACACGTGGTGCTGACGAGCTGAAACCACGTTGTGACAAGACGGTTCTGGTAGGATTAGTCTGTAAAAGCAGTTGTGATGACGAGCCAAGTGAACGTAGTTGGTGTGTAGTGGTTTAGCAGGTCGAGAAGATATGTCGGTTGATGAAGGTATCGTATCTTGAATATAGTTGTAGCGATCTTGAAGGTGACACGTTGTTTGATTGGGAGCCAATGTAGTTCTGCCGGAGCTGGTGTGATGTGCTCATACTTCCCCCTCCTCAGCACGAGTCTTGCTAGGGTATTTTGGACACGTTGAAGCTTCCTGGAGTTAGATTTTGACATTCCAGTGAACAGTGCATTGCAGTAATCAAGCCGAGACTGAATTATACTGCATGCAATGATGCAACTGTTTTGGCTACGTCTTCAGGAAGTGATGCTCTGACTTGCCGTAGGGCTCGTATATGAAAGTAACAGTTCTTGCAGACAGCGGCGATATGCTGGTCAAATGACAGAGATTTGTCAAGGACAACTCCAAGACTTTTCAAAGTCGATGATGGTGTAATAACTGAGCCAGAGACTGAGATTGTATCAACGTTAGTCAATCAATCAATCAATCAGAAAAATATTTAACGTGTCCAGAATAACAAATGTTATTGCGAGGTCCACATACACGTTAGTATGTGTGTCCTGCTGACGACTGGGCCTGAAGACTATTGCATCTGATTTCAAGCAACTTCAAGCAGTGAAGACTTGCTAAGCATTCCACCAACAGAAGATGCCTTCACCAGCATCCCTTACGAGCTCTTTATCAACTTGCTATCCGTAAGAGGGCTTACTTCAGTAAATTTAATATTCCACCTTCATACTGATTATGGCGGAAGAGGTTTAAATGGTGTGCTGTTGTCAGTTATGATGACAAAGTCTGCCAGACTAGAAAGATCGAGGCCATCTTTTTTCATGCGCACAAAATCAAGATGTTTAAGAAACTGCAAGATATTCTGTGCAGTACATTTTAGCTTGCAAATGTACTGGTGATCCTGAGAAGTGTGACACAGGATAGAAGTTTTTTTTCGACAGATGAGTGAATTCTTATATATGCCAGAATAACTGCTCATAACTGCATAGGCCTACATATACGGTCATCATAAACGGTTGGCGGTTTGGCTTAGTGGTAACGCGTTGACTTCGATCAACGTAGTTGCGCTACGTCAGAACCGGTTAGTACTCGGATGGGTGACCGTCTGTGGACGGGTAAACCATTTCGGTATGTAACCAGCCAACTAGGCCAACTCAGCCTTTCATCCTTACGGGGTCGATAAATCGAGTACCAACCTGCCCGG
>Ga0209149_1002587_pt1 | contig 10257 bp, 10 predicted proteins | sample WorMetTyACAVOLI2_FD_187423 | JGI IMG/M metagenome (GOLD analysis project Ga0209149, IMG submission 187423) | Marine gutless worms symbiont microbial communities from Max Planck institute for Marine Microbiology, Germany - Olavius algarvensis... ... | reverse complement strand
TATTCGCCTTCCATAGTAATATGGCCGTATCTTTAACCGTTTATGAGATATTCAGCTTCAAGGATTGTTCAAGGTCACTGAAAATGGCGCCGTTCGATATTTGGTCCGATAGCCTACGTGTGATTTCGTATTTATTGACGTCATGGTCGTTGAAGGCTGCGTCATCGTGATTGATGACGTCAAGAATAGGGGCGTGGCTAGCCATAATATGGCTGTCTGTCGTACCGTTTCTGGGATATTCAGCGTCAAAGAACGGCGTTATTTAACGTTGAATAAATCATGACCTTGAAACGGCCACTGAAGGTCATTCAAACTGGTACCATTCGAAATCATTATATAATGATTTCCTGTTCTTGAGCAATGGTGACAAATGACAATTGCTGTAAATTGACAGTTTTCGAGCTAATCGCCTGCACGAAACGAAACTAGCGTGACTTGTCACCGAGACGGCGAAACGACCGATGTAAGCCTGCTTTGTGCGAACCTAAGGTCAATCTTGTAGCCTGGGACATCCTTGAGATTAAGAGTAACCTAGACAAAAGTCTGAATGTTAGCAGACGAAAATAGACAGATTGCTATTAACCCTTTAATCGCCACATTAAAGCCGCACAGCAACGGACCATTATATAGCAGTTCAGTGATTGGTACACTGGCCGTTGATGGGTGGGCTGTTACATTGGGTACAGCGAGGAGGGGACTAGGCGGGGCCGCAACCCGTCCAGGCCCCTCCTCGCTATAGCACATGTAACAGGCTAGCCCACCCATCAACGGCCAATGTACCAACTTCGTATTATTCGATATAGCATTGTAATTGCTTTTGGAGTCTAAAGGTTAAACTAACGATTTCTGTACGTGCTTGAGAAGTTGAGATGAAACGGTTGTTACACTGCAGGACAGAACGATCAAGGTCAAGGCGGAGGTAACGAGGTCAGGTCACGTCGGACGACTGGACTGCAATGATGGCGGGTGCGTCGCTGTGTCAGTGCGAAGCTGGTCGACCTCAAACACAAGGTAAATCGCCGTTCGTCGCCACATTTCTCGTTCGCTTGGAGCAAGCCCGTATGCGAGTGATCATGGTTGGGCACCATCCCTTTCCATTCCTTTCCCTCCCTCCACCGCCGCGAAAGAAAGCTTTTAAAACTCACATTTTATGTATGACTTTTGTACTGCATCTATGGCCGATATATGTAATAGGCGCATTGTAAATCTTCATATGATGCGGTGTCTGTCCGTCCGTTCGTCCGTCTGTCACGTTCGTGGATCATGTCAAAACGAATAAACATATCTTAATTTTTTTTCACCGTCGGGTAGCTACGTGTGATTTCGTATTTATTGACGTCATGGTCGTTGAAGGCTGCGTCATCGTGATTGATGACGTCAAGAATAGGGGCGTGGCTAGCCACACCATTCTAGTTTTTCCGTACCAAACGGGGTGGCGATATTCCGACGGGAACCCCCCCCCCCTAACGGGGGCGTCGAATGCAGGTGGGGTAGGCATAAAACGCGATTCTTGGTCATTTCCGTATCAGTTTGCACCAAACTCGCACGCAGTATTCTAATGAGAGACCGCAACACTGGAACGCGGCCCAATTTCCAAAAATAACGCGTTCTAAATGTGGAATTTTGTCGCCGAAAAACAGTTGTTCTCACGATTCTTCGCAGCGTTAGCAGCAAATTTGCAGCTGTCAAAAATCAATAAATGACGTCACGCCCACTTCGGACATGCCCTGTGTTGGATATCGACGTGTCGGGACTAAATTCAACATACTAAGACCAACCGCCAGTGGCCACCGAAATACGTACTTTATCGTACTTTAAGGATCTCTGGACTTAAGCAACATAGAAATTAAATACGTTGCGCGTTACATACTTAGCGTAGCGTTAAGAATGAGTTTCCTGTGGTAGCATAATCAGCAAGCAGTACGGGGGCTGTGATCGGAACTATGAATGGATTTAGTTGTAAAGTAGAATTTAGTTGTAAAATCGCAGCAAGTTGATAGTATCAAAAGCAGAATGGTAATTCGGAACTTGACGTTTTCTGACAAAATGTCCTGCAATACCTCAGCAATTGTACAAACAGCATTGCGCGGTTTGTCAGTGATAGCTGAGCTTCTTGTTTGCGTAGCCTATATACTATGGCGAAATTCCGACGGGGTCCCGTTTAACACGACATATCACAAATGCACCGCGCAGTACAGCAATGCGGTTTTAAACACTTTAATCGCCACATTAAAACCGCAGACCAACGGACCATCATACCGCTAGCTATACGGTGATTGGTACACTGGCCGTTGATGGGTGGGCTGTTACATTTGGTGCAGCGAGGAGGGGAATTGGCGGGGGCCGCAGCCCGCTCAGGCTCCTCCTCGCTGTGCCAAATGTAACAGCCCACCCATCAACGGCCAGTGTACCAACTTCGTATTATTCGATGTGGCACTATAATTGCCTTTGGAGTCTAAAGAGTTAACAGATCGCGCTCAGCGTCATAAAACAGTCCTTCTCGTCTAATATCACAGTACAGCTAATTGCAGTACATTACACGAACGTGACGGACGGCAGACACCGCACGATGACGTAGGCCGCGCTATGCACGGCGTCGCGCGGCAATAATTGCTCACATTCACATATGTCGTCCGAGCGTTGAAATTGACTTCGAAAATGATGCACGATACAGCTATACTTACAATGGCAGACCGATAGCAAGTTGTATACCGTGCGTATGTATCGAATGATGCCATTTTCAGTGACCAGTATAAGGGCAGTCCATTATTTGACTACAAGATAGACATTTAATATACAGGGTGCGGAAAAATAAAAGACCCCACTGCGCAAAATGCATTATTGTCCCAGTGGTTCTGAACTTTCCTGCCAAATTTTCAGGCATTGTTCCTGGAATAATTTACTGTCTGCGATACTAGTTTTACTTCATTTACTTCAGTACTTCTGAAATAATAAAGGATTGAACATTTAATGCAAATATTTCAACTGGACATGGCTGTAAAATTAACAAACAGTTAGTGACCACATTTTTGAGCACCTTTTTGCTTTCGTGTTGCAAAAGCAGCAAACAGAAGTCAAATCAATCAGCATTGTTACAGTAAATGCTCAAAATGTCGGCCATCTGCGTTTACACAAGCTCGCAGACACTTCCGAAATTTACGATTGCAGATTGCGTCTTGTGGTAACGCGTCCCACATCTTCACAAGCGCTGACTTCAGTTCCGGGTTGTCCTTCCGCTATGGATTTATTTACAAAACAGAATGACGCAATTGTGACGTCGTTGTTAAGCTGGTACTCGGTAAGCTGGTACTCAGTTGTTTTAGTATTTGCAGACAGGATTTTTACCGATAAAAATACACAGTGGCGTGTTCATTTAGAAATAACGTTTTTTGAAACCAAACTCGTACCATTTTTATCGCGCGTCAGCATACTGACGCGCGATATTGATATAGCAAATATGTCCGTCTGTCTGTCTGTCTGTCCGTCCGTCTGTCTGTTACGTTCCGGTACCAGATGAAAACGGTTTAACATATCGTCAGTTTGTTCACCATACGGTAGCCCAATCATTCTAGTTTTACCAGCATCAAACATTTGCACAAAATTCCGACGGGGTACCCCGTGCGGGGCGCTAAATACAAGTGGAGTATAAAAATTTCGCAATTTTCTACCAATAAGTCGCTATATCTCGCAAACGATACAAGATATCGCCATAGTTACTATGGAAGGCGAATAGTACCAATTTCAATAACCTTGAGTGACCTCTATAACCCAGATTTCAAGGTCACGATATTATTCAACGTCAAATAACTCGAAAATGGTACAAGATATAACTATATTTACAACGGCGGACCAATAGAAAGTCGCATATGGTCTGTCGAACGGCGCTATGTTCAATGACCTTGAACGACCCCTAACCTGGTTTTCAAGGTCATGCCATTCTTTGACACTGAATATCTCACAAACGGCTACAGATACGGCCGTAGTTACTATAGAAGGCGAATAGGAAACCGCACCCAAGCTTTTGAATGGCACTAATTTCAATGACCTTGAGTGACCTCTGACCCATGTTTCAAGGTCACGATTATATTCAACGTCCAATAAGGCAATAACTCGTCAAATAGTACGTCGTGTATGATCTACTCAATCCTTGCGTTTCCAGTGACCGTTAACCTAGATTTCAAGGTCACAGGGTTATCTTAGATGCCCTCGACATATTTTGTGCGCAGCTGACGCGCGATCTGTGTGCGATAGCTAAGTTCTTGTTCCATGCAATAATGAAACTTCATAAAATTTACGCCGTTTGTGTCAAATTACGTCCTCATTAACAGAGGAAATTTTTATTTAACATTATTGCGCCGTTTCAGATATATTGCACTTTTTGTAGTGGGGTCTTTCAATTTGCCGCATCCTGTAGACCACTATCAGAAAGTGATATGCGGCCTAGTGAACTGTGCCATTGCCAGTGGCCTTGATCGACATTTGAAGGTCATTTCAGGTATGCTGTAAACGGTTGCATTGTCTGTATCTCAAAAATAATGTACGGAGTCAATTACACACACAACTTTATTCGGCATCAAAGGCAGCAAAAATAAAAAAAACAAACAAAACAAATAAAAAGTAGCAAAATAAACGATCGGACGTTACTGCCGCGCAAAGGCGTCATGCAACGTGGCCTATACCGTCGTGCGCTCTGTGTCCGTCCGTCTCGTTTGCGTATTGTATCAAAACAAATAAACATATCATCATACTTTTAATCATTTGCTAGCCCAACCGTTCTTGTTTTTCCGTACCAAACGTTATGACAATATCCCGACTGAGACCGCCTAACGGGGGCGTCCAGTGCAGGTTCATGGGGTATGAAAAAAATCGCGATTTTCGACCAACCTGTCGCTTTATCTCGGAAACGATACAAGATAGAGATGTAGTAACAATGGAATACTAATAGGAACTTACACACACACACGCAGTGTAATTTCGAATGACTTTGAGTGACTTAGCAAAATTTTGAACGACATGTAGTCGTTCGACATGCGTGTCCTCTCTGCGCATCTGAGCTTCTTGTTTCTAATGTCGTATTCGACCGAAAGGAATGTTATGTGACGCTGAGCGCGATCTGTTAGCGATAGCTGACTGATGTGTTGCGATAATGCTTCGCGGTCCAGCTGTTGGCGGTCCGGGCTTAACCCTGTCAAAGGGCATCGGTAATTATAGTGCCACGTCGAATAATATGAAGTTGGTACACTGGACGTCAGGACTCGAGGATACGTAGCGTACGTATTCTATTTTTTGAAGGATACGTACGTACCATAGACCTCTTAAAATATTTTAAGAGGTCTATGGTACGGGTGCGTTGTTTTATTCACCGGTTGATTTCACCGATGCATCAGACTTGCATTAAAGTGTTCAAGTCTGATGCATCGGTAAAATCAACCGGTGAATAAAACAACGCACCCTACGTACGCTAACGTATTCTATTTTAGCGTACGCGTATATCCTCGAGCCATGCTGGCCGTTGATGGGTGGGCTGTTACATTTGGTACAGCGAGGAGGGGACTGGGCGGGGCCGCAGCCTGCCCACGCCCCTCTTCGCTGTACCAAATGTAACTGCACACCCATCAACGGCAAGATCCGTTGCTCTGCGGTTTTAATTTCCCCATTAAAGGGTTAACACCCAGTTGTTTATTACCTCCTCCAAGTAGCTTATTTAGGCCTATGTGTTTGTTGGCTTGCGACAGTAAACAACAGACAGATAAGATTCTTCGGATGATCTGATCCGGATCATTCCTGATCCGTGATTGTTTATCATTTGCAGTCACTTTACGGGATGTCGTCTCGCAGCGTGTTGTGATATCTCGCTGGATTTTACGCGCTGTAACGTAACGTATTTTTTCCGAGCACCGATGCATGTTAACCCTTTAACGGGCACATTAAAACAGTGTAGCAGCATTATGCAGCAATACAGTGATTGGTACACTGCAGTGGCCGTTGCTGTATTAGATTCTGAGCCAAATTGTATCCAAAATCCAGATCACTGGGGCAAAAAATGCCGAGAAGTACTGGTAGCGCCACCTAGCCGATTTCAGTCAAGCGATCGCGGGGCGAGGTTTGTCGCGCCTGCCGCTGCTTATCGTCCTTAATGTGTGTTGCTGTGCAGTGTTGGAGGAGGCGTTTCGACTGTTCGACAAAGACGGCGACGGCAACATCACGTCGTCGGAACTGCAGTCAGTTATGAACAGCCTCGGTCAGCCGGTCGACCTACGACAGGCCAAGGAGATGATTAACTCTGTTGATAAAGATGGTATGAGGCCATGCAGTTTGATTGAGTGACGGCTTGGGAAAGATTAGCTGTGACAACTCGGGAGTTGGCAGGGGTGCAACTCGCGGGGGTCACCGAGGGGACATGACCCCCGCACTTTTTGGATTGTGGGACATGGTGTGAAGTGTTCCCACCCCACTGTTGGATGGTCCCACTGTCCACTCGCCAATAGACTCCGCTGGTCATCAATCAGTGGCACAGTGACTAACAGCAGCATAAAACGCAAAAAATTAGTAATTAATCTTATAGAACCTTTCAGCTTCCGGGGGACCGTGGGCTCTGCCCTGGAGCCCACTGGGGGCACACCTACGACCCCCATTATAGGCTCACGCCCCGCCCCTCCCGACCCCTCCACTTTTCAGTGTGCAGTTGCACTCCTGCAGTGGGAGTTGGTGAAATCCACAAAATGTGATGCAATACGTCATGTGCACTCATTGGCGTCGCCAGCTGTGGGGCACTGGGGCACGTGCCCCCCCCCCCGCCGATGGAGCTTGCACATCTACACCAATTCGGCAACTTTCAGTTTTCCAGTTTATTATATTTGTGCAGAAACTTCATGCTCCTGCCGATGCCACTGTGTCTCAGCATGACGTGCCTGCAGGGCGTGTCCGGGTGTTTTGTACACATTGAAACATATCGTTTAATTTTTTTGTAGTCTCAGTGAGTAGGATTCAACGTCCCACTCGACATATAATAGACGTCTGGTACGCCTTGGACTGTTTGTGACGGATCATTGGCTTGGACCGGCCTTATCGTGCTCATCGATTTATTTTGAGTTCGTTTTTCGTTCAAATTTTCTGTTTTTTTTTGATTCCGTGAAACTGGCTACCCGTCAGTCAGTTTATGACTGCACGTTAACCCTTTAACGAGCACATTAGAACCGCAGAGCAACGGACCATTAGACAATAGTACGGTGCTTGGTAGGCCTACACTGGCCTTTGATGTGTAGGCTGTTACATTTGGTACAGCGAGGAGGGGTCTGGGCGGGCTGCGGCCCCAGTCCCCCCTCGCTGTACCAAATGTAACAGCCCACCAGTCAATGGCCAGTATACCAACTTCGTATGATTCGATGTGGCACTATAATTACCTGTGCCCGTTAAAGGGTTAAAGAAACAGTATCGTATCGTATCGTATCGTATCGTGTAAATTATTTCAGAGACGAATCTTTCCATGCAGCCAATTGCACTGGTACTAAAAGTACTTTGCTGGGGTCTCTACCATCGTCTGTTTGAGTGATATAGAGTTTTGCTGCCACGTATACAGTCAAGCAAGTTTTACAGGCCTACAGAACACTGACGCGTGATTCAATCATTTTCAACATTTCAACGACGTAGAAGAACGAGTCCCCAAGCGACGGCCGAGTGCAGATATGACGACCGATTTAGCTGCCTGTATGCGTGTGTAGGCCTGCGCTGTCTATCGTAGCATGAAAACATGATTTGGCACTTGTACTTCGTGGAGTACGGCCGCAGGGCCCAGCGTGGCTTCAGTAGTAGCAGGTCTGCATTGAACACTAGTCAACTAAATTGACTGCACTTAAGCCGCCGGCCCGTCTCGTCCGTGTCCGTGACGTATGAAGTCGTTCAAGTTTTGTTTCGCTGCAGGAAACGGCCTGATCGACTTCGACGAGTTTAGCGAGATGATGCGCGGCCGACTGTCGACGTTGCCGACGTCGCCGTGCGTCAACCAGCTCGGCGACGACTTCCGGTCGCTCTTTATGGCGTTCGACAAGGACAACAGCGGCTACATCGACGGTGATGAACTGCGTCAGACGATGTCGGCGGTTGGACTACAGCTGACCGACCATGACGTCACCGTCATGATGAAGGCAGCTGGTGTGCCGACAGGTGGTCGCATCTATTACGAAGGTGAGTCGTCGGAGCATATCGACTGCCTGCGACTGGCCTTCCCTAAACAGATGATGTGCCGAGAATTCTAATTTTGTGATCTTTTTGTTTTTTACGAAATTTTGTTGTTGAAATTTACGAATTTCTACAATTTTTTTGCCGCCGACTGCAGCCTAGCGACTGCATAGTGTGGCTCTTGCTGTCGTGCGGTGCCTTGGTGTCTGTCACATTCGTGTATTGTGTCGAAACGGCTATGAGAAGATACGACCATAGTTGCTATTATGCTATGGAATGCGAACAGGAAACCGTACACAGGCTTTGCCGGAATGGGAAGGAAGGGTGAGAAGTTATCCAGGTGTAGGTGGTGCTCTGCTACTGCCACTTTTGCTGGCAGTGGGTGTGTGTAGTGTGTGTAAGGGAGAAGGAGGGGAGATTGAAGGGCTTGTGTCTATTATTTTACGAGTAGGCCTGTAGGTTGGGTTTCTCTGAGGCCGTGCACTGCTTATAGTGCCAGAGCCGGCCTTATCTGTTATCCCAACGCTGGCTCGCACTAGAGGTCCGGGCGCCCTTAAACTTCGTTCTAGAGGCCTGTCACAGATTTAAGAGGATACAGGCGGACCCTCTGTGCCTGCCCGACATATTAATATCTTAATATGCGCACGGTTGATCTGTATGTACCATGGAGTTATTATTAATAATAACTCCATGGTATGTACCGACAAGCCGCCGGGGCACGGAGTTGAACTCCGGACCTCCGGAGCCACACAGGCCAAGCGCACTGCAGCGCAGTGACTTGCGCCACTGTGCCATCGGAGCAGGCTCATACCCCCCTTATATTTAACTTGCACGATCCTCTAGAACCCCTTCGAGTGTTTGTCCAAAATTTTAATACAAAATTCACAGGTCCCTGAGCTATTAGATGGTGCAAAATACTGCCGAAAAGTTTCACCCTCTGAGCAGGGTGCACGAACGTTACAGACAGACGACAGACGGACGGCCCGTGCCATACATTGGCCTAAAATAGTAGCTTAGAGATAAAAGTTGTTGTAGAGTGACTAGTAACGTTCAGTCTTATCGGAAAATTACAGTTGTTTAACGTCGCTGTTTATAGAATGAGTTATTTAGCATGTGATTCTAGATGTTGTTACGTTTTGCGGTTGCAGAGTTTCTGAAGATGATGACTCATCAGATGACGCAGTTTTCACAGTGTCACGTGGTACGTGTCTGAGAATGTTACTTTTCTGTTGTCCGGACAGTGATGGTTCAGTTTGCTTAGCTGTGCAGTTTCTCAGTCAACAAGTGCTACAACTAACAACTGACGTACCGTACTGTAATGATTGTTTGCTTCCTTATAGCGTAACAATGGCGTGGTCACTTGTTGACTCGTGTGAATCTTGCACTCACGACTGTTGTTTTTTTGCCCGTTTCTGCCTTACTTGAACAACGTAGACTGATTTTTAAGCGCCTCACTTTACGTTAGTAAAAGAGGCGCTTATTGAGATAGGCTGTGTCGTGACGTCGTTGGTCGTTGGTTGGTTGGTTGTCACGTGCGTGCACTGTGGCCAAACGGTGCATCCTAGGCCTATAGTTACTATGGAACACTAATAGGAACACCCTACCCCAGAAATTCAATGGTACAACTTTCTACCCCCTGGGGTGACCCCTAACCGGGGAATTGGCCCCCCGTGATGCGCTTTTTGTCAAATTACTTTGACCTCTTGTCTGGTGTAAAATACTTTTCAGTGACAGTCTGTTGTTGCACACACCTGCTAACTTTTACAAAGATTCAGGGACTGCGTGAAGCAATGTTTTTTTATCTAGAGGTGAATCTTCATTATTTTCCAATTCCATTTATGCCATGTGTCTGTATTTTGCTATAATATTTTGCTACCATTTGGCGTTTGTACAGCTGCTGGACGTAGGCTTACTAGGTTGGCTGAAAATTTCTTTCCCTTTTGAACATTCTGTTACATTACATTACATTACATTTTTTAACGTGGCCTAAGTAACGAATAACTTCAAGGACCACGATGGCGACAAAAAACCATAGCAAACTACAAAATAATGTCCGGATAAGATTGCTGAAATAAGTGA
>Ga0209149_1002586_pt1 | contig 10259 bp, 8 predicted proteins | sample WorMetTyACAVOLI2_FD_187423 | JGI IMG/M metagenome (GOLD analysis project Ga0209149, IMG submission 187423) | Marine gutless worms symbiont microbial communities from Max Planck institute for Marine Microbiology, Germany - Olavius algarvensis... ... | reverse complement strand
CGTGCTCGCTAGCGCTCAAGGTTAGTGCTGACGTCATATGCCAGATGTGGCCCGAGAGACCAGAGACCATCCGCCTAAAAGATTAATGGGTTATTATGACATCTGCCAGACACCGCTGTTTCTCGCTGCTAATGGCAAAAGACCAGTTCACCTCACCTATGACTTCTCACTACGACACTATACCGTTTGGTGTCGAAAAACTAGAATGGTATGGCTACCGATGGTGAAAAAATTTCGAAGATATCTTTATTTGTTTTGACATGATCTACGAACGTGACGGACAGACACACGGACAGACACCGCATGACGACATAGGCCGCGCTTATGCATCGTATCACGCGGCAAAAACGTCAAAATTGCACCATACGCCGGTTTTATCACAGGGAAAAGCAGTCAAGAAGAAGCGTGGCCGCCCCCGTTCGGCCGACACGATATGCCCCCGCCCGCATATAATGACACAGGTACAGCATTTTGTTTCCCGAATTAAGAAGAGGCAGAGATGAGAAGTACAGACGATGTGAGCTTACGACCTTGACCTTTGACCTTGGAGGTCATGGAGGTCATCGTCCTCCATCCGTATACCAAGTTTGAAGTTTGTAGGCCTTGCCATTTGGAAGATAAGGCGCACGATGTGTGTCAGCATTAATGGTCCTGGTGACCTTGACCTTTGACCGTTTGATCTTGAAACTGGTATGCGAGTCGCACCTAAAGTGTGGAACCTTCCTTCCAAAGTTGGGCACGCTAGGCCTTTGAGTTTTCGAATTATTTGCTATGTACGCGACGGACGTGCAGACGGACGGACGGACGGACAAAAGCAACGCTTATGCCCCCTTCCCACGGGGGCGGGGGCACACTAAAGAGAGCCACGAGAATGTAGAACTTTCACGGTACAATTCTGTGGCTGCTATAGATATAACTACTGGCGGGAAGTAAGCCGTTGTATCGTTGTGTCGACCAGCGTGTGTGTGTGTTGATGTGTGTGTCGGTGCATTTGTAGTCAGAGCGGACAGCGCGGTCAATGGACCGAGTAGCGCTGGACTGGACGGCAAGGCCAGGCTCGGTGTTGGACCCCCAGCGCGCGCCTCGTCCTCGCCGAGGTGTTAATGCATGACAGTGTATTCACATCAGTTTTGCCGCGAACACACAAACACACACAGACGCACGCACCGCGCTCCTCATCAATATCGGCTCCGACTGCGTCAGTAAAAGTATGAGTCGTCGCCGCAGCGTGAAAATTCTCATCTGTTGAGTTACATCTCTCACTCAGTCGCCCGTTATCTCTGTCTATTAACACAATCCACAGCGACCCAGTGTCCGTGATCCGGACGTCAACGACACTAAAACAACACGACGGACTGCATTATTAATCTCCGCTGCTATAACTTGGCTGATGGTACGACACGTAAATATTCATCAGACTTGTTGTTGTTAGGTCGAGAGTCAACTGACAGGTCACGCCCAACATTTGTTGCGCTGCAGCGGCGGCGTAGCTGTGACTCATCAGTCATCACCGCTCTTCATAATACTGCTTCCACCTTCGTAAGTAAGTAAAGCGTTATCACTCCGCATGCACTGAACTATAAACACAACTGAACTGCCGAGACATGCTATCTATTGTCAGACTCGCGATACAAGAATCGGCGATGAAACGAACCTCACGTATTGAAAAATGTTGATATTCAACATACAAATAATTTCTAAGTGAACGTTACTACGTTACGTTCGCCTTATGTCATTGTAATTCCGTCTGTCGTCTGTCTGTCTGTGAAGTCCTTCGAGAAGGCTACTCATATGGTTGAACTTTTGAACTTTTCGACAATATTTTTGCAACATCTAACAGCTTAGTGATTCGGACAGTATGTGCCAAAATTTGGGAAAGAAATTCGAGGGGTTCTAGTTGATCGTACAAGTCAAATGGAAATAGGTATAAGAAATTGGCGTTTCTTGAGCAATATCTCGCTTTATATTGGAAATGGTACAAGATACGACCATAGTAACAATGGAAGACGAATAAGAACTCGTACGCGATCTATCGAACGGCGCCATTTCCAATGACCTTGAACGACCTTAAGTGACTTAGCAAAAAAATTTAGTTCACAAAGTGAACAGTAGCTTGCCTACGCCCAACAATGTTGGTGCGGTAGTTTAGTCATAGAGCTACTGTCTATATGTGCAGTGCTTCGAGCAGCGATCGATCGTCGCCCACCAAAACAAAACAACGACAGTAATATATTTCATTCCTGTATCGGCGTATTGTGTATTTTATCCCTGTATCGCTTTTCAGTTCAGTGGTTTGTTTTGTAACGTTGTAAGCTCTATTTTGAGTTTATGTATAGCATTCTAGTCCTTCTAATAAAATTTTTAGTCTGCACGTGTTATTGCATAGAACTATCGTAGATATCTATCAACAAGAAACTCATCAGTAAGTAAGTAAGAGTATTTATAAGGCGCAATAATAAAAACGTCACGATGCGCCGAAAAGTCGCGATTCGCCGATGAGATAGGCGAATGTTATGGGGAAATTGAGTACAGGGGTGATAAAGTTTTACAACCACGGCGTGGTTCAAGCGGTAATTGGAATTTGGGCGTAACGTTCGCCTATCTCATCTTGTGATGAGTTTCTTGTTTAAGCATGAACGGTGGCATAACTCATTCTTTATTACTTTAAACAGACTGCTAGTCGTGCACTAAGCTTAGGTTGCACTGTAACAGAAAAATAATTGTTTTGATGCTATATTAAATCAAATAAATCAACTATGATGAAGATGTAAGGATGCAGATAATCTTCTTGTGGTGGCCCGGGAGGCGGACGCTATTCCGACGAGTGTTATTAGTTATTAGTATTGTTAGTGTTAGTATACTGTTAGTATATGGGGGAGTCGAATGCAGGTGCTGATGTGGGGTATGAAAAAATCGCAATTTTCAACCAATATCTCCCTTTATCTCGAAAATGCTACAAGACATGGCCATATTTACTATGGAAGGCAAATAGGAACTTGTATGCGATCTGTCGAATGGTACCATTTCCAGTTACCTTGATGCCTCGACTGACTTAGCAAAATATTCAAACACACGAAGCATCGCACGGTCTTTCTGCTCTTGTACGAAGTGATTTATTATACTGCTTTTTGTTTGTATGTTTCAATCAATCAATCAATCAATCTTTATTTGCTCAAATTTGTTTGTATGTTCTTTTTGTGTACTACCATTTTGGTGAATAAAGATGTATATTAGGCTATATTACGAAGTTAAGCATTGCTGCAGGCAACGTCAGAAGTGATAGTCAATGTGACATTACTGTCCACGTAAAACGTAATTGTATTTTTATTAATACTATACTTTATAAACAGTGCACTTCGTGACACAGAATGACGACGACTTAGAACGACGATTAACGTTAATCCGTCACGAACGACTTGAACGAAGCAGATCTCGACTGACTGCTAGTCGTGCACTAAGCTCAGGTTGCACTGTAACGGATGTCATTGCTGCATGGCCGGCAAACAGACGGGCGCAGGCACACACAAACTAAGGGAGACGGCACCGACTGTTGGCGTTTATTGCTTCAACACACAGAGATCATCGTGCCGCTCATCAGCTGACTGTATGCGCTCGCAGCGCCAATATGCGACAGAGCTGCCGGCGTGTGAGAGAGGGGTCAGCTATATTGGATTGGACGACAGCGCCGTGCAATATAGAAAGACTCGAGTGTCCGGCTGTCACTGTCCGGTGGGCCTACTGTCACTCCTGCGTGCAGTGAACCCGGATACAGCTGCTGCTGGCGCGGCGTCGAAGTCACGATGACTCGTGACTTGACGTCATGAGACGTGCCTGAGTCTGCTGGTCGTCATCACTGACGACGAGGACGACGCTGTGTTGACACGGAGACAACCGCTGTCGCTCACCAGGCAGACAGACGCACAAATATTTGCTGTTTGACGTTCGAGTGTTCGACGTGTGCGTCGTTATAACTCACACGTCACCGAGTCTTGCTATATTTCGATACGTGCTGCATGACGGTAATCAACGCAGAAATCGATGCGGGCGCGAGGCGGGCTGCTGAAAATTTTGGAACGTTTCACAGAGATGGCGCCACGGTGTCGACATGCAGACGTTGATCGCAAGCAGTACGCCAACGATTGTTGCGTGTCAGTCATGTATTACTTTGTTACTTTTCATGTAGGCCTATTACTTTGTGTTATATTGCATGTTTTTTACGTTTTCACATTTAATCAGCATTTGTTCTTTAATTTTTCATTGATGTGCGACTGACATGTCTTTTTATTAATAAACGCATTTATTTATGTACACTGTACTGCGTTCATGTTGAATAAAAACGCGAACGGCAGAACTCGCATCATTCTAACCACTAAAACACACATCTACAACATGGTCTGCCAGACAGATCATGTTGCAGATGTGTCGTTTACTAGTCAGAATTAATAGAACGACGTGACGTAAACTCTATATTTTCTAGTCTCCATCGACATCATTCCAATCATTTGGGTCAAAACCGCTTCGTGGCGAACCGACGGTACATTTTCCTGGGAAAAAAGTCGATTTTTCAGATCTAGCTGTGCGCACGCTGCAAATTTCAGGCATTCACTGGGGTACATTTTTACACCAACATATGCGGATATGTGGTTTCAGTGGGTGACTTATGGTAGGTACATATAAATTACCCACTGAAACCACATATCCGCATGTTGGTGTAAAAATGTACCCCAATGAATGCCTGAAATTTGCAGCGTGCGCACAGCTAGATCTGAATAATCAACTTTTTCCCAGGAAAATGTACCGTCGGTTCGCCACGAAACGGTTTTGACCCAAATGATTGGAAAGGTATTTGTTGGTCTTGGTGCATAATGCACAGAAACGGGATTACTTTTTGATACGAAGCCGTTATATACCAATCCCGCTCAAGATTTGCCCACAATAGGTCTTTTATGACGCAGTGCCAAATTTTATATGTACCTACCATAAGTCACCAACTTCATAGCAATTGATTCGCATTTGTGGAAACGGCGCCAGAAAAACCGCAAATGTCGGCCCGAAGGCGGACGTATGTTGGCTGCGTATGTTGGCTGGTGGTGTGAATCTGAATACTGAATACTCATCCTTCGCCCGGTAACGACTACAGAACGATGATGGATCCTTGGATGTTGTTGATTTGCTGCTGGTGAAATGTGTTCCATGTAATCCGCTTGGTTGTTTGACGAAGCGCCACCGTACAGTCTTTGTATTCGGCAGGCCTGTTATCGCACCGCGGTAGGTATACAGGTGTGTTTAATCAGCCTAAACCATCTGAGTGCGTGGACTACGTAGGCACCACCATTGAACATTCGCTGGAGTAGCCCGAGTGAACATTCATTCAAACGACCCATGTGCTTGCACTGTGTACACGCTGATACACATGCACCGAGCAGTCAAACGAACGCCTCTGCCGTATTGACTCAACGCATCAGCCGACTTGTCGTCTTACAGGCACTCGTCGTGATAACAAGAACGATTCACAGCACAATTGACACGGCCTACATTGTACATGGACTGACCAAACGTACAATAAGAACCCCAGTGCTTGGGCTTTGGGAAGGGGACACTCATTGTGGTGTCCGGACAGGACAGTAACCTTCCCCCCCCCCGCATATCGGAACTCCCCTATTCGTATTTGCAGAAAAATTGCATCCCGGCAGGAAGTCTGTCCGTGACATGCCGGTACGACGTGAAGACCAATGATCATAGAATATATCGTTATATCATGGATATTGTGTATTTTTCATTTTTTTCTGCTGTGTGTTTGTTTTTGTGCTGCCATCTGGCGTAATAAAGCATGACAGGCATAGTTACAACGGAAGACTGATAGGAAATCGCATACGGGCTTTCGATTGGTACCAGCTGGTTTCGATCATACAGAATGACTTCGAACTATCGTAACGCACGCACCATCTTACCCGATATAGCGAAGCTCGCTGTGTGGAATCGAATGAGATAGACCCAAACTATCAGCGGCAGAAAATAGCCCCGGGTCTGTAGGTTTTAGCGATGCACAGATCGTGCATAAATTCGCAGGGGGACTGACTCTATTCTAGATTTCAAGGCCACGATACTCTTTAACGTCATATATCTTGAAAATAGTACAAAATAGGCACACAGTTACTCCAGTCCAGACCACGAACGGAAAGTGCTATGTGGTCTATTGAATTGTGCTATCACCAGTTACTTGACTCACCTTTGTAGGCATGTCATCTCAGGTACTATAAACGGTTTTATTGTCTGTATCTGAAAATACAGCATATATAATGCACCAAGTCAATTACAACGGTCGGGCGTAATACAGGGTGTTTCAAAAAAGTAGCCCCCCGCCTAAAACTTTTAAGAATATTTTCACTTCGGTTAAGTCTTTTTGCGTGAAAGTTTGCAAATTTGTTGGCAATTCATATCCACATAATTATATCTACCAATTTTTGTACATTTATCTTACTATTTCATCTAGGGACCTGCGAAGCTTCGAGATTCGATTCGAATTCGAATCTGACGTCCCGATTCGATTCGATTCGATTCGAAAGTGACGGGCCGATTCGAAAATTTCGAATCGCCGCGCCTGCCACGTTTGCCGTCGTACCATAATGATAAACAACACTCACTGTTCAACGACATTGCTACTGGGATTTATATTGAGTTTAATTAATTCATGTACTTGTAGATAGAGCATGCACACTACTGCTAGTACGCAATATTTTTGACGAATCCGCACATCTGTGTTTTTCGTCTATCAACAAAAATTTAACATTGAAGCTGTAAACGACTATCCGCCGATTCGATTCGAGATTCGATTCGAACGGAAATGTCCGATTCGCAGGTGCCTAATTTCATCCAATGGCGTTAATTTTTCCAAGTTTTGAGCAGGCCTATTCACCCAGAAAATGCAAATGTAGCTTTTCGGAAATGACGTCATTTTTTCGTCATCGCGTGTCTTATTGTCCAGTAATTGAAAACAATCAATAACTGTCCGATTTTTACTACTGACGTTTTACTGACATTGTTTTAAAGCTTGGTGGGACCTACCACGTTTGTCGCTGTAAGACAATTTTCATATTGGTAGGCCCTAACAAGCTTTAAAACAATGTCAGTAAAAGTTGATAGTAAACAAAACAATCAGACAGTTATCGATTGTTTACAATTATCAGACTTTAAAACACGTGATGACGGAAAATTGACGTCATTTCCGAAGCTGGTACACTGCATTTTCATCTTATGGGCAAATACTCAAAACTTGACAGGGTAAAAACGATGGGTACTCGTAGAAAAATTAATGCCATTTGATGAAATATTACGATAAATCTACAAAAATTCGTAGATATATGACATATAATGCCCAAATTCCATTAGTCTAGCTGGTCGAAAGCCTGGTCGAAAGCCCGGGCTTTCGACCAGGCTTTCGACCAGCTAGACTAATGGAATTTGGCCTTAAGTGGATATGAATTGCCAACAAATTTGCAAAATTTCACGCAAAAAGACTTAACCGAAATGAAGATATTCCTAAAAGTTTTAGGGGCGCTACTTTTTTGAAACACCCTGTATAGCAATTATTCTAAGTTTCTTGTTTTACAATGATCGAGTACAAAACCGCAGATGACGCATGTCACGCTTTCCGTCCGACGGCCATCAAGGTGGCATGACATTGGTCCATAAAACTAGAAACGTCTAGTAGGTTACTAGGCTATTACCAATATGCCTTGAAATACGTTTGTGTCTATAATTATAACATTTCTGTTTAACTGCTGACTTAGCGCATTTGGTGTGTTTTATTCTAATTTTGCGCTCTACAACTGTTCTTAATAATAATAATAATTTGGTTTTGCGGCGGTCGTGAAGCGCGGCGAAGCAAGCGTGAACGTCTCAAGGTAATTGGAACACTGGACTTGTTATTTGCACTTTACAACAAATCTTCACTGACTGCTAAGGTTAATATAAGAGTAGTTCGAAATTCATAGCCAGCCACTGACGATGGAATGTATTACTGAATCAGACTGCAATCAGTTTGTCACTCGCTCGCCGAACACATGTCCTCTCCCATACAGGCCCTAATGGCTAAATACAGTATACATATTGCATGTATAGAGTGCACAACAAAGCGGGTAGTGCAGTTATATGGCGGTCGTCTTCACGTCACGTGATCACTGCCGCTGTGAAACTCCAGCTGTGCCTTGTGAAGCGCTGTCATGCGCAGATGACGCTTCCGTTTCCTCATCTCACCCGGATGTGCTGCCTTGTCGACGTCGAGGAAACTGGATTTACACTGCGACGGACGACGGTGATAATAACGATAATAACGCCACCCACGGCGTCATGTGGTCTTGGCCACACACGCTGCTAAATAGCTTATTACATTGGCCCGGCTTTTAGCTGTCCATTAGTAAATCACCGCAGTCGGTCCCTAACTACGACCGCTGAGCCAGATAAAGAGTGTCGGATAATCCGAAGCGAATCCCGCGGAGACATGGATAAAATCTCGCTGGTGTCTGCTGCGGCTGCTGCACAAGCCAGCACCGTCTTCACATCTGTCATCGAAGTTCGACGACGACGCGCTAAATGAACGCACCGTCCATGAACACAACAGGCCTCTCCCGATCACTTGAACATTAAAAGACAGGAAGCTATTCCGAAAAGTGTGCCGGTGCCCTCATGTATTAATTGCAGTTGTCGATAGCAATATGATATCTAAATTCTAATATCTGACATCAAGATGAATTATATGAATTATGAACTATGACGATACGTTAACGGTTTCAATACAATACCGGAACGTGACGGGCAGACAGACATAAGGACAGACAGAATTCCTATATCAATATCGCGCGTCAGCGTGCTGAAGCGCGATAAAAAATGCTTAAGACGGGCAATCTATAGGACTCGATGTGGCATATCACTCAGTCGACTCTTAGCGGAGTTTTCGTGACACGCTGTGTTCTGTTTTGGCTATTTTAGAAATACTACTGCAAGTACTGCGCTGTGGTAATTTCAAGTTTCTTGTAATCACATCGAAAGCCAAAACTCGACCTCGTAGATGAGCAGTCGTAAACGGAACATTTTCTCACTGTGGCACACTGTCTAGATCAAATGACAACGTTGAACGTTCGAACGCTACAACAACGTCAAGACAGAACGCCGAATCCGACAGTAACCGACCTGGTGAAAGATGACGGCACTCAAGCAGCCTACAACCAAGTGATGTGGTCAACAACAGCAAAAGTCAGCGGAAGCGTGGACCGTCGACGTTGCTGACAGCATCCAGCAGTCGCTTGACGATGCCGACGCAAACCCGCGGAAGTCGACTTCGATTACTGCGCATAATACGTCAGTTTCGATCGGCGGCGGTTTTTTTCCCAGCGATTTGCGGAATCAATTAGATCTCTGTGAACTGTGCAGTCATCGACGCGTAAACCCTGTGCGCCGGCCGGGCAGCGATTATTGCTGGCCGACCGGCTACGATCAGTCCGACTCGGCGCCAAGCTCAGACCAGACTGCGCTGCCGGACAGACAGCCGCACGGCACTGAGCGTGGGGACCAGAGCTGTCAGCTCCATGGCAGCGCCGTATAGGATGGAATAGAATAGAGCAGTGGCGGTGGCGGACGCACCAGCTGATACCTGCCACGCCTTCATCCCAGTGCAGCGCCTTGACACGCCCACGCACCATACGCTCGTACACATTACCTTCATTTTTGTTCGTCAATATATAACAATATTTCGTCGTCGTCTTTCATGTCATGGGTAGAGTGAGAGAAAGAAGGAGAGAGAGAAAATCGTCTTCTTATTGAGTTCCGTGATGGGCCTATAAATGGTGAATTTTTGGTTGCATTTAGCTAGCACATCATGTGATGACGTAACTACCGACAAATCAATAATGAACACTCACATGTACGCAGGCCCGTAGCCAGGTTTTTTCTTGGGGGGTGGGGTTGTGCCCTTCCCTTTTCCTCCCCTCCCTCTTCTTAGAAGTAGAACCCCTTAGATCCAGCTAGGGGGGTCTGGGGGAGCGTTGTAAGCTCCCGAGCGGGGTCTGGGGCGGAGCCCCAGCCGACATCGAATTTGGTGCATTTTAGACGTAAAATCTGACAACAATTTCGATGATTTTCCTGAGAATCAACTGGCCAACTTTTGTGCAGATAAAAGAATAAAGACAATATCATAAGACGTTTTTTTGCAACAGACTGTACTTTGTGGGTTTTTGGTGTGGAAATCAGGGGCGTAGCCAGGA
>Ga0209149_1002585_pt1 | contig 10259 bp, 8 predicted proteins | sample WorMetTyACAVOLI2_FD_187423 | JGI IMG/M metagenome (GOLD analysis project Ga0209149, IMG submission 187423) | Marine gutless worms symbiont microbial communities from Max Planck institute for Marine Microbiology, Germany - Olavius algarvensis... ... | reverse complement strand
GTCAGATTGGATCTGTCTAACCACCAAGTATGACTGACAAGTTGACAACGCAACGCATTACGATGCAGAACACGAAACAGCTTAAAACTATAGTCCATCTGACCTATTCACGCGTACTCGTACATCTGAAATGATGCATTTTATACACGTAGGTTTTGTTGCCAGTTAAAATTATGACGCTAACATAAACCGTTAATATGTTGCAATAAATACCATCATCATCGTAAAAGAAAACGCCAACAAATAAAATATTACCCAATGAAAACAAAAATAAGGAAAATCAGGAAATTCCTACACACGCGAGACACAGCGAGCATCCGAACGAAATAAACGTCAACGACGTAGAAACAGACAGCTGTCAGTTAGAACATCAACTCTTGGCGGACTGAAACACAGATGCAAGATGATGATGATGTCAGACGACGAGGTTGGCGAGCATGGCGTCGAAGGCGGCGGCCATGTCGGCGAAGGATGGGCGGTCGGCGGCGCAGTCGGCGAAGCAGCGGTCGACGAGCCGCCAGAGATCGGGTGGACAGCCGGCCGGGGCGACCAGCTTCGCCGCCACGGTACCCAGCTGACGCTCGCGTACCACGTCGTCGTCGGACAGGCGTCGAAGCGGTAGGTCGCCGAGCGCAAACACCTCCCAGACGTAGACGCCGAACGCGAAGACGTCGGTCGCCGTCGAGAAGGCACGGTCGACGGTGTCCGGAGCGGCGAGGTCGACGTCGACCGTGGCGGCCGTGAGCAGCTCGGGGGCGGCCCAGCGCACGGCGATGAAGCGCTGCCGCAACGGTACGTACTCGGCGGCGTAGACGTCGCGGCAGAGCGACGGCGAGCCCAGCTTTACGTCGAGTGACGGCGCCAGCAGGACGTTACGTGCCGCGACGTCACGATGCACGAGCCGCAGGTCGCCAGTGAGATGATGTAGTCCTACAGCTATCTGACTGCACAACGTCAGCTTCTGTACGACACTGAGCGGTGGCAGACGGACCGACGGCGACCGTGTTATGCCGCCATCCTTACGCATTACTAGCAAGAACTGCTTCAGATCGCCCTGCAAACAATCATCCCAACGCATCAGCATCAACCTACTCATCAGATCTGCCAAGCATTATTTAGCTGTGTACAAATATATCTGAATTTCTTCTTCACTGATATAGAAATCTGGAAGCTTAAATCTGAACAAGATCTACCAGTAATTAGTGCCAAAGACACGTAGTCCAGAAATGGACGTCAAAAACCGAGACATCTCTGAGAACTTATGTTGAAGAGCGTATTATTTTATATTTACATTACATGCTGCCTGCGAAGTCTAACGTGAACACAATTATTTTCATCCACTCACTCTCACAGGCTACAGCTATCCCTCCCTCAGAGAGATCTGGACTGCAAACAGATACAGAATACATGTACGTCAAAGACGACACAGATTTATAAGGTCTCTGGAACAAGCCGCGCTGTAGTTTTCTACTGTAATTTTTTTCTTAGCATTCGCCACGCGGCAGCACCGTCAGTATACATCACACGGATCTGACAAGAGCTATATGTAATCTAGCGTATTGCGTGTGCTTATTCAGCCTGGTCCCAAGTTCTACTAGAATATATACATCTTTATTCGCTCAGAAAGAGCAGCAAGCAAGAAAACAAAAAATAAAAGCAACAACAAACAAACATTAACAAAGCAGACAAGCATTTACACGTCTTAGCACGTCTTCGACCGTGGTATCATATCACCTAACCTGACATGCTACTTATGGGTTCTTACCAAAGAAAGTGTTCTCTAGATTCTATAATTATTTCAGGTCATAGATATTGTGGATCTGACTCCCATATTCAAAGAAAATATTCTGCCGCACGACTAGGAGTTGATGGGCGACGGTCTCTACTGTTAGTCCTTTAGGGTGCAGAGTGCAACATCGAATAATATGAAGTTGGTACTGTACACTGGCCGTTGATGGGTGGGGTGTTGCATTTGGTATTGGTACATCCCGCCCAGTCCACTCCTCGCTGTACCAAATGTAACAGTGTAACAGCCCACCCATCAACGGCCAGTGTACCAATCACCTTACTGCTGTATATGGTCTGCTGCTCTGCGGTTTTAATGTGCCCTTTAAAGAGTTAACAGATACCCCGAGCGACAACAGCTGGATACACCTCGTGCTTACCCATTCACAATATTCGGTGATGAGAAACAGAGGTTCGATCTCGCGGCAGACACCCAGCAGCCTGACGACGTGTTCGTGGTTGACTCTCGAAAACACATCCACTTCGCGGTAGAACTCGGCCTGGTAGACGTCGTGATGTGAGAGCAGTGACTTCACCAACACCAAGGTCTCTGCCTCACCACTTCGGATGCCGAAAGCTTTTGATAAGAACACGTCGCCGTAGAAACCCTTTCCTATTCAACAGTCAGCACATGCATTAAATCAAAAGACGCCATCATGAAGGTACTGAAACGCTGAACTTCCACAGTTATTGCGACGTCGTGCGCTCGACAGCTCGGACATACCCCCTTTAACGTGGGACTTTCGTAGAGCACTAGGGAGGTCTGCGTATTTATAACTGGCGCCGAACAAAAACAACTATTACAGTAATGTATAGGTTACAGCAGCCTATCTGCAGCATACACAGGACTTTTCAGTAGATTTCGGCCAATGATATGCATAGAATACATATCTCAATGGTTTTGGCGAATCGGCGTTGAGCGGAGACAACGCGAGGTCTAAAAGAGCCGAGGTGCTTAGTCTGGTGTATTATTTGGAACACAGTAAACCAAGCTGCTTTGCCGCTACTACTGTCAGTAATAAAACATCACCGCGATTCATCTAAAATCAGATAATAATGCATCAGATAACGTAATCAGATAACGTAATGTACGTTATCAGTATCACCAACTCAATTAGCACAATTAATGGGTTCAGAACGTCAAATTCGATCGGGTGTGATAATAAGAAAACAAAAGAATGACAGACCGAGCATGCCCAGACTTTGCAGTTCCTGTCGTGGAAACGCCAGCTTGTCGTAGGCGCGCTGTGACGTTCGCGAATTGGTGGACTGAGAGTTGTGTGAGGAGGATCCGGCGCCGGACATCGAGAACGCATCCTGCTCACTCTTAACATGCAGCTTGTCTTTCGGCTTCTCGACCAGCCCAGTTGTTTCCAGCGGAATAGCGCCATTCTCCACTTTCTCTATACAAACATCGCGTGTTCAAACTCAGCCAGTGAATCGCACAGTTTTTAGTTATATTCAGTCACAGATATTCGCATGTTCATTGCAACAATAAAATTCGTTGAATACAATGAGTTAATGCGTTAATGTTAATTTTCGCCCCCTCTTATAGTACACTATCACGAAGGTGCTATGATCACTATGATGTAATATGCCCTGATGAACAATTCAGTCTTGAGTTGGTTGAAGCAACTGGCAGCGGATAGAGACATGTCGCGAAGATCAGGCGGAATAATTCGTTTGTAACAAGAATTCCGTTAAATTGGTCTTTCAGTTAGGAACTCTGCCAGTCATAAGTCTGACATGAAATTATTTCACCTTTTACTATTAAACCTTTAATGGGCACAGCAGAGCAACGGATCATTATGCAGCAATACGGCTATTGGTACACTGGCCGTTAATTGGTGGGCTGTTACATTTGGTACAGCGAGGTGGGGCCGTGCCCAGTCCCCTCCTCGCTGTACCAAATGTAACAGCTCACCCATCAACGGCAGTGTACCAACTTCATATTATTCGATGTGGTATATATAATTAAATTACCCATGCCTATTAAAGGGTTAAGACGCACCTGCACCGGCAGCTGATAACTGGACGGGGTGGTTGACTTTGCGAAGGTTCTTGGCTCTCATCATTCGGATGCCGCAGTAGACAGCGAGCCCGATGACGATGGCCAGGTAGGCGACGGCGCAGCAGACCGCGATGACAATCGTCTTCAACATGTCGTTGTCGGCTGGCGTCTTGCCGTGCAGGCGTGAGTAGCTGTCAGCCGCTGTACCATCACGTCACCAATCACGTCATCATTGACAACACCATCTCAAAACCATATATTTTTGTTCGTCAATGACGCTCAAACTAAACGTTTTTTTTTCTTAAACGAAAATATCACACCACTAAAATACTTTAATACGCAACTTTCTCCTGACGACTGACGACTGTCGTGTTCACTTGCTGTAATTTGCAGTTACTTTCTTGCAGATCATTTTTCTTCGACGGTCTAAGAAAAGGTAAAGTTCGACACGTCATATGCTAAACGTACATGCCAGCTCGCTATCGTCTATGGTAGGAAAATGGCAACTTAGTTTCTTTTACAAACGAGTGAATTGTCTTCTCTTGCAGCTGCACCGCCTCTGTCCATCTCGGCGTTTACGGCGCCTCCATTTTCACGCCTATGGCATTCGCCCGTAGGGTTGACCTAACCCTAACCTTAACCCCACCCAAATTTGGACCATCTCATCACCATTACGTGACCCTTGCTAGATACCATGCTAAGACTGGTAGTTAAATGCCAAGCGGTTCGATAGCGGCTGCGAGTCGGGCACACACAACAGAAATACGCTGCAGTTATATACAGACAACGTCGAGAAACTGAAAACACGCGTTCACAAAAGCGCTCTTATTTTGAAATAACAAGAAGCTCAATTCTCGTAGAGAGACTGCACGATGCTTCGTATCATTGAGTATTTCGCTAAGACACTCAAGGTCACTCAAGATCACTCGAAAACGTACCAATTGAAAGCTTGGGTACGATTTCCTATTCGCATTTTATAACAACTATGGCCGTATCTTTAGCGAGTTTGACAGTTACTTTGCATACTTGTTGTTTGCTAGCCTAGGTTTATTCATATTCATATTCATGTTTTGTTTGTTTGTCTGTTTGTTTGTTTGTGTGTTTGTCTGTTTCCACTCTCTTGCTTGCTTACTGTCGTGGTCACTGTGTTAATCTAGCCATATGACTACTATACGACAATAAACTTACTTACTTACTTACATTTGTTGCATAGCATCGCGCGGTAAAAACGTAATAAACGGTTTGTTTGTGGTAGAACATGCATGCTTACGTGCGACATGTAAATACGCATCCTCCTGGTCAAGACCGCCGCTGTTGCCAACCGTACAGCTGTACTTGCCGTCGTCCTCCATATACACCTCAGAGATGTACAGCGATCCGTTACTCAGCAGCTGATCACACAGGCAACAACATCATCGTCAGTTTATTTTACTCTAACAAAACTAACAACCGCAAGTAAATAAAAAGTAAAAATAAGAGGATAACAACAAATCAGTAAAATTTGCATTAATAGCCGCCAGAAAATACAACGGAAAAAGCTGAAACGAGAATATCACCAATGCGATATAAAGTTGGCCCGCAACCGTGCTTTCTTGTTCGACTTTTGTGTGTTATCAACGGAGTGCGGCCGTCTCTACTTGTTGATAACATTGCTCACTAGAGTTTGTTCACACCGCTTGACCAGATGACTGAGATATGACCACGGGACGAACAACGGACAGACTGACGTCGGCAACAAACGCATAGTTGGTTCTTAAGCCGGGCCAGCAATAAAGTATATCGGCCTTAACGACGGCCGAGACGATATCCCCTGTGCAGTGAAACGGCTGCAGCCTACTTCTGCCGAGTTTAATGGCGTTTTACGAATTACTATAATATTCTTGCTTATTTTTGGCACGAGACAGACACGCGGTGAACACAACTTTTAAAAAATTATTATGTCTTAGTGACATTATGTATTTTTTGCTGCACTTAGTTGAGTTTATTATTAGTTAAGTTATTTTATACTGTATCGTACTACCGTTATTGTGAATAAAGATGAATATATACAACGGTCTGGCGCGGTTAACAGTTGAAGCAGCCACCGGCCAATGAGTCTAATAACGCAATCTGTGTACACTGTCGCGGTGGGTGGTCTGGCTCTAATTGACCTGCGGTGCCACAATTCAGCATATGGTATAGAGGGTAAATGCACTAAAGTTGCTATTAGTCAGTCACCCTGTCATGCAGCCAGCAACTTATTGGAAGACTGTCATTGTCATAACAACGACTGTCCTGTGATTGTGACTGCCGGTATAGCGCTACTGGCATGATCAGAGGCGTGTCTTTTACTTTTTTTCTACGAGATTCTCGTAGATTCTACGCTAGCAAGTCGCAGAATTGGCGAGCAAAAATTTTCATGTCTACAGTTTGCTAGCTCCGCCCACAACGTGGCGTCAGAGGTGATGGAAACTTTTTGTATTTCTGTATAAATTTAGTATTGATATGAATGATATTGTAGTTGTATTTTATTATTTATTCTCGCAGAAATAAAAGTAAAAGACATGCTTCATGTTTGTTTATACGAACATTACTGTTGACACGGTGCCATGGCAACGAGGCTTCTACGAGAAACTGTGAGAAAGTTGTTCCGTAGAATTCTCGCGATATCTTACGCAGCAAAAAAGTAAAAGACACGCCTCTGTTAAAGGCGATGGAGCTGTTTAAGCCGGTCAGCATTGGCTTCAGCTGTCGCCATGCCAGAAGGTTTCACAAGCGGAATAACCTTCACGCAAGGGACAAGGCTGGTTACGCGAAACAGTCTTCGACGTGCACTTGCCGAAACGTGGCTGCATGTGTTGAGCACGCTGACGAGATAATGACAGGCAGACAGAGATTCATCTGGTCCAACGAGTCATAAAGACCAACTTCCTCTCCTCCTCCGACGTGCTGAAACTAAATACAAAATCTGGCGTCGATAATTGGACGCCGACAGCGCACGTGGACAGCGTGTGCCGAACTGAATGTCCACAATTGTGTGACAACTTGGGCGACAGTAAACCGTCGTATTTTCTTCCGACAACGTCGAGTCGAGTGTTGGTGGTACTGGTCTGCTGTCTTCGTCAGCTGCGCCGCCTGCTCCAGTCTCCCAAGTAACACTGTGTATCCACCTTGTCAATGTCAACGGCCGGGTCGGTAGACAATGTCACTTTCTGGACTAGCATTGGCAGAAGACAGCTGACTAAGACCAATGGAGAACGACCGTCTATACCCTCTGTATTGCTTTGTGAAGTGAAGATGAGTTGACTGTCTGTACTCTTGTACATAAAAACATACACTGTTTTTTCCCGCGCGATGCTACGCCTACGCCGTCGTGTTGTAAAGGTAAAGATAAAGGTACATGCATGGATTTATATAGCGCCCTAGATGACAAGTATCTCGTCCTCAAGGCGCTCAGACATGGATAACACAGTTTAACCTGCAAACAATACCATGCCTGCCTTTAGCCTTCGTTCGCATTCACCAGATGGCGCCGCCTTGGACTGTGGTAACATCTAGTTGCAGCTTACTACTCATTTATCGACCCCGAAAGGATGAAATGCTGAGTTGGCCTAGTTGGCTAGCCTATAGCGGACGGTTTACCAACATAAGTGGTCACCCGTCAGCTGTAGGTCGAGCGCAAGACAGCGAAAGTTCGCCTGTCAAAAACCAACGTTCTACCGCTGAGCCACGGAACCATGGTGTCCGTCACGTTCGTGTAGTGTGTATAAAGTTATAAACGGCTAAAGATACGGCCATAATTGCTATGGCATACGAATAGGAAACCGCATCCAAGCTTTCGAATGACCTTGAACGACCTTTAACCCAGATGTCAAGGTCACGCCATTATTTGACGCTGAATGCCTCAGAAACAGTACGAAATAGAGACACGGTTAGAATGAAATATACTAATACGGACTTACACATGCTTTACTCAAGGCTGTCATTTCGAATAACCTTGAGTGACCTTCAGTGACTTATGGAAATATTCAGTGACAGGAAGCATTGCGCGGCCTCTTTGCGACAGCTGAGCTTCTTGTCAAAGACTGTGTGGAACTTCGGGTTGAGGCGCAACTACGGCGACCCTACGAGCACTTTCTGCCCATACCGCGCGTGTCAACCCGGATACGTCAAAACCACGACGTCACGGAAATCCCAAATCTGTCATACGAGATACAAAGCGGCCAGACAGCCGCAAGAACAGCGGATGGAAGCTTCACAAGTCAGCAATCCTCGGTTACCGGTCGGACGGCGCATGGACCACGGCAGTCGCAGGGAAGCCACGCTATAACGGTCAGGCGTCGACTGACGTTGATTCAAACCGGCAACGAAGCAGCTACATGGAATCAATTATCGTCGATCATTACTCGGGGCGGAGCAGATGAGATGACTTACACCGTGGTACGGCCGTTCAGCACACTTCTAACACGGCCAGTCGCGGACAGTCGGACGCCGTAAACATTCAACGCATCTGAATTTCAACTTCGACAGCTTTCGTCGTTTCAAGGGCTTTCCAGCATTTCAATAACGTAACGTAACTTCTTGTTTAAACAGAATTACGCACTAAATACAATACGTACAATCCGCTTGTTCAAACCAATTCACTGCGTACAAAATAGGACGCGACGCTACAGAGGTTCACTGTATTTGCCGGTAACCGTCGCGTCCTATTTTGTACGCAGTGAATTCCACCCTTGAAACGACGAAAACTGTCGAAGTTGAAATTCGGAGAATGCGTTGAATGTATACGGTACCCGACTGTCAGCGACTGGCCGTGTTAGAAGTGTGCCTACCAGGTGTGGTCGATATCGATCTACGCGTTCGTGAGTTATCTTGCGCACAGACACACCCACCCACACGGCATGTACACACACACGGATGATCCCAAATCCATGGACATCTGTATAATAGCATCATCGCAGACGTCTATGCCAAATCCCAAGACCTGCTCCGCCTCTATACAGAGGCGCGCATGTAATTAACCGGAGCCTAACAAGATACGTTAGACAATCTGACGACAATTTTAACGACAACGATCACCGACTGACTACATCGCTCCGGCAACAGCCGGTGAGGTAAATGTTTTTGGTCGTGCATCACTTGTCACTCGTGTTCTGTCGTCGTAGAGTTAATAATTCATTAACCTACACATAAAAACATTGGAATTTCGTTCGCACGTTCACTGTCTTTGACAGCACCGACCCATGCAGAATCGACGACGAGTGCATCTACGACGATCGACAAGAAGAAAACGTCAGTGCGGCCTGAACTGCCGACGCGATAAGTCCCTGCCGTCATCAGTGTGTCCGGCACTGGGCTTCTGGGTCAGTCAGACCAGTGCCCGACAAGTACGCGTTTCAGGCAACAAACAAACAAAAGGACAGCACCGTCGCTTGTGGCGGGGGTTTAATAAGTAAGAAAGCCTGTGTCCATGCGTAACGCTCGTCATGTTCTGCGCGTTGCTGAACGGATGCAGCGGCAGCCGCTGCAGCCGATGACGCAGCAGCTGGGTTGTATTTGAATGCAGCGCGGCATTCCTGACGACAGAAGGCCTCGCTGCCGACCGGGATACAGCCTCATCCGGCCCAGCTCGAGCCGCATGCAGACCAGGACAGCGTCGACGGATAACCACCAACAAAATATCGTTATGCGGCTCAACTGCGCGTCGTCGTCGTATGATGCTGACAACGTCAACAAAGCACAGTCGTGAACAGCATCACTCAGCTGCGTTCATCCACACGTCAAAACCAAGACACAGGGCGGACCGCGGACAGCAAAGCGTTCCACGCACGTCCGTCGTACTGCAGCCGTAGACAGCAGAATACGTCAATGCACGCTGGATTACGAATGCTGCAAGGCTCTCCAGCACACTCCCCTAAGAATAAGATGCCAAAAAGTCAATACTTAGGTGTATGTATTTTGCAAGTGTTAGTGTCAATTGTTATCGCGCGTCAGCATACACACCATTCTAGTTTTTCCGATTTTTATTGTTTTTATGTATTATTTCACTTGCATTTCATTTGCTATTCGGCCCTCGGGCCGCAAGTCTGCTATTAAACTGATTGATTGATTGATATCAAATCTTATGGCAATATTCCGACGGACCCCCCACCCAACGACGGCGTCGAATGCAGAGGGTATGAAAAATAGCGATTTTCGACCAACATCTCGCTTTATCTCAGAAATGATACAAGATAGAGCCATAGTTAATATGGAAGGCCAACGGTATAGGCCAATACGAACTCGTAGATGATCTATCAAATTGTGCCAATTCCAATGACCGTGAATGATCCCTAACCCAGATTTCAAGGTCACGCCATTATCTGACGCTGATTATCTCAGAATCGGTTTTAATGTTGCCCATTAAAGGGTTAACTACGGTTGTTTTCACAACGTGGTCGCGGGAGAAGAGAGGCTCTGTTGATACAAGCGCTGGCGCTGAAGC
>Ga0209149_1002584_pt1 | contig 10261 bp, 5 predicted proteins | sample WorMetTyACAVOLI2_FD_187423 | JGI IMG/M metagenome (GOLD analysis project Ga0209149, IMG submission 187423) | Marine gutless worms symbiont microbial communities from Max Planck institute for Marine Microbiology, Germany - Olavius algarvensis... ... | reverse complement strand
TGTGAAATCTGGAAAAGCTATTTGGAATGCGAATGGCGGGTTTGTGTCAGTTTCACTGACACACTTGTGTATGTTTGATTTTGTTTTTAATGATTTATTATGTGTATGTATGTTACATATTTGTATGTGCAGTTGTCACATATAATAAAACATTATGTTAAGTTTATGGTACACTATAATGATCTGTTGCATTGTGTGCTTGTGTCTGTTGTATGTAGGTGGAAGATTTTCCTTTGCAAGATCACGACGTGCTTCTAAATGTTCATGCTTGCAGCTTGTCTTCTGAGTGCGGACCGGAGGTTATTAGCACACTTTAAGTTTTATAGTCATTAGTAAACATGTGAGCTGCCTAGCAGTGATTGTCTGTGATAAATAAATTCTATTTAATTTTTCAAGATTGTTGTGGTAGTACTGATATGTGAAATTAATATACTAATGTTTTTTTGCTTTATCACATGTGTCAGTTGAGTTTTTATTGAAATGAGCGTCTAAATCTGTCAACAGCTTACATAAAATTTGTCTTGTATTATATGATGATACGTATGATAAAAATATTAAAAAATAATACTAAAACTATAAACTTTTAAACATAACCAAATTTTATTCAGCACAAATATCGTTGCAGATTTGTCGTAAGTTTTAGGTCATGTTAAGGTTAAACATTCTTAATTTGTCTGGAATATACAGCTTATCTGCTAACATTTAGAATTATGTATTATTGATGTTTACGTTTGCTTGTGGAATTGGCCTGTTGTGTGTGTTTGTACGTGAATCTGTAAGCGGCATATTTCAGATCTTGTAGACACGCTTTAGTGAACATTTGCATGATGTTGGAACAAAGAATCGATTATGTTTAGGTCACATCAAATTTTTGGTTAAACTATGGCAGGCTGGCATAATTGCATAATGATAGGGCATTAGACTTGCATTTGCATTGTTGTATGAAATCGTTTGGTAAATTTCTTTCTGTGTAACCTAAAAGTATACTATGGTACTGGTGTACACTGTACTGTGTGACATGCTGGCCCATACATGGGTCCATGGACTTGTCTTGGTGTCTGGTTGAGTGCTGGAGAATTGGAGATCTTTGCCATCAGATCTTTGGCCAGAAACCTTTACATTTTTGCCGTAAAGGTTGGCATAGGAATAACTTGACAGAGGAACATAATCTTTCTGAGTGTTACCTTATCGTCTGTGTTGTGTTACAAGACGTTGACAGAGCTGCTTCTGAAGCGGCCCAAAGTTCGCCTGTCAGCAGCCAGCTGTGTGTCTGGTGTGGTCGTCAAAGTCGGGACCCGTGTGACAAGGTGCAGTCAGGGTGACAGAATTGCTGGTAGTAATATCTCTCTCATTTGTTCATGTTTGTGAATTCACGTTGCTCTACTTGCCTAGGCAGGGAAATAGATAAAGCAGTGAAGAGATAGTTATATTGCATCATAGAGATCTATAACAAACCTGGCGTTAATCCTTGTGGAGTTTATCGGCAAGACCATAGTGCATACTTTGACAAATGCGATAACCACTATTGCAGTCGGCCGTAGCATTTCTGTTAAGTAGGTATACAGAGTTGGAAAAAGGCTCTACTCTTGGCAAACTTGTTGTTTTAGAGTGTCACTTTTAGAATTTGAGATTTTGCAACCTGTCTCTGTTGCATTAGTTGATAGTGTGATGTGTTCATCATGTGCTGCTCCTTCTTTAGATGTAGCCTGCTGACAATGGCAGTGGCACTTTTCAATCTGTGTACTCACGATGGCCATTACGAAGTATTACAAAATAGAGCTAAGTAGAAATTGCACAATTTACATGGAATATACAGCCACTAAAAGTGTGGATTGACAATTGAAATGGCCATTCAGCTGACTGAGTGAATGTGAGCCAGTGACATATTTTCAAGCATCATATGAACTTGTCTGAGGTACTTTAATTTTTGTGTAATTTCTTTATTAGTACTTTCTGTCATGTTTGTATTGCATACTGTAGCTATTCTGCCATTGGATTCAGACAGTTCTGGATGCGCCAGTCAATGTGTTGCATGCGAATTTGAGATCGGTAAGCAGTTCATCATGTAGCACATTTTAAGTAAATTCTATGTTCTTTAACATTATTTTATTTAATTTTTTTGTGACATGTTGCAGTGTGTTTTACATTTTAAATGTGCGTTGATAAAAACTTGTAAAATACTTTGTTGATTTGGCCTTAAAGTGTATGTACAATACTGTAAGTTTTGTTTTCATTTGGATATACTTTGGATTTGGTGTGTAAAACAGTGTTAACATTTGGCATCATGTATATTTATTGGTACCTGTGCAAACGAGATCTTGCATTTACTGAAAAATTTGTCATTGAATTTTGATATGTTGCAAGGGACCAGAAACAGTCGTAAAATTTTGAGTGATCTTATGTGGATGCAAAAAGTTTACTGAGATGTGTAAATTTGGCATCATGTATATTTATTGGGTTCACATCATTTTGAAAATTTCCGATACTGTGTTTCTTTTTTTGTGTGATTGTTAGTTTTGTGGATTTAGACTTTTTAACGATTTTTGGCGCTGCATAAATTTGGTTGGTTGCTTGGTTGGTTGGAATCAATAAATTGCAGTTAATAAACATTAAAAAGTCATATCTACCAAATAGTTTGTACAAAAACAGTTATATTGAAAATGTGGCCCTTGTCAAAGACTGCTAGCAGTCGACTTGACTGCTGCAACTGAAGATAAAGATACAGCTGTGTTAGTGAAGGCAGCAAAGTAGTGATAGTCTTACTGCCACAATATTTATTTTTCTCTCTATTAAATCGTGCTGGCCTGTTTTTCCAGGCGTACCTGAGATTAGTCAAGGTTCTCCAGAGATACCCAAAAGAAGGGTTTTGGAGATTATCGGAGCTGGTTTTTCCATGTTGCTTTCTACTGAGATTGTCATAGTGAAAGCATATGAGCGTTGTAGTGTTAGGCTACCACTGACAAGCTGGTGGAGAAATCGTCAAACATCAAACATGACAGTTGGCCAATCCAGCCTGATATCCTTAGCCCACCATTGCTATGACTGACATCCAGGAAGCTGTAGTGGCTGGACTTGCAACCAGTTGACGTCAAAAGTCGATGGAGGCAATTCTCACCTAGTTTGCGACCCCACAATCTGGCAACTGGGTTTTGACCTCCCTCGACAACAGTGGTCTCTGCTGAACCATTTTCGCACGGAACAGGTACACTGCGGTGCCTGCAGAAGGAAATGGCGACTTACAGACGCTGATCTGTGTCTTCGTGTCGAGACCCAAACAGTGTCCCACATTGTCGAATCCTGTCCCCTGACAAAACTGAATGGCGGCTTATCTCGGCTACACTCTGCGGATGAAGACGCTGTTTCGTGGCTGACAAGTTATGGTTATATGTTATGTCAAGTTATGCATACGAGAAGAAGAAGAAGTGTTTAAATTGTTGATACACTATTTGAAGTTACTTGATTTGTTAGTTGTTTACATTGGTTGTAGTTCTGCTTCCTGACAACATTGACCATGAGGTGGCAGCATGCTGTATTGGCGATGGTGTCCGAGCTTACATAGCATTGCAGTATCTCGGCCGCGTGTCATTCGGTGACACTGTATTGATCATGGATGCCGCCACTTCATTCGGCAGTCTTGCTGTACAACTTGCACACATCTGGGGAGCAAAGGTTGGTGGTATTTGACTCTGTATCTTTATATAGGACTTCCTCTGATTATGGATACTTTCCAGAACTACATGAAAACGACTTTATTTCATTGACACTGCGTTAATGTTGCCACTTACTAGTCACTGGAACCTCAGATTCAATCATCAATGTTTGATAGTAACTCATTACAAGTTCCAGTAATATTACATTTTTCAAGTTACTTTTAAAAACGTAACAATGTCAAGTAATTCATTACATGTAGAAAGTAATGTAGATGCAGTTGTTACTTGTTACATACTTATTGTCATCGGTTTCGATCTCTAACTAGTATTTTGAGCGGCAACTGCCCACAAACAAGTCTGGTAGATATAACGGAACAGTGTTGCCTATGTTGTATTTTAACATTTGTACTGAAAGTGCCATTAAATTCCAACCAACCAACCTATACTGAATGATGTACTAGTGTGATGACTGCTTGTACTTGCTATATTTTGGATTATCATGTATTACAGTTAACATGAACATTGTCTTTTTCATAATTTCATTACAGTTAAAAAGGTACATAGTCGTTACTTTGTTACATTTGATTAGTAATTGTAACAGTAAAATGTTATACTTGCTATAAATGTATTTTAGAAGAACTAAACACAAAAATGTAATAAATGAGATAACACAGTATGGTAGACATTATCTGGATTGCTGCATAAGTTTGTGTCCAGTTTTACCTTGGTTTGCTTGTCAGTGTGACGATGTGTGTACTGTTGCTTTCGGTAGTAGTAGTATTAGTACTAACAGGTTTGTTAGTAAATTCACTCCGATCAATCAAAACACACAGCAGTCTGCTGCAAAGTCGTTCCTAAACTACCTCTTGTGCCACACGTTTTTCTTTACATTTTATCTGCTTCAACTTCAACACAAGACAGACAAGATTAGTTTCAAGAAAAGTACTGTGTATATTAAGTTGTCGCTTAACAATTGTCATGTGAATTTGAGGATAATTGTACACAAATCGTGATTTACTGTAGTATGATACCAGTGGTGTAGTCAAAGCTAAAACCTTAAGGCCTCAAGGCCAAGGATGTGCACAATATAATTTAACGCGACTAAAGTAAGTAAGTGAAGCAGATTACACGTGTTGGACTGAGAAATGAATTGTCATTCCACTTTGATTAGACACAGTTTAATCAATCATTGCTAGTATATGGTTGTCCTAGCCGAACTTTTAACTTCATTTTAGCAGTGGTTGTCAGGCCTGGAGTTTGAGGGTGGTGCAGCTGTGAAGGCTAAGGCCAGAGCCACGGCCTGGACCTTCGAGGCCAATGCAGTAGGTCTACTCTAGAGACCAAGTCTGCCCTCAAGGACTGCATCACTGTACAATACACATAAAATTTAAACAAATGGGCGTGGCACCAGAGATAGTTGTGAGTAGTTTTGTAGTGGGCCTGGATCAGTGCGAGAGAATTTATGGAGATTTTCAGTGTCTTTGAGTTAACCTGTCGTGCTTCCTTACTGAATGCTGTTACTCTCAGTGTTAATTAGCTTGCTGCTGAACATAGCTACTAAGTGATGTCATTAATATCTGTTGTAAGGTTCTAGCTGTGATAACCAATGACCAGGATCGCAGTCATTTGCAGAAACTTCAACCGCCACCTGGTGAGTTAGTCTAAGCACTGACAGATTGATAAATATATTTCTGAGAAGCAAGTTGAAAACAAATGCCTTAGATGCATTGAATGCATTGCTTTCTGTTTAAAAACATCTTACAAAGACATATTAAATGTGGGTGTGTGAACTATGGACTTCAGATAATATGTTACCTAATGACAATGTTTCGATGTCCGTCGGACATCTTGATCACGTCTTGATTGCTGTGAATTGTCATGTGCCATGCTTTGAAGAAGGGTTAGCAACATAGGGTACCATTTCTCTCCAATGTTGTCTATCTCTTTCTGCTACTCTTCAGTCTTTTATTTCATGAATACACCTTATACTAAGGATAGCCATACCATTCTAGTTTTTCCGTGTCAAATATCAAGGCAATATTCTGATGGGAACCCCCTAATGGGGTCGTCGAATGCAGGTGGGGTAGGCAGAAATCGTGATTCTGAGCCAATATCTGGCTCCATCGCATGCTGTGAACGGTTGGAGCAGCAAGTGCAATACACTCTGCCGTGACGGACTGTGGCGAGTTGCTGACATTAGTCGCTGGTAAGCGGCAGAGTTTGTTGATGGCGGGAGACAACGATGAAGTGTATGACAAGAAGCTTCAACGTTACTCCAAAGACAATGGAGCAGCATTTAATTGTACACAGTCATAAATCTGAAGCCGAAGTAACAATAACAAAAGACTGCACTTGAGGTATTACACTGTTGAAGCTAACTACCGACGGACACAAAGCATCGTGCGGCCTCTCTGCAACAGCAGAGCTACTTGTCTTCATTGTATGTATGGTAAAAGTGCTGGTTGTTATCTGATACCTATTTATACTGGTTCCAAGAAATTAGCTGTTGCATGACATAACTACGTCTGAACTGCAGGCCTAGACATTCAGTAATGGCGATAGTGGTACTTGTAGAGCACATCATTGAGATTGACAGCAAGTCCGCGATGACGTCTTTACATAGCAGCGTAATGGAAGAAACTGGAAGACTTGGTGTCGACATCTTCATTGACAATGGAGGTAACTAATTTTTCAATAAAACCTCGTGATAAATAGCTCGTTGTATTTGGTCCACTGTGTTTGTTATAGTGTTCACTACGATGTTACAGTGTCGTTATTGTTGCAACATTACGGAAACAGTTGCAGCTATCGTTGTGAAGTTTCAGAACAGATAGGCAATGGCTGTAGGATCATGCCATTAAATGCACCCTGTAGTCGGCTGAGAAGTGAGGTTGGTGTGAACTTAGTTTTAAACCGACTTTTAAACCAAAATTAACCTCAACATTGGTTTAAAAACGGACTTAGCGTTCAGATTAAGCTTCGGTTTAAAATGTTAGTTTAAAACTTTGGTTTTAGCAGAAACTTAGTCACCCACTGCCTCGAGAAAGTCTCAAGACCAAGACATGTATTGAGACTACCGGTCATGAGTTGATAAACAGGAAGTTTCTTCTTCTTCAGTCCAAACTGCAAGTGCCAATTTATTGACTTGTAGAATGATGCTACTCAGTTTAATAATTTGATGTGATTTAGTGAGACAGTATGCTGCTGAAGATGAGCCATCTAACTCAGTGGATCTTCACGCACTGCCTCCGAAGCATGACATCATATCTTGTCTTGCTGTCGGTGCCCGGTGGATCACCTCAGTTCCTTTATTACAAGTATGTAGCATTTTACCTGTGCAAACAATATCATGCATTTACTGAAAAATTTGTCATTGAATTTTGATATGTTGCAAGGGGTTCACCTTGGGACCAGAAACAGTCATAAAATTTTGAGCGATCTTATGTGGATCCAAGAAGTTTTACTGACATGTGTAAATTTACTTATATTCTCAGACTGGTGAATCATCAGTAAGTTGTCATGTATAATTATTCTTCTTCCAGATTTAGAAATTTTTGTTAGCTTTTTCTTCTGAGTGACTATGCTCATGCTCATAAAATAACTTTATGCGATACGGTACACAAAATGTTGTGATATTATTAATGATTGAACACAAATGAGCAACTTGGCTGTTGGTGTGAATTAATGATGCACTATTCTAATGCCTTTGTTGCTGATACAGCTTGATCCGCCTAATTCAATGCAGCTGTATCTGCGAGGCGCATCAGTTTGCTTCCTGTGTGAACAGTCGTGGAACTTGTCGGCGGTACGGCAGGGAAAGTGGCTCCGTATCCTTCCATGATATTTGTCGTATTCAACACATAATGAACTGATAGCTGTATTACACACTGTAATATGTTAATCACATTGTTTTATTACTGGTCTGGACTTTCTGGAGCATGGCATAGACAGAACTAATATGAGCATGGTAAAATGAATATATGGGTTTGCTTTGAGAGAAAGAAAGAAAGAAAAGAGCAGAACTTGTTGGGATTGGTTTTAGTTGGTTTGGTGACTGGGATGGGTAGACTAAGATGGTTTGGATATCTAGACCATAAGGCTTATGCTTATTGCATCAGACACTGTGTGGTGATGGAGGATGATGGAATTAGAGAGGAAGTCACAGAGACATGATTGGTTGGTTGGTGTCAAAGAGGATATGACAGGTTTTGGTCTGTTGCGAGATGATGCACAAGTCTGGGAAAAATGCAGAAATTAAAATCAAGATGGAAACTGGCTAACTCTGGTTCGCCTGAAAGACGACCATTAATACGATGTGTATGGTTTGCACTTTGTTACATATTAAACTCTATTTGTGTTGAAGAGATTCATTCAGTTGGTACAATCAATAACGTAGAAACTTCTTACTTTACACAACTGAAAATATGTTATATACCTAATGACAACGTTTCGGTGTCCATCGGACATGTTGATCACGTCTTGCTTGTTTACAGCTCGATAGAGCACGTGACCTGGAAATCACCTGGTCCCATGTGTGGCTGGAGAAGCAGGCTATTGCCACTGCACCAGTTGATTGCAAACCAAAATTTTGGAAGCGGTATGTGGACGATATTTTGGAACTGATAGTACACGGTAGAAATTTTCACTTCACTTAATGTGGAGAATTAACACCATCGTTAATTTCACAGATAATAAATAGTAAGCTACATTGTATAGTATATACTTTAATACGTTAATATGTGTAATAGCTAATGATAATTATAAGTTCAGAGTAGATTAATTGGTTAGTTTACTGCTCTAATTATGACATACAGAATCTATTGTGCATCGGTTATTGCTCTTACATCGGCAAGCAGACATGATGCAGGATGTTGTTAGGCGGTTAGAAGATGGTTCTCTGAAGCCGCACATCTCCCAAGTGATTCCGTTTAGCATGGCTGTCGGCGTTCTCAACAGCTTGGACAGATATTCGTGTGGCAAGACTGTAGTAAAAATAGACACAGACTTTCAACCACAGCTGACAGCATGAAAGTTACATTTGACCTTAATGTAATTGTTGTATAGCAAACACAGCTGACGGCACTTTTTGTACCAAAAGGCAACACTTCTACACAAACATCGGTTACAAACAGCAGACTGGCACAAGGCCATTTGTAACACCACTCCGGTGGTTTCTTTATTGCGGATAAAACTGACCGTGAACTTGCAGATCATGTTAAATAAGCTTTAGCATTAACTAGTCTTTCTGTATAAGTTATCAAGCAAACAGAAATTGACTGTGAAAAGTTGCAGCTATAATAAAACAACTGTACAGATGAACTGTGTCAGTGAAACTTAGATGGAACATTCGCTGTGACCTATGAACAGTCTGCTGCACTGTTGCTACGTTGTACATTGTTCACAATGTTAAGATGGGTATTATAAACATGACGCCAAACATCAAATCTATGTCCATGTGTGCGTGGCGCAGGAGCTTAGACTGGTCAATGGCACAAAGCCATTTGACACACATAAATATTTTAAAACTGAGGATTAAATATTTAAGGTTTTAACTACGTTTAGAAAAGACCATGCGGACGTCTTCGGAAAATGTAGAGAAAGACTACATGATAGGATACAATATGTAAATATTTAACATGAAATCAAAAAAAAACTGATAGATAGCCAGCTTTGTCACCATAAGAGATCAGAAAATAAAAGAAATAATGACAAAAGAAAATAAAACAAACCGATGAGCGTAACAAGTCCAAAATGCAGTTAAGAGTCTGTGAAGGCAGTCTGGGGGTTGGTTGGAGTTTAACGTCACTTTCAGCACAAAAAGGCTATATCGTGCCCTACAGAAATTACAGTTTGTTAAAGAGTTTTATTTCATTGAGGAAGTTAAAGATATATTGCTTAGGGGGATTGCTGAAAATGTGAGAGAGCTGAGAATGTTGATAATATTTTTCTCTAACTTGTTTTTTGTATACATTGCATTTGGTTAAGATGCATTCAACTGTTAAGTACAATTTACAATGGTCACAGGTAGGGGGTTACTCTTTATTAACAAGATATGAGTAAGAGGAGTGTGTGGTGGGAAGGACTTATCACTTATTGAGCCGGGAGTGAAAAAGAGAGTCATGGATGGCAGAAGTGATGATGATCAACACGAAGTGGCGTGAATGAAATGAAGCGAATATGAAGGAGATTGATTGGTATTAGACTGACGAATGAAGCAGGAAGATGATGCAATTACCCGCGAGGCTGATGCACGAGTGATTAGTAATTTTTAAAGAGGAAGATATTGGTTGTCAAGTAATGATATTATTTCATGACCTACTTTCGTCTCCTATCTCTCAACACAGTGTCTGGAGTGAAATAGCGTCCCATAACCCACTCCACTGAAGCGTGACCAGTTTATCGCGCTGTTCGTAGGCCCGTGTTGGCCCTAGCATGACGGTCATGAAATGAGTAGGTTATACCGTAGTTTCTCGTTGTATACCACTCCACACTGTGGTATAACCTACTCATATCAGATGAGGAACGAGTGTTGCGAGGAGGCTGAACAGAGATAAGCTTACACGGATAAATTAAAAGTAAATAAATAAAAAAATAGTAAAAAAAAATAAATA
>Ga0209149_1002583_pt1 | contig 10262 bp, 4 predicted proteins | sample WorMetTyACAVOLI2_FD_187423 | JGI IMG/M metagenome (GOLD analysis project Ga0209149, IMG submission 187423) | Marine gutless worms symbiont microbial communities from Max Planck institute for Marine Microbiology, Germany - Olavius algarvensis... ... | reverse complement strand
ATTTAGCTGTCGAAGGGCGCTGCAATGTACCTACAAGTAGCTCTGCTGTCGTAAAGAGGCCGCGCGATGCTTCGTTTATGTCAGTAGTTACAGGGGCGGCGCCACGGTTTTGAAAGTGGGGGCTCGCAAAAAAAAATTTTTTGACCCCCCTTCCCACTTTTTGGCCAGTGGGGGACAAAGTATTGCTTAGATAGCTAAGTCAGCCTAATTCCGTTGTTTGATTTGTAGCTGACTGACACTGATGCTGATATTTTCCGTTGTTATCTTTGTGTTTTCGACGTTAACTTTGTGGTTATCCAAAATATAAGTGTATCATTTAGTGAATTATTCCCAAATTATGTCCCCCGTCCCCCTTTGCCTCGAAAAGTGGGGGGTCATGACCCCCCAGCTCCTATGGGAGCGCCGCCCCTGAGTAGTTAGCTTCAATACCTCAAGCACAGTTTTTTTATTATTAGTTACTTCGGCTTCGGATTTACCAGTGCGTATCTATTTTGTTTTGTTTTCATCGGCATAACGTCGAGCGTTGCTGTCATAGAATACACACGATTCACGGACGACCGTGACTGCTTATAGCGCGTGGCGCTTGGTCGTCCGATACCTGCAGTCAACAAAAATACGGCCGCTAAGTGCGATAAACTAACCACGGTGCAGCAGTTACCGATCGCAAAGCCAGATATTCGTTGAGAATCGAGACTTTAGCCTACCCTACCTGCATTCGACGCTCCCGTTAAGGGAGTCCCCGTCGGAATATCGCCATAAGGTTTGGTAAGCAAAAACTACACTGTGTCCCAAAAAAGTAGTATACCAAACTCATGGCGATAACTTCGTCAATGCTTAATGGATTTTCAAAATTCTTTCACTGCTGGAAAGCCAAGTAAATTTCCAACAAAACCCATATAATACTTCCCACGACACTTTCAGTATGTTGCCACACTACCTTGCGAAAGTTAGAAGGAGGAATTTGTGGTAATTTCCAAAAAATAATCTAAAAATCGTGTCACATTTGACAAAAACAGAAATGTCTCTTGTCATATGGCTGAATATTGTCACAATATATAGTTGCTCGAAGTGTCCGCCTTCTGCCCGCACATGCGCGAAGAGTCCATGCCACTCGTAAATTGCATTGTCAATGATGGTCTGGTCAGTGCCATGCCAAACTTGCAGAAAACGCTGCTTCAGTTGAGTTCACAACACTTGTTCAGATACAAGTAGCTCTGCTGTCGCAAAGAGGCTGCGCGATGCTTCGTATCTGTCAGTATAGTTAGCTTCATTGCTTCAATAGTACAAAACTTCGAGCACAGTTTTTTATTATTAGTTACTTCGACTTCAAATTTACCAGTACATACAGTTCGATTCTGTTATGTTGTTTTCGCCGTAACGTCGAGCCTTGCTGTCATACACACGATTCACGGACGACCATGAATGTGTATAGCACGAGACCGTGCTTAGTCAGTCTCGCGATGTACACAGTCGCAGACAACCGTGACTGTGTACAGCGCGCCGCGCTTGGTCGTCCAATACCCGCAGTAAACAGAAAGCCGGTCGCTAAGTGCAAAATACAAACGAGGGTGCAGCAGTTATTGATCGCAAAGCCAGATATTCGTTTAGAATCGAGATTTTAGCCTACCCCACCTGGATTCGAGGCCCCCGTTAGGGGGGTTTCCGTCGGAATATTGCCGTGCCGTTCAGAACGGAAAAAGGAGAATGGTGGGGCTACCCGATGGTGAAAAACTTTCGAAGATACCTTTATTCGTTTTGACAGAATGTACGAACTTGACGGATAGACGGACGGACGCACATACGGACACCGCATGACGGCATAGGCCGCGCTTTATGCATAGCATCGCGCGGCAAAAATCGCCTGCTATTTACAAAGAATATTAACAGGAACCGGAAATTGAAACAACAAGTAAGTAAGTAAGTTAAATGCATTCAAATGGCTGTGTGTTCAAAAATCAAATTATGTTATGTTTTCGTCTGCATTTTCTTCCAGATATGCCAAAAGTCGAACTTCTAACTTTCGCAAGGTAGTGCGGCAACATGCTGAAGTTATGGTGGGAAGTATTATGTGGATTTTGTTGGAAATTTACCTGGCTTTCACTAAGAATTGACAAAGTCATCGCCATGAATTTGATGTACTACTTTTTGGGGGAACACAGTGTAGAATGGTTTGGCTATCCCATGGTGAAAAAACTCTGAGGAAGTGAGGATACGATTACTCGTTTTGACAGAATTCATGAACGTGACAGACGGACACACACACGGACGGACGGACACCGCATGATGGCATAGGCCCCGCTTATGCATAGCATCGGGCGACAATAACAAGTATGCTGCGCTGGCTCCGTAGGACTAACTATTGTTGCCGAAGTTCTGCTGCAGGCTTAACAAGTACTAAAACAACGCATATAGGCTTATACGTAAACTACAAAGAAGCTGAAGCTCAGCTGTTGCAGAGAGGCCGCGCAAGGCTACATGTCGATGGACATTTTGCTAAGTCATTCAAGGTCACAGTGTGTAACGCGAATAGGAACTCGTATGCGATTACCGAATTTACCGAATTTACCGAAGGCCACCAGTACAGACGCACTGATGGCTTAGTGGGCACAGACTTAATGCCATATAAAGCCCACTCTGTAAAATATCAACACTTCATGTTGTTTCCGGTTCCAGTTTACTCGAAATATGAGATTTGAAACAGTTTATTGAATTACATGTAACACGACATTTAGACAATGAATTCCATATGTCTACTATTCTATTACTAAATGCAAATTTTCTGATATCCAGCCTAGATCTTCTTTTAAATAAATTCTTCGAATGGCCTCGTCTGGAACTTTGATCATAATCAAAAAACAACTCTGTTTTAACATTGTATATACCGTTTATAATTTTATATGTATCAATTAAATCACTCCTGATCATTCTTGTATGAAAACACATCAGCCCCCAAATGTTCCAATCTATCATTGTAATGTAAGTGTTCCACATCTTTTTACCAATTTAGTTGCTCTTCTCTAAACCCCGATCTATCGAATGGCGCCATTTCCAAGACCTTTAGAGACCCCTAACCTACATTTTTCAAGGTCACGATATTATTCAACGTCAAGTAACTCGAAAATGGAACAAGATAGAGCTATACTTACAATGGCAGACCAATAGTAAGTTGTATATGATCTATCGATCGGCGCCATAATCCAGATTTCAAGGTGGTGCTAATGTTCAACGCTGAATATGTCAGCAACGGTACAAGATAGACACATATTTAGGTCTACAGGGTTGCAACGTCACACAGCGCGCGGCCTCTCTGCGACAGCTGAAAATCTTGTTTATTTTTGAGCTGTAGGCAGACACGGCGACGTCGAGAGCGTCAGGCGCGTGGAACATATGCCGTCAATGTCAAACTTCAACACAGCGCTGAATCTGCAACTTCACCTGCTGCTGCAGCTAACGATAATTGGGCATTAGTACATGACGTCAACACATCCTTGCCATCATTCGGACGCGCTTCACTGCCTCACAACAGGTACGAGTACACGATACCATAGTTCGAGCATTCGAATTTTACCAATTATAAGAAAATCACGAATTTTAGTGAATTTTAAAAAAGCAAACGAATTTTATAATTTTATACTTTATACTTTTTTTATTTTTAACACATCAGTTTAATGTGTGTGCAAATTTTGCAACTACCTCACAATTCAGTCACCAGTTTATCCGTAATGCGAACTCTAAAGTTCGCGTGAACTCGAGTTGCTCAACGCTCTAACGTTGTTGTCCAGTTTTCTCTTCCATCTTGCTATGGGTGAAGTCATGTGGACCAGTTTCTCTCTGCATCACATTTCATGTCGATTATGAGTTTTTGAAAAACGCCGTTGTCGATGTAAACACAGCCCCAAAATGGTCCAACGAAATTTTACGAATTTTAAAAATTTGTTTAAATTCACGAATTTTAAAACGGAAAGTCACGGATTGTCGAACTATGCACGATACGTCTGCTTAATATGTCAACAGAGCGAACACCGTGACGTAGGCTACACATCATGCATCATGCATGAGAGACAAACAAAAACAAGCTTAGATTTAAATGTCTTGTTTCATGTTCAGTTCATACTTAGTTTCACATTTTGCTGTTTTCGTGGACTTTAGCACCCTGTAAATTTATCATGCCCATCTGTTTTTATCACGTCAGCTATAGTACAGCAGTGCTGACGCGCGACATTGATATAGGAATCCTGTACGTCCGTAACGCTCCGGTATTGCATCAAAACCGGTTAACATGTCATTATATTTTCTCCAGCATAGCCAACATTCTAGTCTTACCATTACTAATTATCTTTATGAAATTCCGACGGGGTCACCCCCCACCGGGCGTTGAATACAGGTGAAGTATATAAATTTCGTGATTTTCGACCAGTTTATCTGGCTATACGTATTATGTGATCACTGTGGGTGACAGCAACAGTACTTACGGATCTTTATCTTATAGATTAAGTAACGATACGATAGTGTGTATTTAACGTGCAGTAAAAAGCTGACGGGTATCGGTAGCCAGCTTAGTCTACCACACGGAATAAACAAAAAATTAAAATGTGAAACTAAAAACAAAATGATGAGCGTCATAGGTCCGGTCCAGTCTCATTATCGTGAGGCAGTCCAGTAGCTGGCAGTAGGTAAAAGAAATCTAAGGTTGGAAGGATTTGTTGAAAAGGTAGGTTTTGAGCCTGGAGTGAAAGAGCGAAGGAGTGACGGATGACGAGAGTGGGGATGATGACAGAGATGAGTTGATAAGTGGATGAGGAGGTGAATCGAGACAAGAATGGTGGGGCTGACGGAATGAATCTGGAAGTAAGTAAGTAAGGAAGTAAGTAAGTCTGGATATTTATATCCGGCGTCAGAATCACGAAGACGTCTCAGTGGCACCGGGCGGTCGAGAACAGGTGCGTTTACAGTGCCTGCCTGAAGGTACTCTCTGACAGGTCCGGTGACCATTGTGCTGGTGGCAGACGGTGCATGTAGCTGGTCCGTTGACTGCGAAACTTCGTTGTCCAGTTGCATTCCGGGCGCGTGGAACCAGCAGAGTGCCAGTCGCTGCAGATCGCAGATGTTGACGACCTGAGATGGCAGTAGCAGGTACACAGAGGTCGCTCTAAAATTAAGGCCTATACCTTAGATTAGCATTGTATAAATCTTAGCGAATTTCCGCAGAATGTTTTGCTTATGTTTTTCATTGAAGTTTTTATTATGTTGATGTTAAAATGGCCGCAACAGTGATCAGTCAGTAGCTCTCGTGCACAACAACTTTATTCCCGTTCACCTACTACCAAGGCATCCAAGTCAACTGGAAAATGGGTATGATCAAGTTATTCCATCAGTAATCAGGTCAGGACTTGCCCCAAATTATCACTTGCAGAGTGACAACATTTATCATCTGTCGAGTCGGCAGTACTGAAATGAAGATTCATTAACGAATGCTAATATTCAAAGTTTCGACATTAGTACTGTAACCAACAAACTTGTCTGTCACACTCACTAACAAACATCCAGGGCTCTTCAGTTGGTTGCCTGTTTATCACACAGGCATGATATTTACATAGCCCTGGATGTTTACCATGCCTGCAATGCCTGCAACCGCAGTCATCATCATCATATTCGTTTATTAACAGTTGTCTGTTGTCATACGCAACTGAACAATAGATTGCAGTTAAAAATGAGAAACAAGCTGTAGTAAAAATGTCGCAAGGCAGTAAAAAATAACTGACCTTGTACAGCATACGGACAATAAAGTCACGGTCATTCAAATCAACTGTTTTAGATACATGTATCATGATCTTATTATATCATGATGTCTCATAGGTCACAAGTCTCCATAGACAATAACGTGAGTCTTTAAGGCCCAATATCTCTACATTGTGTTCAGAATCAAACACACTTTTGTTTTCTTGCATAACTCTTAGAACAAGAACTTAGCTATCGCAAACAGATCGCGCGTCAGCTGCGCACACAATACGTCGAGGGCACCTACAGGCCTAAATATTACACCGTGACCTTATATTGAAATCTGCGTTAAGGGTCACTCAAGATCACCTTGGTGCGGTTTCCTATTTGCCTTCCATAGTAACTATAGCGCTATCTTGTATCGTCTGCTAGATATAGCGATTAGCGACTTATTGGTAAAAAATCGCGAAATTTTTATACCCCACCTGTATTTAGCGTTCCCGCAGGGGGTGATACCGTCAGAATTTCGCCAATATGTTTAATGTTGATAAAACTAGAATTATTGGGCTACCGTACGGTTAAAAAACTATGACAATACGTTAAATCGTTTTCATGTAATACTGGAACGTCACGGACAGACGGACGGACAGAATTGCTATATCAATATCGCTCGTCAGTGTGCTGACGCGGGATAAGAAGTAATCAATTTGAGTGAAAATTTCAGACAAAATAGCTAATGAAATGATTATAAAAGCACAAAATAATTTATCTCATTAAATGGATGTGAAAGAAAATTACGTAGAAAAACGCTTGCTCAAGTTGTTTTTGACAGAAGGTGAAATCTTGGTGGGGTAAAGACGCTGATCAAAATATCACTGCGATATCAACTTAACTTATTAAACTTTGTTAATCTTTGCAGTGATGTGGGCATTGTGTATGGTCGACCACAACCCGAACAGAGTCAGTGATGCCCCTGCTGTCACTTTCTCCGTTAAATGTTTTAACCCATTAAATCTCTATCCTCTGTCAGGAAACATCTTCAGAAAGTGGTTTGCTTCATACTTATTATTTATTCACGAACATTTAATAGTCATGTGATCTCCATCGGTAAATATTATTGCTGTCACGACACTTTTACTGACGTCCGGTTTACATCGCTGTTAGCAAAGAATATTTAAGAAGAATACAAATTATTGTTATGCTGTTAGAATCAGCATTCCATTAGCTATTTTGTCTGAAATTTTCATTCAAATTGATTGCTTTGAGCCTTTGTCTAAGAATTGAGCAAGAAAACAAAAGTGGGTGTTTTTTTTCTGAACACAGTATATAGGCGTGGAAATAGTCATTCCTTTCAGAGCAACAAGATGTCCATCAGCGTAATTATGGACTCTTAATTCTTTGTATTGAATCATTAGTAGTAACTTCCAATTTTTTATGCCCGTTATTCTGTTTTTGTGAACGAATCACTGTCTTAATTCTGCGGAAGGCCTATGGAATTCTAAGAACGATACTGCAAACATTATGCAAACTCAGTTGAGCTAATTATTTTGGTCTTATAAATTTCTGCATAGATGAATACTTTGTTGCATCCATGTATAAGCATGCAGTTAACCCTTTAATGGGCACACTAAAACCGCAGAGCAACGGTGATTGGTACATTGGCCGTTGATGGGTGAACTGTTACATTTGGTACAGCGATGAGAGGCCTGGGCGGCGTCCGACCCCGCCAGGTCTGTAGCTCACCAATCAACGGCCAGTGTACCAGCTTCATATTATTCGATGTGGCACTATAATTACTTTTGCACTGTAAAGGGTTAAAGGTAAGTGTACTTCGCTGTTACATTACTGTATCGTGTTGTAAAATACTTTCACAAACGAACTGTTACTGTAACAGTGTTATCTACTGTAGATCACTGCCAATGCCAGCGATCAAATGGAGACCAGACAAAATGGACTGGCACGTCAATTTTGACTACAGCAGGTAACGGTTAATCTGTTTATCAGACAGTGACACAGTGGCCTATCTACAGGGGGATTTGGAGGGTTAACCTGCAGGCTGCATTGCTTTGCCTGCCAACAGTGTTTGTAGTTTCCAACAAAATGAAACGTGAATTTACAATCAAGTTCATTGCATAAACTGGTAAAAGGAGATTGCTTCTGACAGTCTGAAAGAATATAATACGTGTGATGTGACAGCATTCAACTGTACTTCGTTATGCGATTTATTATATATGTTTGCACATAGTAATATTAATCTTGCATGCAATTAGCGAGCGTCTTGTAGCACTCTTCGCTCTTTGAGATCATTTTTCCGTCTCTTTGTTCGTCTCTAACGCACATGGCTGTTAATGAACACTAAACAGAATCTACACTGTGTCCCAAAAATAAGACTTGCATAATCTTGAATATCGTGTACAGTTGTAAGTCTATTGTAATGTAATTTAATATGTGAGCTGATGACCTTGGCTATTAAACCCATAAGACTTACATAATTTGCCACCTCACCTTAGTTGTATTTCTACACTACCTGACATTACAGAAAAACGGAAGAGTTATGTTGTCTTCCTCTCAGTAGTGTGAGTGGCTCTGAAAAGAACAGGTTTCGGTGTGTCTGAAGTGGCTCTGAGCCTGTTGTCTGGCTAAATCACAGTAGGTGTTCGAAGTGACGTCCCTTTGCCTTTACACATGCATGCAGCCATGTTTGCCACTGGCTTCGTCGATGATGCCCTGAGGAATACGGTCCCAAGTACGTGTTAATGAGCCTCTGCTTCAGCTCGTCAATGCCTTGTTTTGGTTTTGTGTAATGTCAGGTAGTGTAGAAACATTACCAAGGTTAGGTGGCAAATTATGTATGCGTTTAATAGCTAAGGTCATCAGGATATCACGCGCTAAATTTCCTTGAAATAGACTTACAACAGTATGTACAAGATATTCAAGATTACGCGAGTCTCATTTTTGGGACACATTGTATTGTAAAACTATAGACCAGCGGTCTGGCTCAGTTGTAATAAAAAAACAGCAAGAAAATATTCGTATTCGTCGTTCCCAAGTGGTTGTTATGTAAAAGGAGGTATGAAAAAATCGCGATTTTCAATCAATATCTCGCTTCATCTCGGAAACCGACTAACGCAGACACAGAATGTGCGGTATCTTCCGAACGGTAAGGCCTAAGAACTTCAAGGTTGCTATGCGGCGCATACCAAATTTGAAGTTCTTAGACCTTACTGTTCGGAAGATATATGCGGATGGAGGACGTAAACCCCAATCAGCGGCAAGTGCCATGACCTCCAAGGTTAAAGGTCAAGGTAACAAGGTCACGTGGTATGTCTGACCCGTGTGGGCCACACTACGAAATTTGCACTTGATACTCTAACAAAGTACAAGGACGCGTATAACCAACAATCGCGGTTACCTCCAAGGTCAAAGGTCAAGGTCTTAGGCTCAGATCGTCTGTACGTCTCTATCAGCTCTGCTCTTCCTAAGAAAATGCTGTACGCGTGTCATTAGAGGCAGGCGGGGGCACACAGTGTCGTCCGAACCCGGCGACCACACTTCTTGTTGTTGGTTACACGTTATTCATCAAGTCTACTTTTAAAACAGCATGTTAGCTGACGCAAGATATTATTAACTGGGTACCGAATTCCAGGTATTGGTAACTCTATTAGTGAATGCAATTTACGAAAATCATATTGAGGGTTACGGTTTGTGCCAGCTTACCTACCACTATCACTCATATTATTGTAACGCGGGCTGTCTCAGCAATAGCTGAGTTTCTTTTTTGTTATATCTATTGACTGTCACCAATGGTTGGTTGCGTGGCACAGTTGGTAGAACGTCGGTCTTTCACCGACGAACTTTCCCTGTCCTACGCTCGACCGGCAGCTGATGGGTGACCACTTATGTGGGTAAACCGTCCGCTGTTGGTCAGCCAACCAGGCCGACTCAGCCTTTCAGGGTAGATAAATGAGTAGTAGGCTGCAATTAGATATGCGCAACCTCAGTCTGGGGAGGCGCCATGCAATTTTGTAACGTTGAATATATCCTTAAGTTTATTGTAGTCATTCGAATTTAAAATAAGAAAAAAGAGAATGTTTAGTAGGCAATGTGTACATTTGTGCAGTGCAACATGGTAACTTTTTGCGACTTTTATGCGTAACAACATTTGTAGCTGATAGACAGCATCGTGCGGTTTCTCTGTAGCCAAACTTGTTGTTTACTAAATACACTGACTGCAGCTAGACTTTAGTATGAAATGTAACTGTATTGCTGTAGGGTGAAGATTCCGCGACCAACAGTAATCACTGGTGAAGAAGGCAGTTCTTTTTCAGCAACTCAAATACCAAGACTGTACACCATGTGACAAGCATCAACGCACCGATGCTGCTGGATACAGCATTGTTGTAAAATTAATTGCGTTAACTTAATGTTAAAATTAATCACAATTAAGAAATTTTAATCAGTAACTTTAGCACATCAAGCTGCTTTCACCATTATGTGATATATGCTATGTGCTAATTTTTACCTGCCACCCCACAAAGTGCGCG
>Ga0209149_1002582_pt1 | contig 10262 bp, 9 predicted proteins | sample WorMetTyACAVOLI2_FD_187423 | JGI IMG/M metagenome (GOLD analysis project Ga0209149, IMG submission 187423) | Marine gutless worms symbiont microbial communities from Max Planck institute for Marine Microbiology, Germany - Olavius algarvensis... ... | reverse complement strand
GTGAAGACAGAATGATGATATGTGGAATCGTTTTGAGACAGCACCGGAACGTTACAGACGACAGACGTCATCCTCATGCCATATAGCCAACCGTCTATATAGATAGACGGTTGGCTAAAAACGCGTGCATGGATTCGGATAAAATGTTGCGTGTCGACAGATGTCGGGACATGGACGAACTGGTTAACTTTTGAGCCCGATCCGGATCATAGTCCTGATGCCGGAACCGGATTTATTCCTCCGATATCGTATTTCTCGGCCTTTTCCGCATCAGTTTGCGTCAAACTCGCACGCAGTGAGGGACCGCAAGTCGATTTTTGAAAATTGGGCTCCGTTGCAGTGTTGCGGACCGCAACACTGCAACGGAGCCCAATTTTCAAAAATCGCTTTCTAAATGTAGAATTTTGTCACCAAAAACAGTTACTTGTCGATTTCGCACGTCAACAGCAGTACAGCACCAACATTGCCGCAGGCCTCGATCGATCAACAACAGGCGTACCGACCAATAACGGCTCGTTCTATAGGCTAGTCTATCTGTGTTTACATTCCTAATTAGTTCGAGCCTCTATTAGATACAAACGGAAGTTGCCACTTCACCGCGAGCCGTCGGAACAGCTTTGTCGGAGGTACATGCGCTCTACTGAGTGCACTTCTAGTTTTTAGTATTTCGCAAAAGGAGACGAGATCTTACTGTAATTAGCCCAACAAATAATGTCAAAATTGCAACACGTAAAACAAGTAAAATGCCTGGAACACCATACCTCATCTCATCTTTTGTGTAACAAGATGCAATATTGTACCGGAAGTAAGCTTGAAGCTCAACGACACCGGAAGTAATTTCAGACTGCAGGTGAGGTATTTTAGAAATTCTAGCGGCTGTTTCCATGTTTTCGAGGTCAAGCGCTTCACTGGTGGCAGCGCCTGGATGTCTGCCGTCTTGATACACTGGAAATAGATATAGTTGCCAAACCGGAAGTAGTTACACATCGGAATGTGTATCATAGCACAGAAACTGTAATGGCTGTGCCTATGTTTACGACCTCGGCCTTGTGCTAATGTTTATTACGCCATATATCGTCTTATTCCAGAAGAAACTATACGGCCGTCAGCAATCTGAAGTATAAATATTGTACACTGTACAGCATGCAGAGGAAAAATGTCGGTATTAACATCGTTGAAGTGCTCTACCTCGAAAACATGGGTGTGGCCTTTGGAATTTTGTTTATACATGAGATATCTCTGGTGGTAAGTAAACGACAGTAAATGACAAAAGCGTTTTCGGTATTCATGACGCCATCCTCGCTTCGTAGTGGAAGATATACTTCTGACAAACACGGCATATTCAGGAAAAGTGAGCGAAGCGCATGTTTGTTTGTGGTTCCTGCAGTTATGATGACGAAAGTCACAAGTGGCCTGGGGTAATTTGACCCTCCCCCGAGTTGCCGTTAGACAGTTAAAGTGTTGTATCCTCTGTCGTTTGTTCAGACGATGAACATTCTGCTGGTCAACCAGAGCGTCACCGACATGTGTTCAGCTTTCTTGACGCTCTTGACCGCAGTCGTCCGGGTGAACGGCACTCGCATGTCACGTGACAGCAGCTACGACCAGTTCTTATGTCGCATATGGCTCACGCGAATCCCGCTTTGGTCAACACTGGTCACGTCGACCTACGGAATTCTTATGACCGCAGTGGAGCGCTACATCGCTGTCATCTATCCAATCTGGTACAACGTAAGCATGAAATGGCATTTACTATAAGCAATGCCGACAATGCGCGGCGTTCGCGCAATTGGTCAGTACGGTAGTTGTAGATTTCATTGACAGAAATACAAAGTGGTAAGAGTACGGGTACCGTTACCCATACAGAATTAAACAGTGAAAACGTGCAGCATAGAAGGCTAGCTGTTGCGATTGGCTTGTGATATCACGCGAGAATAAGAATTCAATCGTTGTCGTACGGTCAATATCTTTTTTAGTGCAAATTTCATCGTTTTAACAATATAATGTTGTTCGTTCATAGAGATATGAAAGCGTGAATGAAAGTAATATGGACCAAGCATAAAAGAAATGAAGATACGATGCAGATGGTTGAGAGAGAAAGAGAAATAATGAACACAAGGCTATTGTCTCTAACCCTAAGATGCCCAGGTTTCTGTTCGATCGGCATACTCGAATAACAACATAGGGGACCATACACTTATGTCAGGTTTATAGGTTATGCTAAGGCTATCGTTAGTTTCAGTTTCACATAAAGTAGGACGGGTGCGCCCATCTTGTGTGGTCGGTTCGGGTAGGCTCTGCAGGCTAAAAATAACGATAGTTTCCTGTAATTTTACCCCAAGCTCCTGGCTTTACGGTCAATAGCAGTGCCACCGTGGATTCATCTATGACACCCCGAGTCGTCTATCTGCAGTGTTTTGCGATATGGCAGATTTCCATTTTCATGCCACCTTGATCTGTCCTGGGCGAACATCTTTAGTTTTTGTCGCGCGTCATTATACTGACGCGCGATATTGATATAGCAAATCAGGGCATAAAATAAGTAACATTATTTTGTCACTGCACAGGACGGTTGTCATAAAACTGATAAAAGTCGGAATCCGCTAAGGAGTGTGCAACAACTCAACTGCCGAATCAACTAGCCCTGAAAATGGATGGCGCCGAGGTCGAGCGATTGAGGCGCCTAAGGCGCCGAGGGGGTGGCATGTGGGATTGTCCTCCTTCCCACTGGGGGTGAGGCCTGGGGAGGGGTTGTCCTCCTCCCCACTGGGGGTGAGGCCTGGGGAGGGGCTGTGCCCCTCCCCAGAAAACTTTTGGATTTCTGTTATCAAAATGGTGAGCTTTTGTGCATTCTGGGTGATATTATTTACCGTTTACCTGCCTGTTTTTCACGCAAAAAATGGTGCCTTTGGTCTTCCAAAACTAAAACTTACTGCTGCCTGCGCGTACGCAGAGATGGAGAGAGACAGAGACAGAGAGAGGAAAGGCAAAGCATAAATAAAAAATCTAAGTAAAATACAAATCATACTGCATTAATCTTTATTGATACAGTAAAATATTTTGTGCTGTAGTCTGTTCTTTCTGTATTCTGCTGCCGCAGCTGTTTTCTATTTTTTCATGCAGTGCCATTTGTACTGCGTAAACAATTACGCAAGCAGTTGCATGCGTTGATGACCATGTGTTGCGTACGTTTCGTGCATTGCATGATGGTGGAAAACGGGCACGATATCACCACAGTATACATTTCGTGTTATGTATGCTGTGATATCACGTAATGTCACGTAGTGTGCAATGTCGTGAATTTTACGCCATATGAGGATCGTTAGCTCCGTCCAGTTTCTATAGTGACGAGAAGCATCGTAATGCAGTGCGAGCATTTTTCGTTGCTACTTATTCCTGATATTTTTGTCACTGCACAAACAGCTCTTTATCACTGCACAATCGCGCGTTATCACTGCACATTTTGTGTATCACTGCACAGTATTTTATGCCCTGTAGCAAATATGTCTGTCTGTCTGTCTGTCTGTCCGTCCGTTAAGTTCCGGTATCAGATGAAAACGGCTTAACATATCGTCACAGTTTTTTCGCCGTACGGTAGCCCAATCATTCTACTTTTATTGGCATCAAACATTTTCACGAAATTCCGACGGGGTCACCCCCTGTGGGGGCACTAAATACAGGTGGAGTATATGAATTTCGGGAATTTCGACCAATAAGTAGTTATATCTCACAGACGATACAAGATAGCGATATAGTTACTATGGAAGGCGAATAGGAACTTGTACGTGATCTATCGAATAGTGCCACTTCCAATGACCTTGAACGACCCCTAACCTGGTTTTCAAGGTCACGCCATTCTTTCACACTGAATGTCTCACAAACGGCTACAGCTACGGCCATAGTTACTATAGAAGGCGAATAGGAAACGCACCCAAGCTTTCGAATGGCAATAATTTCAATGACCTTGAGTGACCTCTGACCCACATTTCAAGGTCACGATAATATTCAACGTCCAATAACTCGACTAATAGTAAGTCATGTATGATCTACTCAATGCTTCCGTTTTCAGTGATCTTGAGTGACCGTTAACCTAGATTTCAAGGTCACGGGGTTATCATAGATGCCCTGCACATTATAGTGTGCGCAGATTACGCGCGATCTGTTTGTGATAGCTAAGTTCTTGTTCATAACTAATATTGCCTTCCTCCGTATTCAGTAGCAAATCCAAGTGCATTGTTCTTGGTCTCCCAAAACCTTGTCCCCATGTATTTCTGACGTTATTGTCAGTAATGAGTCATGTCTCAGAATGTGACGTAGCCTCTCTTCTGTTGACTTCTAACGGTGTCCATTATTCTTTCTGTCTCAACCATCTGCAGTTTCTCTTCATTTGTTTTATGCTCGGTTCATGCTATTCATCATACGCCTCCAAATCTATTCAAATGCCTCAAGTCGTCGAATGTCTTCGTTTTGCAGAGTCCATGTTTCGCTGAGTCCAACTTGGCAGAAGTCTTTGGCCTTTTGTTATATTATTCGCGGCCCTCCGTAGACTGAATTGCGTATACTTCGTCCGTCTGTCTGTCCCGTCCCCACCGTTAACTCGACAACGAAAAACCGTGCAATATACCCACGTCAGGAGTGCAGTTTGGGAGAACAATTTTAAGTGAGGTGCACATGAAAAAAAAACATAAACGAAAAACTGTGGGCTTAGGCCTTAGCCTTTTTCCCGCATCTTAATTAAGTGCTTGGATTAATTAAAAAGATTAATGAAAAAACATGATAACAATTTCGTTTACATGAAGTCCGCATATCGTGCCGTTATTGGTCACACTTTCTTGTTAAAACTGTTCTGTTTGTAGCAAAACGCCAAAAAGCGCATGATATATGTTCCCGTCATATGCGCGATCTGGATTTTCATCCCAGCTTTCGAGATACTGATGGCGTGTCTCAGCTCGGATATCATTGATGGAGTCTGTATACCGTGGGGCGTCTACAGCAGTGTTGCTGAGGAGAAGATGATCGCATTTTTCTTGTTGTTCGTCGGATATCTTCTGCCTCTGGCGCTGATGATCTTCTTCTACTCTCGCATTGTCTACTCACTGCGCACAAAGGTAACAAGCTATCACCGTAGTCGTTCGGAATAATTCCAATGCTAACCGCGTATCATGAAAATCCAAGATGGCGGCGGCCGCCATATTGAATTTCGAATAATGTAAATATATCCTGGAGAGACTACCGGCATCGACTGCAAGATGGCTTTCAGCTTACAGGTAGTCGAGAGCGTTAGCGTTGAGTACAACTTATAGCTCAGAATAATTCTAATGCAAGACTAAAATACTTAACAAGTTTACTGCATTATTTCACTTTATCACCGTCTATACGTTTCAAATTAATTTTCGTCATTAATATATCTAAATCAGCAAGAGTTCATAAAGATGGGTGACAACCTGCTACAGAGATGTCGATGGCCTCAACGTACATATAAATTCATATACATACTTCCGGCATAATATTAAACAAGAAACTTGGCTCTCGCAAACGGAACGCACTAAGCATCATATAAAGGACAGAACACAATACCTTCAGCAAACATGTATACTCTATTTACGAACTGTTGGATCTACAAGTCTTTAAAATGGCTGAAATGATCTTTAACGTCACTCAAGATCATTGATAATAGCGCAAATGCGATAGAGCACTATTGCAACTCTATCTCTATCTTGCACCGTTTTTGAGATATCGCCATTTTATGAAATAGGTCATTCTTGTTCGTGAGTGATCCTACGACTTCAACCAACAAAACGGAGACGGCGGCCTTATTGAATTTCCTACAAATTAATATCTCTTTGATATTTGCACAGAATTTGGCACATAGATGCCACATGGGGCACTCTACGGGCAACAACTGCAAGACGGCTTTCAGGCCCCGCCTACATGTAGTCGAGAGCGTTAGCGACGAATACAAGATAATATCTTGTATTCGTAACAATTATCATAATGGTAATTGTTGCGAATTGGTGAAAATATGTCATATTAATCGTAGGGTCCGGTTTTTTGACACACAGTGCACTACGGAAAATTTAATAGGCCTACATGCAAATCCTTACAGACCTTCTACCGTCCTGTGTCACGGCATTTCCGGTGACAGCATTTCAGGCAAATCTGAAAATCGCATGGGAAGCCCACATAAACGAGCCTGTTGATGCTCTTTCAGGTGAACGTAGCAACCAGTTCAAGCGTGAATACAGCTGGACGCAACGCTGTGGTGACGTCACTGATGATCTGTTGTGGATTTATCGCGTGCTGGTCAATCAACGAGATTTGCTTCTGTCTGAGCGTCATCGGGTTGTACAGTTTCGACTTCTCGGGCTGGTTCTACCACTTCACCGTGGTGCTGGTGCTCCTCAACAGCTGCATCAACCCTTTGATCTACGCTGCGAAGTATCGCGAGTTCCAGACGGGCGTCAGACGCCTGCTGCCGACCAGGGTTCATGCAGTGATGCAGGTTAGCAGCGTTGCTGGACGCTGAGCAGGCATCGATCAGCAGCCGCACTTCGATCTACGACATCGATTTCAAATATATGATACGACATTTTGCACGGTAGATGTAGCACCTGCACCGTAGAGATATGAAGCGTGATTGTGACAAGCGACAAAGTGGTGAATGTAGCCTGAGTGTAAGACTGGCAAATGTGTGACCAAGTCGCGAAAGTTTAACGAACACCACGTATATTATACTAATATAACAGTTACTCTATACAGGGTGGGCCAAACTAAACGGGGACAGCTTAGGCCTGCATTTTTGCTTGTAACAAGCGAAGCATCTATAAAATTAAATGATTTTGGCAGGTATAAACTACATAGATTAATAAGTGGCATGATGCTAATTGTATCATATTGAAAGCGTAACACACTAGAGGGCGCCACGTCTATCATCACTTAACAAATGTCCAGACCTTTGACCTTTAGGCTACTTATGATACAAGCTGGCCTATGTGCAAAGAAAGTTGTGTGGTACTCCAGAGTCCAGAAAATGCAACATGCGTTATTTTCGTAAAAACAGGTAGGCCTAGCTAATCCCCCAAAAAGATTACAGTACATTATACATACTAACAAATAAACACTAGCAAAAGCAGACGATTTTTACCATAGAAGTTGTTTTTTTAATGAAATCGTTTTAGTGTAAAGTAAAACAGCTAAAATGCTACTACAGAGAAAATCATTAGCTTTTGTAGCGCCCTCTGGCGAAAAGTATTTATTTTTTATGATTCTCAAAGTGCGTAAATGAGCTGTTATTTCATCTGCCAAAAATTATCAAAATCCTCGAAAACGTGCTTTACTACGATGAAAGAAACTGCATAGCATTGGCCCCGTTTAATTTGGCGCACCCCGTAGAATGTTGAATTGCAGAACCGGCAAAATGCAAACGTTGCAAATGCAGCACGCTCCTTATGCCTCCGCAGCCCATGCTGCACTGCACCGGAGACATTATGTTTTTGCATTGTCTGCCCCGTCTTCTTTATCTGTTCCGTCCTTCCGTCCTGAGGCTTATTTCTTTCGATTCGCGGGGAATGGATACTGCGCGGATTTTGATGAAATTCGTGGCATGTAATCATGCACTACTGCGATCAGATTAAATGATTGCATTTGGGCGAAATTGGAACAGCTGGAACGAGAGAAAATTCGATTCGACATTTTCACTTCGCACTTCGCTGCGATGTCAAACAGGTGCTGACGCCTAGCGAATGAATTCATACAACTGACACTGATTCGTCCGATTGCTTGTCGTGTAACGCCGGTACTTACAGAGAACATTTACAGTGCAGCGGCGGAGGCATCATATGACCGCGCGCGATATGTTTAGCTCTCTACTTGTGTCATATTTTGTACTGTTTATTGTTAAATATATAATATGTTACAGTACTGACAGCCAGTGTTGACTAATTAATTAGCTAATTATAATTAATTAGCTAATTAATTATATTAAGAGCTAATTCTAATTGTAATTAATTAGAACAATAACTGACATAATTCTAATTCTAATTAATTAGAAATTTGAGGCTAATTCTAATTAAGTTGCATAATTAGATGGTTTAATTACATGTATATTTTCTAATCTTAAACGGCAAATAATAGCAGCTGTATACTGACTCTAAAAGCATTGTGAACATATCGACTTTTTTACTCTGTGTTACTGTGATGTGCAACTTTTTTACTGCAGAATAATTGAACACATTAGTTGTCGTCGTCAGCTTCAACATTGCTGTAAGAATGTTCGTGTTACTTTTAAATGTGATCATTAACATATTAATCAAAAACATCTGATTAATTAACTTAGAAAAGAAGTAATTCTAATTAATTAGGTCATTAATTTAGCTCATTTTAATTTTAATTAATTAGAGGAAAGGGGTAGCTAATTCCAGTTACAATTAATTAGCAAGTAAGCTAATTAAAACAACACTGCTGACAGCTGACGTCACATGCATGGGTATGAAAAAAATCTCGAATTCCGACAAATATCTCGCTTTATCTCGGGCACGGTACAAGATAGGGCCATACTTAGGCCTGCTGTGGAACGTCAATAGGAACTCGTATGCGATCTATCGAATGGCGCTATTTCCAGTGATGACCCGTAATCTAGATTTAACCACAATAGGCATATTATTCAACGTCAAATAACTCTAAAATAATGCCAGATAGAGCTGTGGTTACAATGACAGGCTGCAGAAAGAAAGTTGTACTCGTATATAATTCTGTCGATCGGTTCAACTTTCATAGTCTCATTGACTCTGAATTACCCCAAAGCCAGAATGTTTTAAGGACATGCGATTATTCGAAGTTGAATATTACAAGATAGAGACATAGTTGCAATGGAATACTAATAGGAACTTACACACGCCATAGTCAACGGTGTAATTTTTTAATGACCTTGAGCGAAATTTCAAACGAAATGTAGCTTCTCGCGGCTGCTCTGACACAGCTGATCGAACTTCTTGTTTTTATGTTTCGTTGAAATTAACAGGGTCAAAGGGCGGAGGCGCTGAAAACTCAATTCAGGAACTGATAATGACGGACCAATTAGATTACTGGAAGCATTCGGTCGCCAACTTTAATGTGTATGACTTTTATGACAATTTTGTTAACTTGTTGATAATTTACATGTTTGGGATCCCACTTATCTCTGAAACTGTAAAGGTAAACAACTGGGGTTTGGTGAGTAGCTTACCGAAACAACTTTTAGGACCAAAATTGGAGGGGGTCTAAGCTATGAGAGCATCCAAAAAATGTAGGACTGTCAACTTATTTCTGCAACCGTTGAAGCAACTTCAAATTTGGTACACAACTTGGATTTGGGGAGTAGCAAAAAACAACTTTTAGGACTAAAATTAATGGGGTCTGGGCTATGGGCATGGCTCGAGGATACGCTAAAAATAGAATACGTTAGTGTACGTACGTATCTTTCGAAAAATAGAATACGCGTACGATACGTTTCGTATACGCTCAGATGAATTCACTTAGAGCTATTTGAAACGTAACGAGTGGAAGCACAGAAAATGATGCAAAGTGGTAAAAAACAAGAGCTCAGCTAGTGCTGAGGTGGCCGACCGGAACGTGACGTGGTACGTTTTGTAAAACCCCCCTCGGTGGGGGGATTCGGACCTCCGTCTAATACATGGTCACTGTTGTCCAGGGCAAGGTGTCTGCCAAAAATCATCCCGATCGCTTAAGCCGTTTGGCCACAATACACCAACGTTACAGACAGACAGACAGACAGACGGATTTCCTATGGCATAGGTCGGCCAAAAACTGTCTGGTTCAATGCAACTATCGTGAGAAACAATTCTGGAAACTGTTAAACTTCTTTGCAACTGTTTTAATTAAACTACTGTGTCGTAGTTGCAACGTATTCTATTCTTGTTTATGTATGCTAAAATAGAATACGTTAGCGTATACGTACGCAACCTTCAAAAAAATGGAATACGTACGCTACGTATCCTCGAGCCTTGGCTATGGGAGCATCCAAAAAATTTGGGACCTCCTACTGGTTTCTGCAAGCTAGAGACGTCAACTTTTTCCAATTTGTTTCCAAAATTTTGATATAAATTGTCCAGGTTTCTAGGCTATTAGACGGTGCAACAATATTGGCAAAAAGTTCAACTATGTGAGTATGGCGGAACAACGTCAGATACACAACCGACAAGCTCCAACGAGTGCTTAACGCTGCCGCCCGCGTTGTCACGGGCATGCAGAAATACGACCGCGGA
>Ga0209149_1002581_pt1 | contig 10263 bp, 3 predicted proteins | sample WorMetTyACAVOLI2_FD_187423 | JGI IMG/M metagenome (GOLD analysis project Ga0209149, IMG submission 187423) | Marine gutless worms symbiont microbial communities from Max Planck institute for Marine Microbiology, Germany - Olavius algarvensis... ... | reverse complement strand
GACATTCGCTATGAACTCCGTACCCGACCACACTGCATGACATTAATCAATAAGACTAAATTCCTCAATGACACTGACTTCATTATTCGGCTGCTCTACAAACATTCGTATTAATGTATATCGTTCATTCGTTCTCCATATCAATGGACATTTTTCTTTATTGCTTCTTAACATGTTTCTGTCATTGGTTGCGTATGACAACCTCTTATAAACGAATATGAATGATGAATGATGTTCTATTTTTAGCACCAAATATTGAAATAACAAAGTTCTTTTTTTATAAAAAAAACTGCTTTGTTTAAAAATGAAATAATTACAATTTTTGTAAAACTTGTACATAAGTCGTTCGTTGGTTGAAATAAAATAAAAATTCGTTGGAGTACGACTTTAAGGCCAAGGTCAAGGCCTAGGCCTCGACCCTCAAGGCCAAGGCTTTGGTCTCGAGGCCAAGGTCTCTAAGTCTAAGCATATGAAATTAAGATACACAGTACGTCTGAGAGCCTGACAGGATAGGTAATAAAGTAAATTGTGATTTTTTTTGCTCAGAGATTCATTTGTTATTAATTACACATAAATTATTATTAATTTGTTGTTATAACAACTATAAATTTTATTATCTTTTTTTGCGTTTAAAGATGATGACAAAAATTGTGAATGCAGCTGCTAATTGAGGCCATATGTCCCAAGAATTAGCGAGGCGCCTCGAGGCCAAGGCGCCTCGAGCACTACATCACTGATTGCTTGGTTAAAAATCCGCGAAGGACTCGTAACGCCCTCTGGCGAATGTTGGTAAAGTAATTGGAGCGAGGGTTGTCGTGTTTGTTTTGTCAGTGGCGAGTGGTACGCGTGTCCGTTTCCGTCGGATGCCTCATGCTACTGGAGCGATACGCAGGGCGATTATCGCTATTTCTTCAAGCCCCAACACTTTGTCTACTACATCGTGGTTAAGGCAGCGAATCAGCTGGGCTTCGAGTACACCTACCGCAAACAGCCAACCGACGATATTGGTACGTACAGCCGTATTCGTAATTCTAGTAAAATGGTGCCCACAACGACCCGCACCTTTTCGAGTATGTGATGAATTGTACGTCTGCGGACTTTCTTTCAGACTATTAAAACAAGAATAGGCCTAACAAGTTAACAACGAGAGCTATAGTCCATCTGCGACCATCTGTTGCCTCCGCAGGTGCATGTTTTTGCAGGCGAGTCACTCCATGTTGACCAGGGAATGGACTCACCCGCCCTGCATTACCGACACAACTAACTCATTCCGCTTTTGTTCAAAAATGAATATATATTTGTAAACGTTTTAACAATATTTTTCAGCGCTTTTTAATATTGTATAAAATCAATTCAGATCATGCATTTTGAATTCAAAGAAAAATTAGAAATTGAATATAGGCCCTTTGAGCCCCTGCATAATTCGACGACTGTTTTCAGTCTTTTGTGCTGATCAGTAATACTCTGCATTTTTGTCACACACCTCTTCAAATAGAGGCTACTTGACTTGACTTATAATAATTGCAGTGAAGCCAGACCCCGTTTCCGGGCTTTCAGTCATGGAATCGAACGTCACGGTGAATTCAGCAACGCTGGCGTGGCGGAGTCCAAACCACGACGAATCGATCTTGTTCCGCGTCTCGGTGAAGAGTTCGACGGACAACAGTGTTCGCGTGAGTGACGTCTCGTCGACTTGCTTTCCAGCATAGGCGGAAACCACGTGGGACACGGGGGAAGCGTCCCCCAGAATGTGGAGTGGGGTAGGCTACACCAATGCTATTCATCCCACAGCTTTGTCATTTTCGATCAATTTTGGCGCTTGAACGACGTGATGCCAAGTCAGTTTAAGAAGCTATATTTTTGCAGCAACCAAACAATCCCTCACTATATTAGAACAACTGAGTATAGCCTACCATTTTATCCACTAAAAACGCATAATTTATGTCCAAAATGCACCAAAATGCGTCTGGCGGCAGGGCTCCTCCTGGACCCGCTGGGGGAGCTCAACACGCTCCCCAAACCCCATCTGCTTTAGGGGGAGGACAAGGGAAGAGGTGTCCTCAGATTCTGGCCCAGGTTTACTTCTATGCTTGCCAGTAGTGACATGGTGATGTAAATCAGAAATTTGCGATTCAGTGAAAACTAGAAGGGCACTCGGTAGAGCGGATTTAGCTCCGACAACGGTGTTTCGACGCCTCAAAACCACTCGTCGCTGCTGCCACGGGCGCCTAATATCTGTACGTGGGATTTTCCCGACGTAATAAAATTCCGCGTTGCAGTGCATACGCTATGGGAGAAAGCAATCCGGTTCCGGCATCCGGATTCCGGACTGTGATCCGGATCGGGCTCAAAAGTTGATCAGTTCGTCCATGTCGACACGCAAAATGTCATCCAAATCCATGCACGCGTTTTTGAGTAATCTTGCACGCAGAAACAGACAGACAAACATCGCGGGCAATCGCATTTTTACCTCCTCCGTTGTCGGAGGTACATAATCACGATGGCGATATAATGATGCTTGGTACCAGAGTAAGCGGCGTAAGGTATACGGCGGGGTTTAACCAACTCAACTATAAAGCTAAGTAAAACTGCAGTTTAGCACGCCATTCTCGAGGGCCATCCCAGAATTTCGGAAAGTAGCCTATGATTTTCTGATCAATAAATGTCTTGAATGTAATAATAACAGATATATTTTGTACTTTCTAACACAACATTGCTTCCCCATGCTGCACGCATTTGTCGTACATCATGGCGACATTCTTCCTAAGTTCAGTAGGCCTACATTGTCAACAACACAGGCAGTTCTAAGGGTGGGTAGAGGGCCACGGTCCCCCTATTCAAAATTCTGGCCCGTGGCCCTTAAATGAAGTCAGCGAGCATATATTATATGTAAGAGAAATGCGTACTTGATATGCTTCAACAACGACCTAGCGTTAAAAATTAATGACAGTATTTAATAAAAATTATTTGAATTCAGACAGTGTTGTATTTACAATACTCTAAAATTTCTTATTTACTAATTGTGGTCCATTGATTAGAAGTTTCTTCCAACATTACGACACACATTGCCCCCTCCCCCCATCTGCAATACTGTCCCCCATTGCCCACCTCTCCCATCTGGCAAGTCCTGAAACCCTCCCTAGTCAACAGGTCTTGGATAGTGAATATATTTAGAGTGAATCAGTTCACTGCTGAACCCCAAGTAGTTGACCATCAAGTGCCACATAGCCTTGGCGGGGCTCCAGGCCAGCTGCGTCTGCCTGAGTCCGCGCCTGACCGTAGTTAAGTTTCACCATTCTAGTTTTCCATACCAAACATACCAAACGTTATGGCAATATACCGACAGGGACCCCCTAACGGGGGCGTTGAATGCAGGTGGGGTATGAAAAATCGCGATTTTCGACCAATATTTCACTTACTGGTGGAGCGTCGAGTGTTGTCAACAAATTTCGACGTTATGTTGATAACAGTAAGCGTTGACCTCGTTTATATCAGTCGAGGGGTCACGCCGAAAACAACATAATTTAATTGTATATACGCACTGGTAAATCTGAACCTGCAGTAAGTAGTAATAAAAGACTAATAACGTGCTGGAGGTATTGTACTGTTGAAGCCAACTACAAATAGGCACAGTCGCGCGGTCTCTGTGCGACAGCTGCGATTCTTGTGGTGTTTGGCGGTTGCTGTAGGTGATAAATAGAACGTCTATTGCCAAGCAGTGGCGAGTGTTTGCTGTGCTGACGAACTTGACGGCGTTCACTCGCTACGAGGTCACGGTCGACTGCATCCCAGTTGTTGACGACCAAGTCGCTGGATTCTGGAGCGACCAACAGACGGTCCAATTTACTACACGACAAGATGGTTTGTCACGTCACGTTACAACCAATGTCATTTTCACTACGCGCCCTGCATTTTCTGCATAGACTTTCGGTGCGTATTAGTAAGACATTGGTTGGTTGCGTGGCACAGTGGTAGAACGTCGGTCAAGCTTTGACCGGCGAACTTTCCCTGTCCTGCACTCGACCTGCAGCTGACGGGTGACCTATGTGGGTAAACCGTCCGCTGTAGGTCAGCCAACCAGGCCATCTCAGCCTTTCACCCTTTTGTGGTAGATAAATGAGTAGTAGGCTGCAATTAGATGTCCGCAACCTCAGTCTGGGGAGGCGCCATCTGGTGAACGCTTACGAGGTAGAGGCAGATACGGTGTAATTTGCAGGTAAAACTGTGTGATCCGTACTTGAGCGTTTTGAGTGTGAGGTACTACAATAAAGGCGCTATATAAATCGACTTCCTTTACCTTTTTATCGCGCGTCAGCATACTGACGCGCGATATGGATATAGCAAATCTGTCTGTCCATCCGTCTGTTACGTTCCGGTATTGTATGAAAACGGCTTAACGTATTGTCGTAGTTTTTCACCATCCCAATCTTTCTAGTTTGCCATACCATTTTGTGTGGAAAAAGCTAGAATGGTGTGGTTACTCGACGGTGAAAAAAAGTTTGACGATATGTTTAGCCGTTTCGAGTCGACAGAATACCGGTGTGTGTGTGTGTGTGATGGACAGACAGACGCACGGACGGACGGACGGACATCGTTTCGACGGCATAGTCTGCGCTATGCATAGCATCGCGCGGTAGAAACCATATCTATACAGTGGCAGTATAACCGACAACGGACACACGTGGGATGGGTTAGGAGTTATGTCACTAAACAGCTTGAACCTAATGTAAGAATCAACACAGTCAAAATTAGAACATTAAAGCGGCCAGCAACAGTACAAGATTTTCTTGTATTGCAGCTTTATTGCGGTTCATTTGTACAGTCTCATAATTTGTTTGTCTGTTTGATGTTTAACGGCACTTTCAGCACAAAAAGGCTATATCATGCCATAGGAGAGTAGAGTGTGCTAAGACAGTTGTGACGGGACGATCATGATGAGGATGAACAACTAAAACAGTGAAAAAGAAACTAAAAATATAAGGAAAAAAACCAGAAAAGGTTAACGGGTCCTGAAGCAACTGGTCTTTGTGAAGACTAACTCATCAAAGTTCCTGTCGCCAGCTCGAGGCGGACGCCGGTACTGTAGTACAGTGTCGTAGCTTACGCGAGTTGTGTGCATGTAAACCGAAGGACTGTGTGTGTATGAATGATGTGTTTAGTTCCAGCAGCAGCACCACAGCTCGCCATTGGCTCGTTTCACAGCATCAACATTGGTGAAAACCTGAGATACGTGGACATATATTGGCAGGTACGCCCACCTTTTAGGAGGTAATCAGTATTTCTATATTCTGGCAGTCCTGATTATGTTTTTACACAAGAAGCTCAGCTGTCGCAGAGACCGCGCGGCGCTTCGTGTCATTGAATATTTTGCTAAGTCACTCAAGATCATTCGAATGACACTGTTGAGTAGGGCGTGTGTTAAGTCCTTGTTAGTATTCCATTGAAACTACGTATCTCGTATCGTTTCTGAGATATTCAGCGTCAAAGAATGGCGTGACTTTGAAACCGGGGAAGTGGTCGTTCAAGGTCATTGAAAATGACGCTGTTCGATAGACCATATACGACTTTCTATTGGTCCGCCATTGTAAATATAGCTCTATCTTGTACCGTTTTTTAGTTATTTGACGTTGAATAACATTGTAACTTTGTAATCTATGTAAGAGATCACTCAAGGTCATTCAAACTGGTACCATTCGAAAGCGTGGGTACGCTTTCCTATTCGCCTTCCATAGAAACTATGCCTGTATCTCTAACTGTTTATGATATATTCAGCGTCAAAGTATAGCGTGACCTTAAAAAGTGGGTTAGGGGTTGTTCAAGGTCATTGAAAATGGCGCCTTTCGATAGACCATATACGACGTTCTATTGGTGCGCCATTGTAAATATAGCTATATCTTGTACAGTTTTTGAGTTGTTTGACGTTGAATAATAACGTGACCTTGAAACCTGGGTTAGAGATCACTCAAGGTCATTCAAACCGGTACCATTCGAAACCTTTGGTGCGGTTTCCTATTCACTTTCCCTCTTTCCATAGTAATTATAGCTCTCTGTTGCACCGTTTCGGAGTTAAAGCGAGATATTGGTAGAAAATCGTGATCTTTTCATGCCCCCCCCTTGCATTCGACGCCACCCCCCCCCCGTTAGGGGGTTCCCTATTGCAATATGCCATCCCGTTTGGTACGAAAAAACTAGAATGGTCTGGCTACCCGATGGTGAAAAAAACGTTGGTGATAGCTTTAGCCTTTTCGACAGAATACCGGCGTGTGACGGACAGACGGACGGACATCTTTCCACGGCATAGTCCGCGCTATGCATACGCGTCGCGCGGTAAAAACGGTAAGTCACTGTTACCTTTGAATCCCCCTTTCTTAATTGTTATGCTCGCACCCCATGGGAGGAGGCATTAAACATTGCCCTCCGTCTGTCTGTCTGTCTGTCTGTCTGTCGTAAACACAGGTTGCCATTACTAATTTTATTCACAAGATGTTTTATTGCCGAATGGCACAGATGTTGCCTGAAATTTCCCAATAAAATCCCAAAAGTCCTTAAAAATTACTGTGCCGAAAACTGGCAAGCGTTGCATAAGACGCGGTAACGATGATTGAATAATGTGCCTAAAACACGGCTGGGCTCGGCTCGAGAATATCCGGCATGACTGAGAAGACAAAAATTCAAAATTATTACAGTTTACTGCTGCGAAAATCTGGTTCACAGTGTGAAAACCAACCAGCAGTGCTTAAAACATAATTATTACTTAAAACTATTAAACTATGTGGAAGTAAGCAATAGAACTAAGGCGGTTTAAATAAGCACGTTTCTGGCATAGAACTTTTTCATAACCTAGCAAAAGCAGTTCAACCCACTTCTAACAGGTACAAATAATTCCTAGCCTAGCAGAAACTTTCTTTGCTAGCTACAAGTACAATCGTCCCCGAAATGACCTGTGATGGGATTGGACGTTAATTTGTTATACTGTACTGTAAACATACAAAACACATTTTATTAGTACACAGCAACAGGAAAAAAAACTAAAAAGTATACATGACGGGTGCAGGCTTTGCAGTTAGATGGGCTACTACGAGAAATACAGAGCGTATTTAAACGTACAATGGGCTAGGTTCACGGTTATAGAAGTTCCTCCCCAGTAGTACTCAAGACGCAACTCAACGTCCCCATCTCTTCTGGAGAGCATACCGCCCTTTCCATGCATGTACTGGGCTTACTACATGTGACGTAATCACACACACACACACACACACAAACCTTATTCACCTTTTGAAAAGGCAGCACTATTATTCGCAAAAAAATGAAAGTGAAAACTTAACTAATCAGCACTTCCTTTGACTTAGGTTTGAAAATTTTCATAAATGCTCTGACAACAATATAATCCAAGGACTTGAGGTCAGCAGATTTAAAGGACGTGGTTCAAATAGTCCGGAAAGTAAATTCTTAAGCTTTCACATGGCTGAAGAAGACAATGAAATTGAAATTTCTGCTGTTGTAGCACATACCTGAACGACTTCGAAACGGCGTCATCATCATCTCGCGTGTTCGGTACTGGGCTGTTGGTGAGTGTCGAGCAGATTCGTCTAATATCGCTGGACAAATCGCACCACGAAGCCGTCTGACACGCGGCCAGCAGTTCGAGAAGTTCCCGGCAAGTAGCGTGAGACTGCGGCTCAAGTCGTCGTGCGACTACGAGATATTCGTCGATGCTGAAACGACCGTTGGCTTCAACACGTCGCTTGAACTCCAACCACTCTTCGTCGCCAGACACCAACGCAGTAAGAAAACTAGAGAGCACTCAGAGAGTGCAGACCTCCGCCAAGGCCAAACTCTCACGGGGGATAGTTTTTCACGGGGAGTACATACCTGGTCTCCTTGGTTTTACCTTGAAAGGTGTTCCAAAGTCATCGAGGATGGCACCATTGGACAGAAAACATACGACTTCCTATTAGTGTTCTATAGCAACTTTGGCCGTGTCTCTTACTGTTTCTGCGCTACAGTCGATATTTATGTTGAAATGACCTTGCTAGACAACTGTGACCTCTAAATAACAGTGAAGGTCAACCTGGATCACCTACAAAATGAAGTCAGCTTCAGCCTTGGCCAAGATCTACCTTTGTTCGAAATTTCATGTAAATCCATGCATAACTTTTTGCGTGAGACAGACAGACAGACAGACAGACCGACCTGATCGCATAACCTCCGCCTTGGCGGATGTAAAAAGAGAAAACTACTAAAGATTTAATATAATATTTACTAAATATTTATTATAAATATTTAACAATGATAAGAACTACTTTATGACGCTATTTTACTTGACCATTGTTTTCGTGTCGATACTGATCAAGAGTGTCTCAAGCTGTCATAATTTAGAATCTAGTACCAATGCCCTACACTGTGGGAATATTGCTGGCTGCTGTACCTTGGCCCGACGAGGCTGATTCTATGTGCCCGTAAGTTTTGTTGACTAGGGATGTGCGGAATAGATTTTTTTATTTCGGTTTTGTTCAGTTTAAAAAAAAACTCGTATTCGGTTCGGAATGAGTTTTGTTCGGTTCAGTTCAAAAAACGCGATTCGGTTCGGATATTATAGTTATTTACTACTCATGTAATAGCTGAGTAGTTAATTTACAGCAAATATTACAGCGACAGTGGATGACACGACTTTGACGTCACTCACAACAACGATAACAAGTAAATAATGATATTACATTCTAAAATCTATATGTTAAACTCTGTTTTGGTCGTGTTTTAAAACGTTCTTTATCTGCACATTTAGTGCAAGTAAAGTTACTTTTAGTCACTTTTTATTTGAATGGCGGATTGCATGTAGTTTATATTGGCAAACCGCCTGAACGGATGTCAAATTTTTGGACTGTTCGGTTTTAAAACCGAATACTAACCGAATTTCGGTTTTCCGCACATCCCTAGTGTTGACATCATAGGATTAGTTCTTACGGCCACCGTATTCTGCAGCGAAGCAAACGTGGAAGTTTTGTCAACGAATCATGGATAATAAACGCAGACAGGAACCTCCTCGCCGCGGAACAACCTGCACCGAACCATAACCCTAACCCTAACGTCGGAAAATTAGGCATAGACGGCGCCGTCCGTCCGTCTGTCAGTCTGTCTGTCACAAGCCGGTATCTGTGAAGACATGCTCGTATCACACAGTTTTCACGATCGAACCCGAAACCTAACCCCAGAACACGGTGTTTCTGGGGCCCAGCGGGCACACAAACGTTTAGTAAACGTTTAGAATAGGTTCAGAATGTCCGTTTATCAAACGTTTAGTTAGTTCAAACGTTTTCTTAACCGCTTCTAAACGTTACGTAAACGTTTATCGCTAGTTTAAATCTAAACGTTTAGGTTTAAACTAGCGATAAACGTTTACGTAACGTTTAGAAGTGGTTAATCAGCAATCAGCAATGCAGATGAACGGATGCAGGCACTTAGTGCCTCTAATCTATATCCGTATCACGCTACTAATTACAAATACTAATCTAATAACTTTCAACTGTGTACTCTGATCTGTCTCCGGTTAACTAAACGTTTATGTCCGTTAAACGTATTCTAAACCAATTCTAAACTACCGATAAACCATGCTGTGCCGGCTTGGGGGTTACTGTTTTGGGGGTGCTTTGTCCGGACACCCTTGTCAACATATTGGCAACGTGAAGTAACGTTGTGGTGCAGAGCCGTCGCCGCCGTCGACGTTTACGATGCTGTACAACACGACGCGGGTCGTGATGGTGTGGTCGCCTGTCAATCATGCGGTCAACTACACGATCTACTGGTGCCATATCTCACACAATGATCGACGCTGCGACGTACGTTTCACACCCATGTACACAGGCATAATTTTTAGGAAGACCTGGGTATAAATTCCCCCCCCCATTTTGTAGTGGGGGTACAGTATACCTCCACTTTCCAGCAAGGGGGAGCTACAAAAGAACTTAACAGAGACCGCGCGATGCTTTGTGTCATTACCTCCGACAAAGGAGGAGGTACATGTAAATGCGTTTGCCCGCGTTTGTCTGTCTGTCTATCCATCTGTCTGTCTGTCTGTTAACAAGATTTCTCAAAAACGCGTGCATGGTTTGGATGAAATGTTGCGTGTCCACCGATGTCTGGACATGGACGAACTGATTAACTTTTGAGCCTGATCCAGATTATAGTCCGGATGCCGGAACCGGATTACTTTCTCTGATATCGTATGCGCTGCAACGCAGAATTTTATTACGTCGGGAAAATCCC
>Ga0209149_1002580_pt1 | contig 10264 bp, 9 predicted proteins | sample WorMetTyACAVOLI2_FD_187423 | JGI IMG/M metagenome (GOLD analysis project Ga0209149, IMG submission 187423) | Marine gutless worms symbiont microbial communities from Max Planck institute for Marine Microbiology, Germany - Olavius algarvensis... ... | reverse complement strand
TATTACCGAGGTAGACATGTACTGAAATAAAACAGACACTGATGTCGGGCATAGGCAAAATGATTTTGTTGGTTTATTCGCTATCTAATGAAAAAACAAGTTCACAAATAAGCAAGTCATTGGCCAGGTCAGTATATTATAAATGTTTTTAAAAATAAAAAAAAACATACACAGAATAAAAAACATTAAAAAACATGTTTTTATAGAAAAAAATAAAACACATAAAATACGTTCTTAACAACTATGACAAAATTGTAGCAAAGCAATTTAGAAACTTCTCGCGATAATAGGGTCTATCTGGAAAATTTTATTTATAGAGATAAAACATTAACAGAGTTACTAATTTTCGGATTTTTATGGCTGAAAATTGCTATTTTAACACGGCGTTTACATGCCCGCAGATGAACAGCATTCTGATTTTATGACCTCAGCCAAACAAGCTTCAAATTCAAATGGAAATTCATCCTAAATTGCCACGCATATTATGGACTAAAGTAGGCTACGCAGCATGTTGTAAACTAAAAGAGCTACTCGGTCTAAAGAAGTCGAGAATGATGCCTCCGCCAGAAGCCTCCAAATCTGTCTTTGGCCTCGTGTCACCTTGAATTTTGATCTTTTACGTTCGAGTTGCTGTATCACAAATGGGCATTTACCGTAACATGCGCCTGTTAGGTTTGGATAAAATTCGTTGAATAGTTCTTGAGACATCTCGCCGAAAGGGATTTTGTTACTTATTTCGGTGCCGTGTGACCTTGGTCTTTGACCTCCTGATCCCAAAGTCGAACATTGCATGCCCTCACCACTTGTGCCGATTTGCATTAAAATGGGTTCATTCATTTTCAAAATACCGCGTTCACAAGTTTGTGATGAACAAACGGACGGACGCACGGACCGAAAGACGAACGGACAGGTTGAGAACATAATGCCCCCATCTGTCAATTGGCCGCGCGGACGCATAAAATTGGCGAAGATATTTACTAGGTCAGTTTAACATTGATTGTGAAGGCGATGTATTCCAGTACTGCACTAAACCGTGATGTGACATTCTCACAATGAATGCTTCCCCTATAGGCTTACGCGAAAATAGTTTACACAGCTCACAAACATGTCTTAGCTATCTTACGTGTTTTTACTTTCGTGCTATAAGACTAAATAGTTTGCCTATTAGAGTTGATGCTAAGCTAAACTACTGCACAGTGTTTAATTGCTAACACCTGTAGGCCTACAGTATATCGTGTGTCACGTGTATACAGCTGTGTCAGCTGCGTAAATACTTGGCTTACATCTCTTTCACATCCACCTTTCAATATGGCCGAACATGTTAAGCGGCGGAAAAGGAGAGTGGCGTAGGTTTGGAGATCAATAAACACGTCGTCTCGAGTCTCGACTATACACAGTGGTTCATAAAAATGGCAGTTTAGGTCTACTGTCCACTTTAACTCGACCGCGATTTAAACTAAAATGAATAAAATTTTGTACTGTTTTAACCATGGATGAATTCCACACACACAGACACTCGTGGTAAATTGTTACACATTACCTAAATGCATATCCACACTACTTGGTAAAAGCGTGAGGTGGTTTGCAATGACACGACCTACCTGTGGAGACCTCTTGACGGCGTGACACAAGAAAATTACTACAAACATGGCTTGTAGAAAAAGTTTTATGCGATTGACGTAATGTACACTGTCAATTCCTTTTCATTTACAACCCAACGGTGCATTCATTATCTGTGAATGTCTACCATATGAGTTTCATTCGCTTTCCGCTTCTGCCAGGTTGTGTACATTTAAAATTAGGTAGAACATCTTGCTATTAATATATGATAACTTCCAGCAAAACACTACAAAGTGTTTAAGACAAGTGTTGCCAGGCACAGCAAACGTCGCCCCGCAGCTGAAAAATTCAACAGCATGATCCCCTTTCCCATCGCTATTGCTCACCTATCATAAAAATTTCACAACCTTTACGGCTGTAACCGTTTTCTCGTATTGCTGCAGTGGTGACAAACATTGCAACATCGTAACATATATCGTAATCAACAGAATCGACCAACAACTAATATCTGGCCGCGGCGAGGTAAGTAAGTTAAGTAAGTAAGTAAGTAAGTTTATTGATGTACAGTAGCCATATGGCTAGATTAACACAGTGAACACGACAGTAAGCAAACACGAGAGTAGAAACAGACACAAACAAACAAACAAACAAACAAACAAAACATGAATAAATATAAGCTAGCAAACAATAGATATGCAAATTCACTGTCAAAATTGCACAAATAAATTAAAGTATGAAACAACAAACAACTAAGCAGCATAATGAATTCAGAGACAAGCTTAAACTAAACATGCTGATAGTGCAGCAAACCATAATTGATAAACGACTGATCGCGGTTTGTACGGCAGGATGGGGCAGGTTTGTGAAGGTTTCTGCAGTCTATCAAGTAGGGTTGAGGGACGTTTTGGTAAATTATATTGGTTAAGATTTGACAGACTGATTTCCATGTGTTTTATGGACCTCGGTGTATATTGCGACGTGGCGTTCGTTTCCTGCCTTGACAAACTAAGGGGCGTCTCACAGAGCACAGCACTGGCGTCGTACACATGAGACGAAGCACGTCATCGCTAAGACGCTTTAATTACAGTTGCTGGCAGATAACGTCGTTGCCGCCAGCGCGTTTCTCGCCAGCTCGGCTCGCCTGCACCAATTACCGACGTTCTGTGTCGCAGATGTGGTGCGCGAGCCACAACGCACGATAACCAAGCTAAGCAGTTCACTTGCCGGCGCCGTTGAGCTGGAGGGCCTTGTTGCTGCGGCTGCTGATGCTGACGACGGTGACGGCGATAAAAAGATGATGAAACCCTAGTCAGCCTGTCATTCGAGCGGCGTCGGCGCGGTCTGCCTAGTGCGGCATCTTGCGCACAAACCTCTTCGCCACACCGTCGACTGATGATCACGTCATCAGCTCTGATAAACCTTCTGCTACTGCTTGCTGTATGCTACTGCTGCTGCTGCTGTTGTTTACAACGTGTGCGGCTGTTGTGTACGTGTGCTTGTGTGTGTGACTTAAGTAAACAAGGAAAAACGTACTTCGTTAAGGACGTGTTTAATGCGCAGCTGACGTCAATAAAACCCGTTTGGCCACCCTGGCTCCGCTTGGATCCACTGCAGGATCTCACAGCGCTCCCCAAACTTTATAGCTGGATTTTATGGGAGGGAAGGAACAGAATAATTAAGGGGAGGGGAGTGAATTTCTGGATATGCCACTGCCTGACACGTTGTATGACATACGGACATAAGGAAAAGAGGAACCCGTTCTAGTAAATTAATACCGCTATGTGCCAGACAGTGGCGAATCCAGAAATGCAGATAGGATGGAGAAATTGACCAGTCCTTTCTCGTTCCCATACTCCCCTGCTCTCACCGCTCCCCTAAGATCCACCTACGCTCGGCTGACTTTCGACCTTGGGCCGCGCGATCATGTCAATGACATTATGATTGAATTATATTGGCTGCCGATCCGCTGGCGAATCGAGCACAAATTAGATGTGTTGATGCATGGAATCATCACCGGCAAGTGTCGTGGTTACCTACAAACTACGGGGCTCAACCAGGTCTGGGGATCCCTACAGTGGGTCAAGGCAAAGTCAGGCAACCAAATGAGTTTTCTTGCATTTCAAACCATTTTACGTCCGATTTCGTCCACGGGTTAATGGTGCCGTCAAGTAACAGTGATTGAATCACGTTGAATCAGTGCGCATGGTTTCAGCCAATTTTGTAATTGCTGCGCTAGAAGGACTCAAACTTGTGTTTGAAGTATTACTTTCGTTATACATAGAAAATTGAGTCAAAACATTCCAGATACCAATATTGACCCGTCACTAGATGCTGATGACGTGAGACGATTCATTAACAGTCTGGATGTTCGAGTTATCTCGTGCTTTTCATTTTTACATCGTCGCCAACGCAACGGACCGATAACGGATCGCAAGGCTTTCCGACTGTGCATTGACGATAGTGATAAGGCTCGATTGCTCAACGAATCGAAATGGCCTCAGTCAGTTTTCATCTCTGATTGGTATTATCTCAATCCGGCTGAGAGAAGGCGAAGATCTTACGCGACTACTTACAGAGATGGTGTCACTGCTGTTGCTGCTGGCAATGACATGGTATCTACAGAGGAGCCAATGGCTTCTGATAATGCTGGCGATGATTTAGAATCAACAGTAGGTGATGCCGAAAGCACAGTGTATTATCGTGATGAGAATACTGCTGTTAAAAGTTTAGAAAATTGTGTAACAGTCAATCGTGGTGATTAATAATAATTGTACAAAGTGTGCTTGTGAATTAGCTAACGTTTGCATTGTATTGTGTCGTATAATATGCACGGATATAACCAAGGGTCGCATAGTGTTCGAGAGCTTTTTTGTCGTGTTATCCAGATATTATTACGTTGCAGGAACACAGTACACTGGTGAACACATGATAATCTGTCTAGATTTAATGATGATTTTCTCATATTATTGCTGCCGTCTAACGGTGAATGATAAATAAATATAATATGACAGCGGCCACCCCCCCCAAGTCACCCCGTCCCTTTGGAACTGCCATTGATGCGCAAAAAAATAAGAGATTGTTATACCACGAAGAGTTGATGATGTTGTGGTTAGTATATTCTGTAGGCCTACCAGACAGCTGGCATCTTAAAACACTGTCCATTTCACAGATGAGTCTTCGACCGACGAGACTGACGCCAGATGCATTATGATGCTAGTCAATACCGATAAGATACGTTGATATCGCGGTGCGGTTTAGGTGGCAACAGTGGTTATAACTAGTGGACCGAGTGGCAGTTGAGTAGTTCTCCACTATTCGCGGCTGTGACGTCACGCAGTTGTGGGAAATTTATCATTACTACGTTATGTCGTGCCCTTGATGTTATCTCGAGTTAATGTTAGCGTTGGTGGCTGTATGGCTCACGTGACCTAGCGTTCTTATTCACTTAATTCTTGTGTTTCGTGTTCACGTCGGAGTTACATTGCGCTTCAGACGAATAGGCATACGCCGTTGAAATTTTGATGACCACAAACAGAAAAGACTGAACTTACTTTCCACTGCACTACAGTATTCCTTGGCTTAAAATAAATGGCCGTGTCTGCTGTCTTCATCGAATAAGCGCAAACATACATTCTTAGCAGAATGAAAGTTAATTTTTGTTGGTATTAGAATTAGACAAAAGTAATCAGTCTGTAACGCAGAATGTGTCGTCACTGGAGCCAGACACTGGAGCCACTGACATCACAGCCGTCATTGCTAATGTTTAGGCGGCAGCTGAAGACACTGCTCTTCGAGCAGTCATTTTCGTGACTATTTTTTCTTCTTCTGTACTGTTAGACACGACGTTTTCGCGGCTTGTGTTTTTTTGTGACTGTTACGTGTCCTTGCAGTTCTACGACTAAATGCCACGTTAATGTTTTCGTTTATAATAATAATAATAATAATAATGCGACCAGGGGCGAGTTTAGTTAAGGAGCGTTCTTGGATCGATCCTCATTTTCGGGAACGATCCTTAACTGAACGATTTGTTGGCGAGAGCGCTCTCATTTTTTGGGATCATAAAAAACTTTGATCCCAGCATCTTTAGTCACATGAGTCGTATGTTTGTAAACAAACTGGGATTTCCTTTGGTGTGTTCTTTGTTTTAAAGTGTTCTTTCTGTCATTCTTTCTTATCTGTTGTTGACATTCGTTCGTCGACAATATATAAATAAGATTCGTGTCACTGTGATCAGAAATGTCACTCACAATTGCTGCCAGAACAGATGTATGTTCGTTTAAGGTAGCCATTTTATTTTTACGAGAGCGCTCTTACAGCAAAAGAGTTAGAGAACGATCGAGAGCGCTCTTGGAGATGACGAGAGCAGTCGAGAGCGTTCCTGCAAGAGCCCTCCTTAACTAAGCTCGCCCCGTATCACACTGACTGTAGTGTGATGACAGCGGCGCTCGGCTACGGACTGACAGCAAGACGAAGAACGCTTACATGCCACACATCACATTAGACCGAAACTGCAGTGCTCAAGATGGTCACTGACTTTCTATTGGCAGCTGATAGAGGCGAAGTCACATTGCTCAGCTTACTGGACCTATCAGCTGCCTTTGACACAGTGGATCACGACTTTCTTATTAACAGACTGTACCACTCCTTTGGACTCCGTGACAACGCGCTCTTGTGGATCAAGAGTTTCATTACCGGTCGTACACAGACAGTCAGAGTCGGAGACCAGTACTCTGTGTACTCCGAAATCGACTACGGTGTCTCGCAAGGCAGTGTATTTGGGCAAATCCTGTTCCTTTTGTACACTGCGGACGTTCTGATTATTGCATACGCTGATGACACTCAGCTGTATGTACACACAACTACCTACAACTGCCTGACAGTACTTGGACGCCTGATATCATCGCTGTTTGGATGACTTCAAACAGGCTTAAATTAAACACCGGAAAAACACAGTTCACCTGTCTTGGTACATCGCATCAACTTGCCAAAGTCTATGCTCCCATCTTTCTGGTCAGTGGCGTAGCCGTCGATCTACTGCGTTCTGTCACCTGCCTTGGCGTTAGTATCGATCAGGAGCTTACGTTTGCCGATCACATCAGAAGTCTCGCATGTCGCTGCTTCTTTTGGATTAGGCAGCTACGTTCAGTCAGAGGAATATTAACATCCGACACCATCATTGCGCTAGTCAATGCTCTGGTCATCAGTCGGCTTGACTACTGCAATAACCTTCTGGTTGGAGCATACGACATCCACCTGCGGCAGCTGCAAGGTGTACTCAACGCCGCAGCGAGACTGATAGCTCGCAGACGGAAGTGTGACAGCATCTCGTCAACAATACGCGACGTCCTCCACTGGCTACCAATCCGGCAACGTGTCGACTTTAAACTGTCTGTGCTTATGTTCAACTGCCTCCGTAACCTAGCACCCAGTTACTTGGTGAACATGTGTCAGTCAGTTACAAGCAACCTTCATCGACGCCGTCTGCGTTCTGCTGTGCGTGGCGACCTCATCGTTCCACCGACGAAGACAGTCCGTTACGGTCCACGCAGCTTTGCTGTCGCTGGACCATCAACGTGGAATGCGCTGCCTGCACCACTACGCAACGACGAACTCTCTGCCATGTCATTTCGTCGCCAGCTGAAGACTGAACTATACATTAGAACACATTATTTACACTAGCACGCTCGTGACTGTATTCACTGTAAGAGTGGGCGAAAATAACTTTATCGTACTTACTTACTTACTTTATATGCCCGGCATATAATGTTCCTAGCCAAACCCTGTGTGTTGTGTGTAATAAAGAACTGTGTCACGTGTATATAACGGTATAGCGACTACCAAGTACCCGCTATATCTAACTATACAGCACGCGTAATGGACGGCTTCCTATATAACTAGCGCTGTAGCACGACACTGACTTCGTCCGGCGATGAGTGAAGTGTAAAGTCTGATGCATCAGTTGTTGTCTAGTCGCGCACCTGCGTTCACAGCCAATGATATCAATCTTGTGACAGCGGTCGCCGTCTGCTCTGATCGCTTCCGACAGGACATGTGTCGTTCCCCGTATATATAAAAACAGTTTTGGCGACAGAAGCTTGGCTGTTGCAGGTCCGCGTGTGTGGAACGGTTTGCCATCGTATACATGGGACAGGACATCATCAGCTACGGACAGTTTAGGCGACTACTGAAAACTATTTGCAAGTTACTCGACTACGGCACATAGCGACTGTCCGCTTACTTGCCCCTTAGAGATACTCTTACTTACTTACTCACTTACTTTTACTTACTTACTTAAAGCTGACAGTAATTTGAACGATAAGACTGTACTGACCCAAGGAAGAAGTTGTCATGTTTCTGTTTCGGCTGTCCGTATTACTGAGGCTAATGACGTTGAAACACCGACAGCCACTACACTGCTTGTTAGTCATCTCTCCCGAGATGACTTATGAAATCGGTCAAATGTTTGTCCGTGCGTCCGTCCGTTCGTGCAATGTCAACATCTTCAAAACCTTAAGGTTATGAGATCGCTGGGCCGACGTCGATGAAACTTGACACGTATATTCTGTGGGTCGTTGGACAAAACTTCCAGGAAGCGGAGTTTTTAATTTCGGCCCCTGCGCCGCGCGGGGAGCCACCCCGAACATAGCCCGGTCGGAGAGATGACCCACCCCGACCGGGGTGCTTATTAAGGCGCCGCTCGCGATAGCGAAGGCGCCTTGACGCATCGATGCTGTCCATCTGTTTGTTCTTTCTTTCGTCTATATGTCTGTCTGTCTCTCTGACGCAAAAATAAGTACACATCTCTTCACTCATCTGCTGTCCTCCGTCACTACATTGGCGGCGGAAGCACTTCCACATAGGCCCACATCCAGTACCAGGAGCGTTGGGCATAGGAAAGTTACCGTTCGCTTCAAGAACAAAAAAATTGCTAAGTCACTAAACGTCGTTCCCGTCATTCAAAATTATGCCGATGAGTACGGCGTCTGTAAGGTCTGACTAGTGATGGCCAAAAATGATTTGACGTTAGGGTCACTCAAAATCACTGGAAATGGCACCATTCGAAAGCTTGGGTACGGTTTCCTATTCGTCTTCCATAATAACTATGGCTCTCTATTGTATCATTTCCGAGATAATGCGAGATAATGATCGAAAATCGGGATTTTTCATATACATACACCCCCTGCATTCGATGCCCCTGTTAGGGGGGTCCTTGTCGGAATATTGCCATACCGTTTGGTAAGGAAATTCTAGAATGGTGTGGCTATCCGACGGTGAAAAGGTTAGAGGATACGTTTAGCCGTTTAGACAGAACACCGGCGTGTGACAGACGGATAGACGGACGGACATTTTGCTACGGCATAGAGTCCGCGCTATGTATACGCGTCACGCGGTAAAATGTCTCTGTCTCGGTCTTCTGTCGGACGAAAAACCAAACGTCTCGGTCTTGTCTCGGTCTCGGACCACAATAAGGTTACCTTTATATCCATGTAACAACACGAACTCGATCGTTGTGGATAGTCTTGTGTCACAAAACGACTGACAACCTAGTTTTAGCCACATTTACACATGACTTAGAGTAACCTGTTAAGAGATGATCTCATTTACTTACTTACTGTGTATTGAAATATATGTTGTGATTATTGTGTTTTCGTTTTTCCGGTGTAACAAAAGTTGTGGTGTAAATACAGTTTTATATTTTGTGTTTCATCACTTTAATCTGCTTCCATCATGGAGAATCGAGCCAGCGCAACATAACCTCCGATTTGACAGTCGACATTCAAATTACAAAGCTACAAACTTGTATAACGACAAACTGTGTATAACGAAAGCGGCAGACAACTAGACACATAAATTTTCGTTGAATATCTGAGGATAGCATTACATTGTAACGACACCCGATCTATTTAATTGCAGACACCACATTGCATTCACTATAATAAGGTTTTGGTGGCTAGAAGCCACGGCTCCGTCTCCCTTAATCCGCTACTTTGCAGAAGTAGCGGAAGGCGCCCTGATTGGTGTTGCGCTTGTTCAGGTAAAGACGTCGTCCGTTGAAGCCTCGAGATCGACATGTCACTAACCAACTTTCGCCGATTATATTGGCATCGTTAACTGCTCCTGCTATCGCTAGTAATCGCCCTCCCCCGCAACAGTCGGCAACGTACTTGCATCTGGTCGCTTGTGTTTAATATTACCTTTCCAACCTTACGGTTTATCATCATTTATTTCTAGTAAACAGCAAAAACACAGAAAAAGCAAGCATCAGTATAATCTTTATTATATTTTTTTCTGCTGTGCTACCATATATGGTGAATAAAGATGTATATATAGGGCCTATATATATATATATATATATATATAAGACAATGGTATAGATGTATACTGCGGTACAGAAAGTCTATTACCAACACTTATATCTGACCTATAGAGAAAGCAATACTACGAAAAGCAATACACTAAGCAAACTTAAACAAAATACGAATAAAATCCACCACACATAATCATACTTATCAAAAGATTTGTTAAACGGTTAAGCTATCGTTATGAAACTGTCAGAATCTATCCGCAATGGCATTGTGATCATGCTGTTAAATTTGCTGCAACACACACTTCTTCTTCTTCTTCTCGTATGCGTGTCATTTACCATAATTGGTCAGCCATGAAACAGCGTCCTCATCCGCAGAGTGTAGCCGAGATAAGCCAC
>Ga0209149_1002579_pt1 | contig 10264 bp, 6 predicted proteins | sample WorMetTyACAVOLI2_FD_187423 | JGI IMG/M metagenome (GOLD analysis project Ga0209149, IMG submission 187423) | Marine gutless worms symbiont microbial communities from Max Planck institute for Marine Microbiology, Germany - Olavius algarvensis... ... | reverse complement strand
CGCTACTGTTACTGACAATTATGCACATAACTCGATGCCCAAGAGATACTATCTGATAAATTCCCTGAGTAAATTTTAAATTCCCTGAGTTTTCCCTGAGTTTTCCAGAATTAACAAATTCCCTGAGGTTTCCATGTTTTCCATGTTTTCCAGAGTTGTAAGCACCCTGTGTAAAATCATCTCACACAGGTACTTCAACATTAAGCCATTTACAAAATCGCTGCTCAGATTACACAAAATTGTCTTTTGTTACACTAGCTTACTTTCTATGCTTACCACGGGTTATGCTGGATCTGCTAAAAGTCTCCCTGTGATTTGCTGTCAGTGCTCTGACACTGCTGGAAAGGTATCCAGCCTGCAGATAATGCTGTTCCAGCACTCATAACAACAGCACCATTCTTTAGCTATATAGTAAACTAGCGACTATGCTGCTAGACTAGTGGCAAGCCATTGCACTCATGTGCTCTGCCCAGGCCTCACCTCTCTTTTCCCACTCCCTACTCAACTCTTTCCCTCCCACATCGGAGTTCTGCCCATCCTGCCTTTTCAGAATATACAGGGTGCGGCTAAAAAAATGTCCCCCGACGAAAACTGTAATTTCTCAGAAGTAGCTTGATATTTTATTACAAAATATTATACAATTATTCTCAAACGTTGTCTACATTACTACTACACATTTTATAAAATTCTCTTAATCCATATGGAAATGGCACGATCTGAAATACAAAGTATGATTTTTGTAAGCTGCCAGCCAGCAATGCAGAACATTTACTTAACAACCTGATGTCAGTACTGACATTACTGTTTGGAGGAACTCAACTTTAGTAAACGTGTAAAAATTCTAGAAAGCCTCGACGTTATCTCAAACTGGCGACTTGCAAAAACTGTACTCTGTATTTCAGAGTTTGCCATTTCTACGCAAATCAACAGAATTTATAACTTTTCAATTGAGATGTGGACGAATGGATGGAAATCTTCGGACTTATTAGATAGAAGGAGCATAACAAATTAATGACAATTATGACAGTAACATCAAGTTTCTACAGAAAGCTCATTTTCCATGTGCAGTGGTATAAAAAAACTGACAAAGAAGTCATCAACAGTTATGCATCCACTTGAGGTTAATGGAACAACTTATGTGACATCCCATCCAAGCAGAACAGAATGTAAGACTTCACAAACACCTGAGTAAACATACTTGCTCATGATTTAAGTCTGTTTCTACACGATGTCGTTCTGACTGCAACCTTCGCTTCATTCGAGCCAACTGTTCCAACACCTCGGCACCTCAACAACAGCAAACACAGCAAGCGATTGTCATCAAGTGATGTTTACCGGTACGAACATTGATCCACATGCAAAGATAGAATCGATTTCACTTACAGTTTTTGTGGACTTATTTTGGGTTTCCTCTGATCATGAGAGTTCCCAGTATGGATATCTCTTGCATACCAGTTGTCAAACACACTGCCAAATCTGCTTCTCCCAAATCCCATGCCACTCAGCTTATCACAATGCCCATGGCACAATTTTACACCTTCAATAACTGTACTTAAAGGGGAGATATCATATATGCCAAAACATATGGAGCTAATGTTGCACAATTATGATTCACAAATGTGATGTTTTGTTTTGACCTCATAAGCAAAATAAAAATACATTTATAAATTCGTCTTTGGTCCACGAGTGCAGCCGTTGTGCAGTGGTGACATCTACTGGACAAAATTGTTCTGGATCTCGTGATGTCATATGTGGGAAACATTATTGCTCACTCATGAAGAAACATCAAAAAATTATCTTTAACAATCACATTTTTTCTGAGCACCCAAGTTGTGCAAAACTACACTCACTCTACTATATAATAAGCTTATTTTTGTACTTGTCAGGATTTCTATCTTTCTGAAAAATTAGCATTCCACCATTAGATTGAAAACCTCACATGCAAACCATCACAGACCACATGTGACGTGACATGATCATTAGGCCTATGTCACTAGATGGTAGGAGTGCGGCTTCCATCACTCAGTTGTAATAAATTTTAATTTTGTTCATTTTCTATTACCTTGTCTCTAAGCAAGCTAGCCAGTGCGATATTGTTATTGTAATATGTATGCCTCTTAACTGATGCAATTTTTGTGGATGCTTTACCGGCCCTTTAACTACGAATAGACACAATTATACATCAGCTAACATTGAAGCTGCTACGATCAACTTTGTAGGAGGACTGCACATAACATGCTCAGCAATTCTGTTCACTGTTTATGTTCAACGTTTATGCACCATAACATTACTGGCTGTGCAATATATAGAGCATCCAGCTACGATCTAGCTATTCTTGAAAATTCTTGTTAAGGAAATAATTTTGGGATCTAGCATAACATGGAACAACTCCAAAAGCAAGTAAATCAAGTGCAATATGTTCAGATCATATATATATTTCTGTTTGATGCAAAGAAGAATTATTCTAAAAATAAAACCAACAAATAGAGATCAATTATAGAAATTTACATTTAAACATGAGAACATCACATCATGCATCTATTAAGATGGGACTTACTTGGAACTCGAGATGATGATGGTGGCGGTGAAGCACGAACACGGGATGATGGCTGTCATCACATACATAAAAGCACACAAGGTTACCACATGCTAAATCTAAAACCATATTGTGCTAAAAGCAATTACTGACAGCATGCAGGGAGACGGGAAAGACGAATTACACAATATGCACTATAACGTTGTGCCTATTCAATAACAGTTAATTAGTTAATTAGTTCACACCATATGATTTACCTGAGGAGTTCTTGAGTTACGGCCAGACATTTGAGTTTCTATTCTCCGGTTTTCCTCAGCCTGCTGTAACAACAGAACACCATAAGTACCAGTATTTTTTAGAATAACGAATTAAAAATAATAAACAGCAGCATCACAGGACCATTCAGCTGCTGACGTCATATATCGGAGAAAGATACATAAACAAAACATCTATTTGGAAAAATGTAGTATTAAAAACTCTCAAAGGACTAAAGACCTCATTATCAAAAAAATCGAAGACAATAGCAAACATAATTGTCAATTATATTGCAACAAACCAATGTGTTAGTTAACATCCTCAGAAGAAACAAACAACTGACTACTGGATGAATTGGTCTCGATGTACGGCCTGAAATTTCGTTTTCCATTCTGTGGTTCTCATCAGCTTGCTGCAACTATAATATAAAAACTTAAATGGTGACTGCATACAAGCATGAACACTATAACTCACAATATACAAATAGCAAAAATTGAAGACGATAGCACATGTTAAGGTCTGTGCGGAAAACTCAAAATCGATTTGCATTCAGTTTTAAAAAACAAAACTGTTCAAACAATGACAAATGTTCAGATGGTTTTCCAACAGAAACTGCATGCAATCTGCAATTCAAATTAAAAGCGACATAAAATAACTTTACTTCCATACAACGTACAGATAAAGGACGTTTCAAAACAGTACTGAAACAGGATATAGATTTTAGAATGCAATTACATTACTTAGCTTGTTGTCGTTGTTGTGAATGACTGTCGCAAAAGGAAAATATGGTGTCTGGCATACTCAGCTATTACATAAGGAGTAAATAACCATAATATCCAAACTGAACTGCATTTTTTCAAACCGAACTGAACCAAACTCATTATGAACTGAATCCAACTTTTTTTTAGAAAAACCAAACTGAAACCAAACCAAGATAAAAAAAATCTATTCCAGACATATCTAGCACACACAACTGTCAATTACACTGCAACAAACCACATCTTCAACAAGAAACACACTGCATTACTGGATGTATTGGTCTTGATGTACGGCCAGACGTTTCGCTTTCCATTCTGCGGCTCTCATCAGCTAGCTGCAGCATTAACATCAACACTTAAATGGCAATCACATACAAGCGTGAACAGTATAACTCTATCACTGTAACAATAGGTAAGACGATTTTATCAGGACTGATAGCACAAATACATTAGGTGGAGCAGCAGTTAGGATTTACACTGGCCAATCCGCAAAAATTCAGCATCCAAGGGGGCACCTGCATTATAGCCAGATCTAGCAAAGTGCGTTGTACAGAGGTTGCAGCATACTTTGTTTGATCTACCTTCGACTTTCTTGCATTTTTGTGTTGCACACACACAGATGAAGACACTCGGCTTTATAAATAGAGATAAGGTAAGAAAATTCCTGGCGAATACAGACAAATGCTACTGTGCTGTTGCTGCAGATGTACTAACTGTACGACTACACACATATAAACATGTATTTAGATATGTTAGTAAAATGCTACTGCCTTACAGCACATCAGCCAAACCATTCATAACCTAAATCTACATGACGATCATCAAGCTCCAGTCACGACCTAGAAACCATTTGTCGTGCAAAATTTATGTGCCATGTAAGTGCCAGAAAGAACAGACCCCCTGACACCCAATTGCTGGCAACATGCTTTTGACTTAGCTTATCTACAAGACAACAAACGACAGACAGCCAGACATCACAGATACAGACAACATACCATCTGACATAACAAAATACCACAAAACAGAAAACTTGACAGCATGAACTAACCCGACGTCGCTCGTCCTCCTGTCTCCGCAGCTGCTCAGCTTGAGCTTCCTCTTCCTCCTTCTTCTTACGCTCAGCTTCTTTCCGCCTCTCTTCCTCCTCTTTCACACGCTCCTGGCGCTGTCGTTCTTCCTGCGTGCGTCACATATGCTCACGGCTTTCAATTATCCAGCCAACGTATCCATGTTCACTGCAGGTTAGACCAGAAACCCCGAAGGTTTCTCGATGGTAACCTGCAGGGACAGCTTTTTACAGACCAGATGCCACTCCCAGTGCCTAGCCAACTGCGTCAAGAACTGAAGTGACGTGTGTCACATACCACTGTCAATAATTAACAGCATCAGTAACATGTCTACGAAGTAACTGACATCAAGTGTGGTTAGTCATTTTGAAACGACGGGTTTCCCAGCCAGACACTTGGCAAATACTAACTGAAACAATAGCATTGTAACATAAAGCAATAACATACAAATAAACTCAAATGAATAGCTGGTTCTGTCATCTCCTCGTCCAAAAAGCCAACAATAAACTGGATCTACTATTCCATTGCACATACCAGTACTTGCAGTGACAACTACAGTTTATGTTGTACATGTTGATCTACATGACCAAATGCAAAATGACGTCTATGTTCGTACTTCTGCCTCCTTTTCCCGTTTCTTCCTCTTCTCTTCTTCCTCTTGTTGCTTGATGCGTTCATTTTCTTCTTCGATTCTCTTCATCAGAAGCGCCTCTTCTCTCGCCTCTTTTTCCTTCTCTTCCTGCTCACGTCGTTTCTTCTCTTCCATCTACGTAACACAATAACAATGAATCCACGGCTGCCATTCACTACGTAAAACTAACAACAACAGACAAGCATCAATATTACACTTAATCCCTTAGTCCTGTCAACACAAGTCTGCATTAAAGGGTTAATCAGGAGTGTATGAATGTTTATCCTCAATCTCAGTTCAGAAAAAAATGCCGATGTCATATGGTGAGTATAATGTTATTATTATATAAATCATACATGGAGTAGAAAAGCAGAGAGAGAGACATAGACAGAGCGGGAGAGTGACAGAGAGAGAAAACAATCAACAAGTGCACAAATAACGAGCAATGTCTAACATGTCATCTAACGCTAAACTATTTACAGACAAATCGATACACGTCCAGATAAGCTGATGACAAACCTGCTGACGTAACTCTTCATAGTACCTTGCCTTGGCACTTTTCTGTTCTTCTGACTACACATATGACAACAGTTTTTTTTTCAATTCACAAACTTACACTTCTATTACCATGCTTGAGTGGCCTTCACAAGCAGTTGGCAGAAACCCCCCAAGTCACTGGGCAAAAACTGACCATGACTAGAGAGTTATGTAACAAATACGACAATTTAACACAAGTTACTGTCCTTTCTACTGCCTATCACATTTCATTGTCCAAGTTCAGCTTTGCAGAATTCCACATATTTTCATCATCAATACATCGTCCAATTTTACACTTTAGCAAAGTAGCTGTCTGTAAGATGTTCATAACAGCACATGTAACAATATAAAGCAGAAAACAATTGAAGACTTTTGCAACTCAACATCAAATAAATATTGTACATAGTAGAATAATTAATTCAAATAAATCAACTGTGTAATTAACTAAAGACTTTTGTTATTGTTGCAACATAAATGAATTATTATTCAATTATTTTCTTACAACTGATAATAGTCATAATTCCCATATATTAACTACAGAAAAGACAAAGAAAACGTAAAACTCCCTTCATCTCAATGTTCTTAAGAGACCAATAAATTCAAAAGTAAAGTAAACGTAAACATGGCCATTTGTATAGCGCATCGTCGCGAACAACACGCCTCCAATGCGCTACCACTTCCTGTAAGTTGACGCTGATCGCCGATAGCCAGTCTACTCACCCAGACAATCAACGAACACTGTGAGAGCACGGACTGGTGTGTCACGTGATATACCTGGATAATTCATTTCTAAAAACACTTGCAGTGCATTTGTATTTATTACCGCCCAACCAATATACACAATAGTCAGCTTACCATTGGTTCACCGAATATTCCATGGCCACCACGAGCATGTGACTGGTCACTCACTGGAGGCTTGTCTGCATCTGCATCAACAGCAGCTGCAGGAGGCTGGAACTGCTGAGTTACAGGTTCAGTCATTGGCAGACGATTTGTCACTAGACGTCCACACAACACAAAGTGACGAAAACTGCTGTGTACTCCAACCTACACAGCCTGACAGCTCGTCAATTAACCACATTAAAACCGCAGCGCAATGGACCATCATATAGCAATACAGTGATTGGTACACTGGCCATTGATGGGTGGGCTGTTATACACTGTGTTCAGAAAAAACAGCCACTTATGTTTTCTTGCATAACTCTTAGAAAAAGTAACCAATTTAAATGAAAACTTCAGACAAAATAGCCAATGAAATGCTGATTCTAACAGCATAAAAATAATCTGTATTGTTCTTAAACATTCTTTGCTAGCAGCGATGTAAACTGGACGTCAGTAAAAGTGTCATTACAGCAATAAGATTTACCGTTGGAGATCGCATTATTATTAAATGATCGTGAATAAATAAAAAGTGTTAAGCAAACCACTTTCTAAAAATGTTTCCTGACACAGGATAGAGTTTTAATGGGTTAAAACATTTAAAGGAGAAAGTGACAGCAGTGGCATCACTGACTCGTATTCGGGTTGTGGGCAACCACACAATGCCCAACCCACTGCAAAAATCAACCAAGTTAAAGATCTCGCACTGACATTTTGATCAGTGTCTTTACCTTATCAAGACTTCATCATCTGTTCAAAAAACATCTTGAGCAAGCGTTTTTTCTACTTAATTTTTTTCACTCGCATCCATTTAACGAGATGTTTATCGTCAACAGTAAATCACAGTTGCTGTAACAACACTTTTACTGAAGTCTGTTTACATCGCTGCTAGCAAAAAACATTTAAAAAGAATACAAATTATTTTTGTGCTATTAGAATCATCATTTCAATAGCTATGTTGTCTGAAATTTTCATTCAAATTGATTACTTTTTCTAAGAGTTATGCAAGAAAACATAAATGGCATGGCTTTGTCTGAACACAGTGCATTTGGTACAGCAAGGAGGGGACTGGGCAAGGCCGCAGTCCACCCAGGCCCTTCTTGTTGTACCAAATGTAACAGCCCACCCATCAACGGCTAGTGTACTAACTTCATATTATTTGATGTAGCACTATAATTGCCTTTGGTGTCTAAAGGGATATTTAAAACGGATATTTAAAAACATAAAACAGTAACATGTAGCAAGCAAGGTGTTTACCTGGAGCAGATGGTGGTGACTGGGTGGTAGATGCAGCATTTCGCAATGCTATAACATACACACAATACATACGATATACTTTCAAGTAAACAAAAAGCATCACAATAGCTTAATGCACATCATTACTGTTTTCTCGAATGTATCACCAACGACAAAAACGAAGATATCTAGAGTTGTGAAATACAACCAACTTACACCATAGACATCAACCGCAACTGTTGCATAGTAAGATACTGTGATGAACAAGAGATTCAGCATACCATACCATACCATACCATACACGGCAGGCAAAGCTATCTGATGCTGAAGCCGCCTTTTGGGCCCATTGCACTTGCACAGCCCTTAGTTAACCAACTGGTTATCGAACTCTAGATTCCAAGAATGAAGCTCCAAAATACTGCCTATTAAGGCCCGGATACACCAAACGCGATTAAATCGATTAATTCGTCAGTTAACTAATCTCTGGTTATTTGTAAACTGAATTTGAAATTTAAAAAATGCGAAAAAAATTTTAAAATCAAAATTTCAAAAATCTATTCCACTGTTCTTTTGCATATTGGCACATAGATCACATGCGCAGTTTCATCAAAATCTGAGAAAACTGTAGGAGGAGTAATGATTTGAAAAAAGTCTGACAACAAACACATCCAGACAGACAGTCAATCGCCTATACTATAAGCTCCACTGGCTGCAAGCCAGCAGTGGAGCTAAAAAGTAGACTAGTTTCACTATGCTCCTTACATAAAGGGAATAATGAATCACAACTATATGAATTAGAGTTAAATGCCAATTAAGGGTATTATACCAGTCAAAACACAGACCAGATACCGATGACAGAGCCGAAGGGCAAACTGTGAGAGGTTTGGAACAACCTGGATTACCAGGCCTTTAGTTTGACTTTCACTTTACCTGCACGAAGTAGGGTTAAGAACCATCGCTAATTGGTGGGAATGTGCACTGTGCAGGGATTCCTTGGAACATGCTGAACTGTTCAAGGTGCCTTGTTACAGCAAAGCTTGGACAGGAACAGAAATCAAATCACAGCGTGTTCCATTCATGACCCTTGCGCTTGCCAAGTCATGAACAGGTTCCCCGGAAACTATATTGCCCTCATAAGCCGGATGCTGATAGCCACACTGCTCCGCCCCCCTCTGAGTAAAGCTAATACTTACCTGACACAGAGAAGCTGACAAGCGACAACGCGAAACCGCCAGGCTGAGGTCCACCCTGTGTAGACTGTGTAGGTGTAGACTCCAGAAAGGCATGCCCCTCTCCCTCTGGTAGCATACGCAATCCTCTGGATCATCAGGGCGTACCCACCCACCTGCAGTCAGAAGGTTCCCTGACCCAGCCAGGGAAGTTTCCAACTGCAGTTACCAGGAGGAACCTCGAGGAGGTAACAGGTTGGACTTCTGTGGCTAAGCTATATCCCAGCAGACAGAAATATCCTCCTCACTCAAAATTTACTCTTTTTCACCCTTGAAGGAGCTAACCGGTGCCTGAACATCCTCGACTATAAGATCTCTGTTCAGGACTTATGCATTACGATAGCATTTTCCTCCTGAGATTTGGTAGACCAAAACAATTGCCAAAAAACAAGATTCCTAGGGTTATCCAATGGTGAAAACCACATGATCATATGATCATCTGTTCATAATTATTCCATCGTGTGACTATCAGCCAGCAAGCCAGTGCCACTCACGGCTATTATGCGCTCTGCTTAGCTGTGCTAATGCTGCCACATATAAAAATGAACTTATAAGCATAACTGCCTTAAACAACTGCAAGTAAATGATATTTATAAATTTTTGACAAATTCTAACCAATTACGGCAGCAAAATATCAATAAAAAATAACATAAAACTAAGAAAATTTTTGTAACTGTAGCATATTTCGTAAACTTACCGATAATGTTGCCTTGTGCATCTTTCATTGGGGCACCACCACCGCCACGACCAAATGGATTGTAGTTTCTTATGTCATCCTCTAGCTTTCGTTCATATCTGTTATCCAACATACAAGTCTAAGTCAACACGTGCCTCTACCTGATTTATGATCCAATGACAATATTTAAAAAATTTGATATAAGTAAGTAACATTTTCATCCCAAATTTTCAGTACTTTATCCACTGAATTGTTCTTATGCAGCAAAATAAGGCAGTCACTGTACTTCATACACAGTCTGCACTCTGAACAGGACCAAATTTTGAAAGACACTCTGTAAAGGTGTAACAATGCCCACCAATATTTTTGTTGTCTAATTTAATTGACGCAGGCTGGCTATAATTACAATGTGTAATATACATATCTCCTTTAATTGCTGGCACTAATAGGAAGGCATTTT
>Ga0209149_1002577_pt1 | contig 10265 bp, 6 predicted proteins | sample WorMetTyACAVOLI2_FD_187423 | JGI IMG/M metagenome (GOLD analysis project Ga0209149, IMG submission 187423) | Marine gutless worms symbiont microbial communities from Max Planck institute for Marine Microbiology, Germany - Olavius algarvensis... ... | reverse complement strand
AGGAATATATAAAAAAAAACTGTCAGCCAAATTATCATGATATTTTACAGCTAGTGTAAACAACAATGCCACTACCGGTAGTTAGAATAATAAAGTTATGTACGTAATACTAATAATAAGATCAATTTACATAATGCATCGTGGCCAAAATTCTAAATGCACTGTTTTGTGTACACTAGTATACTAAAAACAGAAAGTTTGTAATAAATAAAAAGGTAGCAGTATTGTTGAACAAGTGATGTAAATATTTGAGCTCTCTGCAGCAACATCCACGTCAGTGAACCAGCTACGGTGCTATAGCAGAGATCCAATGGCTATATATGCTAACTCAATAATCATGACTCTTTCTTTCTCTTGTGGGGCGGCATACGCTGCCTTTGTATGCCAGCGCTGAGGCCTGCTTCACGGGCTGGCCTACTGTGCAACACCAGGAATGGGACTAGTGTAGTGTAGCATTACACCGTCAGGCTAGCCTAATGGTGTGTGTTGTATAGTTGTTGTGCGACCTCCATTTTTAACGGCTAAGGAAGGGAACGGGACAGGGAAGTGGAGAGACCTTGTGCCATGATATTTACCCTGCTTGACCTATAACCACTGTTTCTCTGGTGGCTAATACCTAGTGCATGATGGACGGCGCTAGTTTTCGCGTACCTCACGCCGTGGGCCCCAGGGTCCAATTTAATGGCGCATGTGCACAGAGCCGTTAATGACCGACCAGTGCATACAGCAGGACGCCATCTGTTATTAGTGGTTCAAGCAGCTACTAATAACTGAGCATTGTCTGTACACAGCATTAGCCAACGGTCACAGACTAAAGAGGACACTGTCAAACCCTCTGTGCTTGCCCGAGATATTATTCTCTAAATATGCACTTAGTTGACCTGCATGCACTGACAAGCCACCGGGCCTGGATTTGCACTCTGGACCTTCTGGACCTGACAGCCACGCAGGCCGTGCACACTACAGCGCAGTGGTTTTCCCCACTGAGCCACGAAGGCAGGCTATAATCACGACTCACGGTCCTGACAAATAAATATCTCATTCCTGCAACAGTCAACAAAGTATTGCTTTTGGTCCGTGTGTCTGGTTGCAACATTACAAACACAGGCGTCCATAAATGACACCTCGTCGGCTGATCCTGTAACTTTGCAACCATTTTTGCAACCACGTTTGTAACTTGTAACTTAGTAACATTACGACGGTTAAATTTATCGTTATATAAATTGTCAGAACAGATCGATAATGGTACGTCACGAAGATCATGCCATTGAATTCGCCAGGTGGCAGCACCCTGCACTGATGCGCAGGGCGACGTTTGCTCTGTCTGGCGCCATCTGTTCTTACAGCAATTAAGGCGGCATCAGTAAAGATGAGAGTATTAGTAAAAAGCCGTATATAACTTCAGTTACTTTTGTGAGACTGGCTGCCAGCTGGTGCCCGGTTGGTCAGTGTTATTAGCTGCAACTCGACTCTGTCTCCAAGCTTCAGTCCTTTCACAGGAACACCACGAACATCTGACGGAATGACTGATCCGTACGGTTTGCTATTTTTCAACAACTGGAAACCCTGCATGCATAAAAACACCCCAGAAAACAACTTTTACAGTCATACATATGCAGGAAAAATATTTTTGTGATACAATTGATTATTCTCTTACTAAAATAAGTAATATTTATAGCACAGCATCTTAGTTTCATGCGTTTGATAAAACGTTTTGAGTAACAACTTTTTAAAAATTTTGTCCAACATAATGTTAATTCACAATACTGAACAAAAATACAGAAAACTGTGATATTTTAGATTAATTATTTCAAATGTCTATCATAACCAGCCTTACTTATTACCAGTTACTATCACTTAAATCACTTACCATATACAAAATATCACAAGCTATATTTTGAAATATTACTGGCAAGCTACAGAGACCGCGGCTGTAGAGTTGGAGAGAAGAGAGTGGAGTCAAAATACATCGCATAAAACCGGATTTGCATTATGAAAACCTTTATTCACCATACAATGGTAGCAATATAAAATAAAGAAAAACTTAACTAATGCTTAACTAAGTTACAATTGGTTACATACGTTTACTAATTATACTATATTTACACAGTATAGCCTACACTACAGGCCACACAGTATACACAGCTGAACAGTCATTAACCTGTAACAATATTTACTTTACTTTCAAATTTTACATCTCTCGCCAACTGGTCACTAGATCATTCAAATGAGAAAAATTATTGACGGGCTTTAACAGTTTCAATATTATTCGTATTAAGAAGTTTAATATATATAAAAAATAATTTATCACAAAGTCAAGTGATGCTATCTGGGATTCGTCGAGAGCACAAGCTTCTAGGCTACAACAGCACAGGAACACAGGAACACAGGAACACATTTACTTTTGTTAATGGAAGTGAAAAATTGATCATAGATCTAGATTCGACTCCGGATCAACACTAAAAATTAACCACTTCTACGGGGTCTGCCCTTCCCATGCCTACCATATTTGGTCGACGTCCGTTACCGTGATCGTGAGTTATCCTGCTCATAGACAGAATGATAGAACGAATGATAACATAACTCTACAGCCTTGGTGGAGTAAAAAGGCTAGAGTCTTGGGAGGGGAGATTCATATGTGTTGTAGAACGTCGCTGTACTCTGCCCCACAAATATAACTATATATTAACCAAAAAACTAAAAAGAAAACCAACAAGCACAAGAAGTCTTTTAAGTGAAGTCCAACAGAACTAGCACAGTCATACAGTGTCATACAGTGTAACACATACGGATATGTCGTCATCGGCGATCTCGTCTGGTATCTCCCACGCAACTTCAACACCGTTTTCGTTCATGTTCTCGACGCGCAGCTGTGCCGCTGACGGTGAACCGGGACATCTGACTCTTAGTATGGCGGACAAGTCACTCTCACAGGCACACAACACCGGCTCGTCGCCGCTCAGGTCCGACCAACGTCTGCCGTCAGCTTGCAAGACCTGCCCCGCGACCGCCTACAGCGAAACATACCATGCTTATACTCATCCATACTTTACCAATGCTGCACCCCTAGCAGGCCTGCTGGCGATCCCGGTTGCTGGCATTATTATTATTATTATTATTAACGACAGTATTTATCCTGCCGTAAGCAAAGCTTCAAGGACAGGTAACAAGGTCAGTTGTCAGTCGAATGACTGTCCAAACAGATGAGTACATCTGGTTGGCATGATATCGTCACATGCCAGCATCTAGTTATTGACTTGTTTGGCAGCAGCCAATAAAGCCTATACAATTACTGTCGTTGTCGTCTGTGAGCAGCTGTCCTGACCAGAGTGTTCACCTTAGCCCCAAACACCCCAAAACACAAAACACACACAAACCCCCAACACCCCAAAACCCCCAAACAGGGGAAACAGGGGAAACCCAATTTGGGTTTGTTGTGGCATACAAAGTTTGTATACTTACAATAATATTTTTTTTAAATAGGACCTTATGATTTTGAGCTCGTTTGGCACCGAGAGCCTCTATTGATGAGTAGAGTTTTGAGATTGTCTATAAAACAGTTCTGTACTGCTCTCAACAGAACAGCACAAATACGGCCCTTAAAAGGAAAATAATACTCATACAGCTCTAAAAATATCTGTGCATTAACAGCTGATATTTACAAAATATCAGCACTCGACCATTAACCCTTTAATGACCACATTAAAACTGCACAGCAACGGACTATTACACAGCAATACAGTGATTGGTACACTGGCCGTTGATGGGTGGCCTGTTACATTTGGTACAGCGAGGAGGGGACTGGGCGGGCTTGGGCCCCACCCAGTCCCCTCCTCGCTGTACCAAATATAACATCCCACCCATCGACGGCCAGTGTACCAACTTCATATAATTTGATGTGGCACTGTAATTGCCTCTGGGCTCTAAAGGGTGAACACTCTGATCAGGACAGCTGCTCACAGACGACAACGACGGTGATTGTATAGGCTCTATTGGCTGCCGCCAAACAAGTCAATAACTACACTGTGGTTCAAAAAAAAACCCGCCAACTTTGGCGGACTATAACTACGACCCAGTTCAGTCGATTTTAATAATTTTTAGCAAGCTGTTTGTTAACGATCATAAAAGTTGTATGGTGGTAAAATTTTCCACCTCACCGCACATATGTTGCCACTGTACCTTGTGAAACACAATGCTCTATTTTGCACTAATTACACTGCTTATCGCATGAAATGAGCCAACTTCGGATCACCATATAACTTCAATAAGCGTTAAAGAATTTTAATAATGTTTGCTATGCAATATGGACATATCCTTAGAATAACAACTGCAGTGTGGTAGTCATTCTATCTGCTTTCACTAAGATACATTACAAGTTAACTCTAAGCCTATACTGCACACCTGTAACGTGTTTTCTTCGGGAGAATGTGGGTGCCTCTGAAAAGAGCCGGTTGTGATGTGGGTCGGGTGGCTCTGAAAAGAACTGGTTAATTACTGGAGCAGATGTTCGAACTGGCGACCTTTGCCTTCACGCATGCGCGTAGCCGTGCTGTCCACTGGTCAACGGCTTCGTCGACGACGCCCTGCGGGATGCTGGCCCATGTGTCAACGAGGCGCTTCTTCAAGTCGATTGTGTCACGGACCGGCGTCTTGTACAAACGCTGCTGCATCAGGCCCCAAATGCGGTAATCGACTGGGTTTAGGTCAGGGCTGTTTGGCGGCCACAGGTCGGGTGGACGATGCGTTTGACTGACGAGAGATGGCGCATTTTTTGCGATAAGCAGTGTAATTAATGCAAAATAGAGCATTGTGTTTCACAAGGTACAGTGGCAACATATGTGCGGTGAGGTGGAAAATTTTACCACCGTACAACTTTTATGATCGTTAACAAACAGCTTGCTAAAAATTATTAAAATCGACTGAACTGGGTCGTAGTTATAGTCCGCCAAAGTTGGCGCGTTTTTTTTGAACCACAGTGTAGTTTCATTCAACCCGTTGCAGATGTGCATTTACAAGAAAATTCAAGTGTGACATCGAAAACTATGAAGTTGGTACACTGACCGTTGATGGGTGGGCTGTTACACTTGGTACAGCGAGGAGGGGACTGGGCGGGGCCGCAGCCCGCTCAGGCCCCTCATCGCTGTACTAAATGTAACAGCCCACCCATCAGCGGCCAGTGTACCAATCACCGTATTGCTGTATAATGGTCCGTTGCTCTGTGGTTTTAATGTGGCGATTAAAGGACTAAAGCCAATATCAGACTATCAGAAAGTTGTAGAACTTACAAGGTGCGCCAAAAAAGTTGCCCCCCCCCCCCTACAGCCTTCGCTAATAACGCGCCAATACGGTTTAAGATGATTTTATAATTATATTTTGCGCGACTGTTATCTGCATTTACAAGAAAATTCTCTTTTTTTATTTTTAACAAAAACCAATCCCCGCAGAAACCTAGTACCTGTATCAACTTAATACAACAGTGATGCCACTATGACGTAATTTTCGTTCTGATATACACAGTGTTCATTAAAAAACATCCACCTTTTTACATCACTTCCAGAACAAGTAGTTCATTGCTAAGACACCGCGCGACGCTTCGTGCCATTGAACATTTAGCCGAGTCATTCAAGGTCACTCAAGGTCATTCGAAATGACAGTGTTCAGCAGGGCGTGTGTAAGTTCCTATTAGTATTTTACTGTATGTCGTACCGTTTCTGAGATATTCAGTGTCAAATAATGGTGTGACCTTGAAATCGAGGTAAGGGTCGTTCAAGGTCGCTGAATATGGCGCCGTTCGTTCGATAGATCATATACGACTTACTATTGGTCCGCCATTGTAACTAGCTCTATCTTGTACCATTTTCGAGTTATTTGACGTTAAATGATATCGTGACCTTGACATTTTGTGTTGTCATTGAAGGTCACTAAAAATGGCACCAGTTGAAAGTTATGTATGGTTTCATATTCGCCTTCCATAGTAACTATGGCTCTATCTTGCATCATTTCGAAGATAAAGCGATTTTTCATACTCCCTTACATTTGACGCCCCCGTTAGGGGGTTTTCGTCGGAGTATTGCCATCCCGATTGGTACGGAAAAACTAGACTGGTTGGGCTACCTGATGATAAGAATTTCATAGACATGTTCAGCGGTTCGACAGAATACCGGCGTGTGACAGACGGACGGACAGATATCTTGCGACGGCATAGTCCGCGCTACGCATACGCGTCGCGCGGTAAAAATTATTGAATTTGAACGACAGTTTCAGCCAACAGCGGAGAAAATGCCAGCAGTTGCATGTTGACCACTGTCGCGTAGTGGCCGACCAAAACACATTGCAAGCACAAATGCGAAAACATCGATGAAGTTAAAGATCTCGCAGTAAAGTGTCATTAACCCATTAAGCGGAAGTGTTTGGCTCGTAAAACGTTTCACTCACAAACCATTTAATGAAATGTTTATCTTCAACGTTGTAACCGCACTTCTACTGACGTTCACGTTACATTGTTGTTAGCAAAGAATATTTAACAAATCATGTTTTGCCAGAAAAAGGGGGTGTTTTTTGTAAACACACTGTACAATAATCCAGATATTTTTATCATATTTATCGTAATTGTTGTCATTATTTTATCGTCATGTCCACGAACGCACGTGTTAATATACCGTAGACTAATGTACCACCGGGTCCGATCAATAAGGCTGTGCGGAGTTTTTGAACGAGGTTAAGGGGTTAAAGCCAGCGAAGGGTAGTTTGAACATTTTTACTGTAACTCTGAAAGTTCTTTCTATAGAAACCGATTGACACTGACAATCTCTTCAGTTATTGGTTGAGGCAATTTTTGATAACATTAAAACTGTAGGGTTTTCACGTTTAAAGCAGCATAATTTCGTCACTTTTGTGGATATTAAACAGCTTAACATTCCGCATATAAGCATATAATTTGTGAGAAAAATGCTGTGCGATAAATGTGGGTGGTTATGAAAAAGTAACAAATTTTCTTTCTTTTTTGGCGCGCCCTGTAGTAATCGTAAACGCGGCAGGTCTATCATACGGTGCTTCTTGCACTAACAAAAATAGGTTTATTATGCTAACTAATCAACTAAATACAGAATTTACTGCTGCCAGTTTGTTCAGTCAGTTGATTTTACAAGTAGCTCTGCTGTCGCAAAAAGGCCGCGCGATGTTTCGTGTCTGTCAGTAGATAAAGCTTCAACAGTACAAAACGTCGCGCAGAGTCTTTTATTGTTAGTTACATACGCTACAGATTTAGCACTGCGTGCCACCATTCCTTCTCCAACTCATACTTGACTTGCACACAGGAACAACTCCTCGAGTTCGAACTCCTCAGGGAATGTCGGATGTGTTTTAGACAACATCAGGAGTCCGTCAAGGTTGTATACTTGCTCCTGCGCTCTTTTGCTGTGCAATTGATTGGCTCATGCGACACTGTTCTGGTTGTTTTGGAGTTGATGTTGGCAACTTGCATCTCACCGACATCAACTACGCTGATGACGCAGTCCTTTTTCCAACGAAATGGGACTATGTTTTTCGAAATTTTGAGGCATCAGCAGCCGTTATGGGTCTCCACACAAACTGGCATAAAACGAAGATCCAAAATATTGGAACTGGAGATGCTCCAAGAACAGTCCATATTGACAATCAAGCAGTAGAACCAGTATCCAGGTTTACATACTTGGGCTCTGATATAGACTTCGATGGCTACTCCTACCCAGAGATACACAAACGCCTGGGCATCGCTGGTTCCATTATGGCTCAACTTGACAACGTTTGGCGTCAGCAAAGACTTAGTTTCTCCACCAAGCTCAGAATATACACCTCTCTTGTGCAGTCGGTAGTGTTATATGGCTCCGAAACGTGGACAATGCGCAAAGTAGACAGTGACAGGATCCAGTCTTTTCACATGCAAGCACTGCGTCGTATCCTTGGTATCAGATGGTATGACAAGGTATCCAACGCAGTAGTCAATGAGAGAACGAAACTACCAGATATGCCGTCTCTTATTGCTGACAGACGTCATTCATTATTTGGACACATCTGTCGCCTACCGGAGAACACACCTGCTTGGCAGGCACTGCAACTGTCAATAGACGCCCACACTAGCACTCCTCCCGCTGCTGACTGGAAGCGCCCGCCGGGTCGTCCACGAAAAAATTGGCAGCAACAAGTGGAAGAAGACATTGGCCTATCTGTTGGTGCTGTTCGGATCGCGAGCCAGGATCGTTCGATGTGGAGGACGCTACGATCCTCAGCTGGTCAAGCGCAGCAGTGAGTGAGTGTGTAATTAAATGCTGTTCAGTTGTCTTCGGCGTAACGTTGAGACTTCTTGCCATAAACATTTCGTCGTCGTCTCCCGCCACCATCAACAAACTCCGCCGCTTACTGCCAGCGATAAGTGTCACAACTTGCCGGACGGTGCCATGGTCCATCGGCGACGTGTTGATAACACCTGGCCGGTCGCAGTGTTGACAGCACGCAGTGAAGCCAGATACAGGCTCATAATTGCCATTTCTGCCTAACCCACCTGCATTCGACGCCCACGTTAGGAGGGTTGCCGTCGGAGTATTGCCATGCCGTTTGGTACGGAAAACCAGAATACTGTGGCTAGCCGATGGTGAACAAATTTTGAAGATGTGTTTATTCGTTTTGACAGAATTCACGAACGTGACAAACGGACAGACACACGGACACCGCATGACGTCATAGGCCGCGCTTGCATAGCATCGCGCGGCAACAATGCACGAACCCATGTCGATTACATCGCAGTATAACACTGAACACGGAGTCACAGAATACGACGTAAAATAAAAGAAAACGTGTAGAAGCATGAAAAAACTAGACTCGACCGAGCGGGTTGAGAACGATGCCTCCGCCAGGCCTCCTACTGTAAATTCAGCGTCGTGTGACCTTGACGTTTGACCCCCTGACCCCAAAACTTGATACTTCATGCCTTTGCCTCGCAGACCACTTGTGTTAATTTGCAGCAAAATCGGTACGACATTCGTTTTCAAAACACATGCTCACAAGTTTGGTAACAAACGAACAGACGGACGGACGGACATGTTGAAAACATTATGGCTCCGGAGAGTCTAGACTGGCGGGGGCTTGAAACATAAAATAAGACAATACAGAAGTAAAATGCATCTGACGCTAATGAAATAGTATTTCAGCATATGCAATCAGTGGCGGATCCAAGGCGGACAAAATTGCCACGTCCCACTGCGAGTTTCAATGCGGTTTTCTCTTTACTGACCCAAGTTGAGTTTTAGTCCCGCTGCATGGAAAGACATGCAGATGAATTTTAAAAATGGCACCTTAAATGCACAAAAACACACCATTTCGAGATGAATAATTCAACATTTTTGAGAAGGAGGTACACCAATACTATCTCCCCGCACCCCACGCCTTCGGCATTTGTCCAATTTCAAACTTCTGATCAGCCACTGTACGGAATTGTAATTGCAGATTTCAGTAAATCTTTAAAACGTTTGTCCAACGTTCACTCACATATTTGTGTGCCTCACTAGTCACCCGTTCAACCCTTTAGATCCAAAGGCAATTATAGTGCTACATCGAATAATACGAAGTTGATACACTGGCCGTTGATGGGTGGGCTGTACCAAATGTAACAGCCCACCCATCAACGGTCAGTCTACCAATCACTGTATTGCTATATGATGGTCCGTTGCTCTGCGGTTTTAATGTGGCGATTAAAGGGTTAAAAGGTGGAGCAGACACTTCAGAAATAAAACTACACAGTGTTCCAAAAAAGTAAGCTGTTTGATGTTTAATGATAATTTTGGCAAATGTGGACCGATTTTTAAAATTCTTTCACCAGGTGATTCGTGAGAAAATTTTCTATGTATGCATCACCTCACCTGCAATATGTTGCTACACTACCTTGTAAAAGTCGAAAATCCAAAAATGTTACTAAATTTTCGCGTTGAACGTGACAATTAATACGTTTAACTAAAATTTAATGTGAGATCTTACGTAACCTGCCATAAAAATATCGCACTAATGATTTTACTTAAATATGCGTAAAACAGACGAAATATAGCCTAGAAAGAACGAAGACGGTGCGAAGATAATCATGGTGAAAAAAATCGCCATGATGCAACAATTTCCAACTGAATAAGGTTCAGCTGTTGATTTGAGACGTCGTCTGACAAACTTCAAAATGTTAGTCAGTCAGTCAGTGTGAGCAGTCTTGAGACAGTCTGTCTAACTACTGTTAAATGTTAAATCAA
>Ga0209149_1002576_pt1 | contig 10265 bp, 6 predicted proteins | sample WorMetTyACAVOLI2_FD_187423 | JGI IMG/M metagenome (GOLD analysis project Ga0209149, IMG submission 187423) | Marine gutless worms symbiont microbial communities from Max Planck institute for Marine Microbiology, Germany - Olavius algarvensis... ... | reverse complement strand
TTGTACCATTGAATTCCTGGGGTAGGGTTTCCTATTAGTGTTCCATAGTAACTATAGGCCTAGGATGCACCGTTTGGCCACAGTGCACGCGCGTGACAACCAACCAACCAACGACCAACCAACCAACGACGTCACGACACAGCCTATCTCAATAAGCGCCTCTTTTACTAACGTAAAGTGAGGCGCTTAATAATGCTTATTGCAATTAGAATAGTCTAATAATTACAGTTTGTTTTATGCTGTTTATAGTTTTAGTAGACTTTTTACTTCTTCTGATAAACCGTCAAAGAAGCCGACTACTTCTCCGGCATTGTCGTACAAGAGCTCTGCTAAACGAGGAACTGTTCGTCCTGTTGGTGATCCAAATCGGTCACCTCGTGAACGAACAGATGGTCAGACATCAAGAGCGTTTGATTTCCTTCAAGATGATTTGTACGTATACACATGTGATTTGTGACTGTTCTTGCATGATTTGCTTGCTGAATGATTGTGCATAATCGTTAGTAGTGTTTTATGTTTCCTATTTTTTGCGCCCGGAAAAAGTGTGGTGTTGTGTGAATGTCATATTTTTTTGACTGATTTCATCGTCTATTCCAGTTGTTTGAAAGCAGTTGTCATCATTTTCTTGTGATTATTCAGTGGTTAAAGAAGTGAACGACCTGGTCGACCCAAGTTTGATTTCTGCCGAGATCTATACAAGTCATTGGTTTTAATCCTACAGAATAAGTCTCAATTTACAAGTGGGCACCTTCAAGCAGTGAACGGCGTGACTTTAAAAGGCATATTTTGCCGTTGTTAATTTTTGTAATAGCCAAAAAAATTAAATCCCGGCATGTGTGTGGTTTTTGCAGCTGTTTTTTTCTGATGGCTTTATGCTTGTGTATGTCGATGCACGGTTCTATGTCTGTGTTTCCAGTTCTAAACCTGTGTTGGATGATAAAGCTCGGTGAGTTTTTGTGTGTCCATTCCTTAAAGCTTTGCCTTATAAATACATGTACATTAGCTTTGGTTCCTTTTTGGTGGCTGCAGTTAACTTTTATTGTTTTCTGACGTTGGTCACACTAATTTGTGCTTCGTGATGGTATCACGTACTTTTATGCCTCCGACAGGGTAAAATGGCTGCTGGAGACATTACGTTCTTGGGTTGTACGTTCGTCTGTTGCCGAACTTGCGATCACAATATTTTGAAAATGAATCAACCATTTTTCGTCGCATATTGACACAAGTGGTCTGCGGGGCAAGGGCATGAAACAGTCAACTTTGAGAGTCAAAGGTCAAGGTCACACGAGGCCTAAGATAGATTTGGAGCCATGGTGGAGGCATCATTTTGGACCCTGTTTGGGTCAAGTAGCTTTTCTAGTTAGTTGCTGTGTGTATTTACTCTGGTTGGTTGGCGTTATGTTGCCTGTAGTTACTCTGTTGTTTCGTTGTTACTCACGTTGATGTTCTGACCAACTTCACTGTGTCGCACTACTGCAACGTGCAGTGTGTGCTACTGCGATTCTGTCAATCACTCTGTACGTCTGTCACACTTGTATGTTGTGTCAAAACAGCTACACATATCCTCAGACTTTTTACCAGCTGGTGGTTACCCCATCACTTTTGACAGCATATATCTTTATTCACTTCTACAAGGGATCACTGTTGCCAGGAGCAGATTATGAGAAATTCCCTGTTTCCGACCAATTTATGGCTGTATTTTGGAAACAGTATGTGATGTGCACTAATAGGAAGTCATAAATGATCTACCTGCATTATATACTGTGACATCGCTACTGACTTTGAGTGATCTGTAAACGTGATTTCAGCTGCTGGCAACCTCTCCAAAGCTAGTATATTGAAAAGTATATATCACCTTCAGAACTAATTACAAGGTTAGAAGTTATACTTCAGATACTGTTCCTGCTGTTGTAGTGGAACTGAAGCACTGTTCAAGATCACTGATAGCAAAGCTCCTGATTCATAAACAAGTGCTAATATTTTGGTGATAGTACAGGATAGTTACTGTGGAACATAAATAGAATGTCATGTACGATATATCATCACTATGACTATTACTGATGATCTTGAGTGACCCTGTCTAACTACAGTACGTCAGAAAATATATGTTAACTAGGATTTTCTTAGTGACCAATAGTAAATTTTATGTGGGCTGTCATTACTGAGCAGTGCATTTCATGCAAGTGTCGCAGTTATTTCTGGTTATTTGTCTGTTATTTGTGTTATAAAGGAGTTTGTTGCCCCCCCCCCGTGAGAAAAATGTGGATTCCAAATGCTTCACTACGCTCTTTGTTCGGCCCTCATCACACCACAGATGTTATCCAGTAAGTAAGTAAGTAAGTAAGTAAGAATGTACTGATTAAGATGATACTATTATGTCAAAGACATTGCATACAAACTTAAACAAAACAAAAGAGAAGTGCCGACGGTCAGTAGTCGCGGACAGACAACAGTTATACTGTGCAGTACTATGATGATCACCTATCGTCAAACGATGACCGAAAAAGTACAGTCAACCTCATGAGTGCAGTGCGACCGTCGTAAAGTTGTTGATGACACGAGGCACATGACTTCATTTGTATCATTTGACCATCGTTGTCACAGACAGAGTGACAGTTATGACAACTTCAGTTTCACAGACTCTTATTATCGGCTGTCATATAGAATTAACTTAAAGAAAATGTTCAATTGACACCGTGTGTCACACAGTTCCTATGTGACAGCCGAGCTACTCAGTGTGCTTTGAGTTGACTAACGGGATGCTTAACTGCTTTACAATGTGGCTTATAATCATCACAGTGTGTTTCTGAGATGAAGTGACATTTGTTGTTAATGGCCAATAGGTCTGTTATGAAATTTGGCATTTAGTATATGCTGGTGACTGTAAGTTAATCCCACCAACATTTTTGCAATTTTTGCAGCCTGTCTTAAGTGTCACGTATGTGATGCTTGTCAACATTGGTCCATCATCCATCAGTTCACTGCTGATTTTGTTGCCACATCCAGATCCTTTTCCAGACAGCCGTCTGGCGAGATGATCTGGTTTCAAATAAAAAAGATGTTTAAATAGTAATACGGCCTCCTGCTAGACAGACGATGGCTGTTGTCAACTGAGCGTGACTATCGTCACATTGCAGGTGTTGTCAGCTGTTGTAAATGAAGCATGACAGTTCGAACCTCATGTTAAAAATCATCATCCTTCGTGCTTACGACACCTTTGGTACTACTAAAGTCACACAGGAGGTGGACCAGCTTCTTTTCACAGTGGCACTATTCTTGTATTGCTTTTAACTTGTCTCTACATTTTGACAACATCCAAGATAAGAAGAATGTTCCCACTGGTTATTTGCAAGCCGACTTCAGGCTGTTGGGTGGTATTGATCTGACCCTGTCGATTTCCTGGTCAGATGTCCTATGATGCCACCAAATCATTTTTTAATTTTATTATTTTTGATGTCTTAGGTCTTCTGTGCAGGTGATTGGTTCATTTTATTTATTTTTTGTTAGTGCTTCCAATACAATTGTTTGGAAAGACCGTCTCTTAATTAACACAGAATTATGTTAAATAAGGCACTAAACTCTGCTAAATCAATGATATTGCCGAACAGTCTTTAGTGTCTAATGTATGTTTTATTCCTTGACTAAGGTTAGAACTGTTATAGTGGCAGAACGCTTAGTCACTGCAGTATTATGTAACAAGTATCACTTATGTGTCGTCACCAGGTTTCACTGGAGATAAGATTACGGTGCTTATCTCTGCAGTCTCCAGTTGAGATTACACAGCGAGATTGTCTGTTACTTTAAGTATATATATATTTAAGTATCGTCGTAAGTGTCGTAAATGCCTCCGACAGTGGATAACTTGTGTTGTATTGACAGACTGACTGACAGGGCGCGTCAGCAGCGAAAGCAGGAACGTCGTATGCGATGTCGTCAGCAGTCACGCGCCCTTGCGCTGGAGAGAGAAGATGGCCGCTTGCAGGCTTATGGCTGGTCACTTCCATCAAAGTTCATGTCATCTGCTAGTGGCAGCAGCAGCAACAATGACAATGGTTCGGTGTCGTTATCAACACATATTGCCGTTCCTGTTCCGGTCTATTGTCGACCTGTGTCGGATGTTGCTGGCGTCAAGGTGTTGCCCATTAGTTGTTTAACCTTTTAATGGGCACATTAAAACCGCAGAGCAACGGACCATTATAGAGCAATATGGTGATTGGTACACTGGCCATTGATGGATGGGCTGTTACATTTGGTACAGCGAGGAGGGGCCTGAGCGGGCTGTGGCCCCGCCCAGTCCCCTCCTTGCTATACCAAATGTAACAGCCCACCCATCAACGGCCAGGGTACTGACTTCATGTTATTTGATGTGGCACTATAATTCCCTGTGCCCACTAAAGGATTAATGTAGTATAGTCATGTCATAAAAAACTGGACCCTTTTTCATTTGAGCATAACTTTGGCAAATACTGTCCAATTTTAATAATTCTTTCACTGTTGCAGACACAAATTAACTGTCACCAAGCATATCCTAAAATCTACCACCATACCGTAAATCTGCTAGTGCACTACCTTGTAAAATGAACAAGAATGTATTGGCCAACGTTGCTGGCATGATTTCATAATTAAAGATGCTAGTCAAACAAGTCACATTGAATGTAACAGATATGAACAAAATCAATATTATTAGTTCACAGGCTGTATTCAGTATGCCGTCCTTTAGCATGGACACACGCTCGGTGTCTTCTTCGCCACTGGTCAATAGCCTCGTCAAAAATCGATTGTTCATGACCACATCAGACATCGATGATCCGCCGTTTCATTTTCATCCACATTATGGATTTGTCCGTGGTAGACACGATGCTGCATGACATCCCAGATCTCGCACTCCACAGGACTGGACTGTTTGGAGGCCACAGGTTGGGCACAAGAAAGTTCGGCGTTTCTTGACGCAGCACTTCAACTGTTGCGCATGTGCAATGCGTTGTGCCGGTGCACTGTCCTGCTGGAATACAGTCGTTACCAGACACTCCGTGTATCGCTGGCATCAGTGCGTCGTGACGCAGCATCGAAGAAGTCAGTAAGAGATATCATCAGAATTTCCTGCTTTGTAACAACAATGAAATTATCCCATGCATTGCAAATTTAATGAACAGTTTTTGTGAAGAAGTGTACGCAGTTGCATTTTTCAAGGTAGTGCAGCAACAAACTGTAGGTGAAGTGGGAAATTCAATTATGTGTTTATGGGCAGGTAATTTCTATCTGCAACAGTGAAAGAATTATTAAAATCAGACAGTATTTGCGAAAGTTATGCTCAAATGCAAAAGGGTTCAGTTTTTTTGACTCGCCGTGTATATGTGGCTTATGTAACTGTATCTTTGGTATTGACTGGTCTTGTTGGTCTGGAGCACAGCCTCTGCACCTATGACAAAAAGTGTCACCACCACAGTCATCCCAAAAAATGGCATTCGTAGATAAGTAGTACCTCGGAGATAACGCTTGCTATTTGATCGTGAACTTCAACCTTAACTTGACATTAATATGTATCGGCAATTAGATATTATTTCACACAAGCATATGAACTATTGCCGAAAATTATCGCGTTTAAACAATATTACTTATGCCAGCAGGAACTTATTTACTGTGTGCGTTATACAGTGACGTGCTGTGATGTGGCGTATTCCTCTGCCCAATAGACAGGAATTCATGGAGAACGAGTGTGAGGCGTTGCCAGGTGTTGCATGCCCCGGAGTATGGGACAACCGCAGCACCGTAAATACCAAAACCGGATATCATGATGAATAGCAGCTCGTCTTTCGAAGTGTCCGCCATTTTTTGGGATGGTAATTTTATGACATTCGTCGCAATGCTAGATATCTGTGGCATTGCCTCTAGGAATTTTATTAGTATCTCTATGGTCTGGAGGAACAGGAATGTTATCAGAACTGCCTCTGCCATAGTGTTGTGTACCATTGGGCTTTGATCTTGCTGGAACCTTTGATGTTGCTGGTTTGGCTCTCTAGCTTCCGAGTGCCTCTATATCTTCAGTCTTTTTTTATTTATTTTGTTAAGCGATTTTCAAAATTCTTTCACTGTTGGACTCAGCAATAAATTTGCATTAAAATCGGTCAACATTTGCCAAAGTTATGCCTGAGACTAGAGTGACATGTTTTTTGACCTGCATTTGGTAACTGAGTATGTGTACCTGATTGCAGCTGTGGTGTGCGGCGGCTGTGAATGTAACGGACAGTCGAACACGAGACGGTGGCAGCATTGTCGGCACTAGTGTATTCTATTCTCACACGGCAGATGATATCACATCAAGCCCACAGTCCGTCACCGATGAAGTTGAGCAACTGAACCAGGAACTGCAGGTCTCATTACTGTGTCAGACTTAAAATTATGTGACGACTTGGCCATTGGAATATCACATTACATTACATTACATTTTTTAACGTGGCCTAAGTAACAATTAACTTCAAGGACCACGATGGCGACAAGAAACCATAGCAAACCACAAAAAAACGTCCGGGTATGATAGCCGGAATAAGTGAGTTTTCAGTTTCTTTCTGAAAACTGACAGCGATGAGGCCGATGTAATGTCATCAGGGAATAATAAGTCATTATTTAACTAGTTACATAACGACTCATAATGAACACTTCTCTACCAGCATGTCTTGTATAATATGAAGAACTACAGACGTAAGCTGGCTTTTAGTCCGGTAAGCAGTATAATTTGCTACCTACCAAAGGGCGGTGATGCTGTGGAGCTGAGAAGGTAACCTGGTAGCCTGGTGGAAAGTGATGGCAGCCTACTACCATGTTTATGGCTTTAGTCACCTGCGGCCTACACTGGCATCAGCTGCAGCTCCAGTGCTCATTCTGAGCAGTTTTTTAAAGGCATATTTTGTATAGAAAGAATGCAAATGTTGTTGTTGTTGTCCATGAGGAGCAGCGTTTGATCAGTCCCGTAGCCCAAGACTGCCAGGTGGGTCCATAAGGCCATCCCCAGAAAGATTAGCATATGTAGGAGCTTTGTACAAGGGCAGGGCCATGTTACCAGCCTCGTAGGCTTTGGTCTCTGTAGGCCTGTAAGCCATTTTGCTTCTTAACTACACCTGTAACGGACTGTGCATCACGTGCCTCCCGTTCACGTGATCAGCTTCCGGGATTGTGAAGTGTTGGACCAACGGTTCGTACGTGACGGCAGGTGACCACCTGCTTAGTCTGCAATGAGCAGCGAGGCGTGTATGTGAATGGTACGTGGCTTCTGATTGTGCACTGTCCTGCGTGCTTTTGCCCACAGTGATAACAGACGGGACCAGTGCATATGGGGAAGGGAAAGGAAGGAGGCTGGTATCCTTCTGTATATATTGTTGAGACTTGAATCATACTTGTTGACTCGCCTGACTTGGTCGGATGTTTTACTGAGCTGTGCTACGCACTATGGAGCCTTTCAGTCACCTGTCGCCAGCCCTGCCCAGTTCCATTGGCAGTACTGAACCAAATTTAGCAGCCCCAGAGCGGGCCAAGCACTAAAGGATTTCCTATAGCTCCACAGACGTAGCTACTCAGTACTCATCTGTTATCATCGATCGGCGAGAATTACCCCATTCGTCTCAGTGTAATGAGATAATTACCATTCACTGATTAAAGAGGACAATGGTAAATCCTTTTTGCCTGCCTGAGAAATTAATTCCGCATTCCGTTATTCTAGCCAGCTGCAAACTTGGTCGAAAACGTGGTTGCTAGCAGGTTGAAAGCCAACTGTGAACTTGCTTAAAATGGGTTTTTTCTACATTCCATTTGTCTAGCATGCACACGAACCAGCGAACTTGCTGCGGTTCGCGACCAGGTTTTCGACAAAAAAAGTCGAAAGCGTGTCGCAAACCCGCACGAACTTGTCGAAAACCTGGCTGCAAACCTGGTCGAAAACCAGGCTAGAATAATGGAATGCGGCCTTTAAACTCCTATCATATGAATCAGAAGTTGTATCTGCATCCCAACTGGGAGTTGAACCCCGGCTGGTAGCGTCGGACCATACGGTTTGCAGCCAGGTTGTAGATGGCTAGAATAATGGAATGCGGCCTTTAAACTCCTATCATATGAATCAGTAGTTGTATCTGCATCCCAACTGGGAGTTGAACCCCGGCTGGTAGCGTCGGACCATACCGTGGCTAACCCAACTGAGCCACAAAGGCAGACTGAAGAAGAACGAGAGTTTTAGTGTTCTGAGAAGTGGAATACATTGTGTGATGTGTCATACTGATATCAAGGAGCACGAGAAGGACGTGAAAGAACTTGAGAATCAGCAGACGTCGTCTCTGGTCTGGATTGCCGTGGCTGGTCACAACTGCAGTGAGGTGAACGTGGTTGATGCCAACAGTCCTGGTGACGTGCTGGACACTTTCTATGTCTGCTCTTCACGTGTTCTCTGCATTGCTAGTGTGCCAGGTGAATGGCGTGATACCATATTATACATGACATTGTTTACAAACAGAATGAACAACTCGTTTAATGGCTCTTCCTCCAGGTCATCCCGGGTCATCCGGCCCAAGATTAGTCAAAAATACACATCACCCACTGTTACCACTTTCATCATCACTTTTGGTTGTTTACCTCATTAGTTTTCTCCATTTTTTATGGTCTAGTGCATCAGATGTATGCAAATGCAAACACTTTAAATCATTAGTAACAACTTATTTTCAAGTTTTTTTGCCTCTTCTTACCCAGTCATCCTCATCCTTTCTTGAAACATGCCCATACCATCTTATTCTGTTTTGTCATAACATGGAGGTAATATTTTATTCCAGATCCAACCTATACATGACTTCGTTTAGTGCATCTATAATTTGTTGTTTGCAGATGTAAGTACAACCTTTTTAAAGCCATGTATTTATGTTTTGTGTTCCTGTGCAGGAGCTGCAGAGAGTGACTACGGCATTGATAGTGATGTAGTCAGTTGTGACTCAGTGACGATGGACAATGCTCAACGGGTGTCATCGGATGCTGAGACGAGTTCACATTTGGTCGGAAAGATAACATTTGTTCAGTGTTCCACTGGATCTGCCAAGTCTGTTCATGATGTTTCGTTAGACGCTGTCTCGGGTACATATTAATATAACCTCTTAGATGTTTATGTACTTTTGCTTTCTATCAGTTGTTCAAAATCTGCTGTAAATTTCGGACTCCCATGTCGTGTCTGCTGCTTTAGTAGTGACTAGATTCCATGCCATTGTACAGGCACTGCACCGAAGTGACCAAAAAGAGATAGAAATGACGGAACGTTTCTCAGGGCTGTCTCTGCGGAACTTTGCCAAATTGGAGCTGAAGGTAGTCAAACTATCCCTTCAGAAAAAGATCTATTTAGAATTTTGAAAGGTTGCCCTGTTTCTGCACAAAGGCTGTCAAGAGACGGGCCGCTGCCGAAAAATGGGTTAACAGCTTGTTTTGCCTCTTAAAATTTTATAGGGGACACAAAACTGAAGAAGTTTGGCATATTTTTCTAAGCACACTAGGCATACATCTTGTGGTCCAGTTTGGCGATGATGAATTTAGTGGTCTTTTCAGAAAGTGTTCTAAAGAATAAAAAAGAAAAAAAGAAAAACGTAAGCTCGGTAAAACATATAGGCCACCGGTTTGCACTAAGGCACAATGCGGTGTGTTAATAAGTAGAAATTTGCCATTACCTGAAGTGTTGTTGATTGACTGATAAGAAAGAAAGGTAACAGTTACCAGCATGGTAAATATGCTAAAATTAGTAACATATTTACAGTCAGTCGGAAGTAGGATGATCAGTTATTATTGTTTTTAGAAGTATATTATGATATTGTAGATGAAGAGTATGCAGCACATGTAGCAAGTGCACAAGAAGTGGAAGATTCTCTGATTGGAAAGACACAAGGTTAAAGAACTTTTTTTTCTCTCATTTTCTCCTATACGTATTTTACTTCGTTGTGCAAGGTATTTGTACGGATGGAGAAGGTTGCTGATGTAGTTGGTCTGTGATATTTCTGGGAATAGCAAAAATGTCATCTCAGTGAAAAGGCCGGTTGAAAATATTTGTGAATATTTTGCTATATATCATTTTGTCACACCAGGAACATTCAAGGTGAAAATTGCATTCATTCGTGTGTGATGACTGGCATACACAGTTTATCTCTGGTAATGACCTGAACATAAATTGTCATTTCATTTTTAGCCAACCGTCTATCTATATAGACGGTTGGCTATATGCCATGAGGATGACGTCTGTCGTCTGTAACGTT
>Ga0209149_1002575_pt1 | contig 10266 bp, 7 predicted proteins | sample WorMetTyACAVOLI2_FD_187423 | JGI IMG/M metagenome (GOLD analysis project Ga0209149, IMG submission 187423) | Marine gutless worms symbiont microbial communities from Max Planck institute for Marine Microbiology, Germany - Olavius algarvensis... ... | reverse complement strand
TGAGCGTTTGCTTATTAATCCACAGTGCACACTATGTCTGGAATGTGGATCAGACGTTTCGCCCTAGCAGGCTAGCAGGAGACGCTCCATGACATTTTTGAACATGGATGCCATGTCTGTACCAAGCAATTGCTCAATAATTTATTACACCCCCAAGGGGGGTATTTTTTCTTTTTAAACTGGAGGGGTGTGCTCTGAAAGTCGGGGGGGTGTAAACCCCCCCTAGGGGGTCTAGAAATATCCCTGGTTAGAGGTCCTTCGAGGTTATCAAAATGTCGCCGACTGATATATCATATACTACTTACTATTGGTCTACCATTGTAACTATGGCCGTATCTTGTACGGTTTTCGAACTAAAGCAAGATATTGGTCGAAAAACGCCAATTTTCCATACCCCCTTTCATTTAATTTGCATGTTCGTCCAGAACCCCTTTGATTTTTTCCCCAAATTTTTAACACAAACTGTTCGAGTCCACAAGCTATTAGACAGCGCAAAACTACTGCCGAAAAGTTCAACCCTCTTGAATAGGCTGCACGAAGGTCACGGACAGACGACAGACAGACGCATCAGTAGCTAACAACGCAGTCAAGCGAGATATGACACAAGTGATACAAAAATCATGCACTCGTCAGCGGATGAAACTTTTTTTGCGTCGTCAACTGCTGCACATAAGACAGCGACTGCAGTACCACTACTGCTCACAGCGAAACACCATACAGACAATGGTCTGCCTCGACAGAAGCAGTGACAAATTAAAAACGGGCCTATTTCTGTAGAAAACACCCACGAAGAATCATATGCTGTGCTGTGATAGTAAACCTTATTTATTTCACACTATGACGACAAAAACGTAGTCTGACGTCTCTGGAAACAGTTAAACAGTGAAGTGATAAGTATGCATCCCATTCTGCCGCTGTGTACACAAACCTCCCTGTGTCACTTGACATCGAACTACACTGACATTAATTATGAAAACAACATTCAGTGCAACGACGAATTTAACAACTTTTCACGCAATACACCACAAATGTATTTTATGCATCCACTGACTGCACGTGAATAACTGCCAAGACAACTTTGTCATATAAATCCAAATGAAATTCCACAGTTACAGACAGCGAAAGTGGTGGACTGACTGTATGCTGATAACAACTGCACGTACTACAAAGCATACACGAACGGGTCTGTTTAACAGATCATCATTTACATCTTCAACCAGTCACTAAAACCGTTTCATTAACGACATAAAGCCCGCAGCAAAAATTTAACAGAAACAAGATAACAAGACGTGCAGACAAAAACTACAATTTACATAAAAATGATTAAATTTAAACCACCAAAACAACAAATGAAAAGCAATAACAAAATAACTGCCAGTGACCACTATGACCGTAACAGCAATTCTAATGAGCCGACTATATTTACCAACTTGTGACCATATTCAATTTATATAAAAATGGGCAAAATTAAATTAAATGAAATTCACAAATGTGGATATTTAGCAACATCAGTTACCACACGTGGTCTTGCTGCAAATGTACTGGTACTTGTACACAATGCAATTATTATGCAAATCTAGTCACAAATAAGAAATGCCTATGCTCTACAGCTAAATTCATAACCCGTCAATATCAGACATGAAGTATGCGTCAACTGCACCATCCATACTTATCTTTGAGTAGAGATTAACTCCAGTGTTAATCTCGACTTAGTGAAAACTGCGTTGCACCAACCACAATTAAGTAAGCAGCACTTAATTTTGTCACAAAGAACAACATCCTGATAAGTAGTCACCGCACAGCTCGTCACTGTACTATAATACTTCTGGAAAATATAGTTAAATGATAGAATAAGTCCCTCAGTAATGAGTACCTCTGTGCCAGAAGCCAATAAGAAATGTGGCGTGAAGTTATATATTGTAACTGTTACAGTGTTATGGCATCAAAACAGATTTGATCTGCCAAACGAACATGAATGACTGACAACTAAACCACCACAAGAAGTGCAGTCTACTCGTTTAGCATATCTGCTAATTCTCACAAGGTTACTAGCACTGAGCCGATTTGGCCGCCGGTTGATAAGCAACATACTGAACCTCACCACGACATAATGACTATAATGACGTATTGGTAGTTAACCCTTTAAGGACACATTAAAACCGCAGAGCAACGGACCATTATACAGCAATACGGTGATTGGTACACTGGCTGTTGATGGGTGGGCTGTTACATTTGGTACAGCAAGGAGTGGCATGGGCGGGCAGGGGCTTTGCCCAGTCCCCTCTTCACTGTACCAAATGTAACAGCCCACCCATCAACAGCCAGTGTACCAACTTCGATGTGACACTGTATTTGCCTCAGAATTCTAAAGGGTTAAGTGAAACCAACGACCTCGTGACAAGCAAAACCTGATATTGCATCGACCGCACTACAGATCTGATCTCAGTCCATCTGACAGCACACAACAGCGGTGCTGTTACAGCTATCTGTATAGCAAATATACCAATAAATCTTGCGGTAAATACTGCACAGTTCCGCATGTAACGACATTCTAACGATGTAATAGTAATCTCATTCATCTCTGTGTCCATTTGCTAATTTAACTATCAAGCAGATTATGATGTAAAGTGTCAAACCACAATCAACACAACATACGTTCACAGTAAAAGCACAGCATATTCTCAACTGCCTTACTAGGTTTCACCATCAGTTTGAAGTTGCTATTTTTCGTCTCTATGGATCTGTAAGTCTAGTGTCCAAATTTTCGCTATAAAAAGGGGTTTTAGGGCAATGAGAACACATTTTCATCCTATATTTAATTAATTTTATTACGAGATCATACACATGATAAAATACACCTACTACCTCCGATGTACCAGTCCCTGCAGGCTACTAACGTGGGCAAAATGAAGCACTCTCAAACTGTGTGGTGTTACAGAATGTCTGAATGCATAGCATAATGCATTAAAAATAATCACGTGTGGCACAGAGCAATAAACATGTTCAAGATGCTTACTGCAATTTACTAACGTTACTAAGTAACTATGGTATTTTGCTAGACAGCCCTGACTATTAAGCCCATGCCGCAAAGCGGTGGCTTTATGCAATGGCGATGCCCTTCTATTTGTCTGTTCGATCGTCTGTCCATCTGTCACATGAGATGTGTACTTATGGTAGTGAGGCCTTATAATGTCGGCTGCACCAATTTGTTTTGTGAGCAAACAATCAACATATGTAAATAACAGTAAACAACTCCATTATCTGCCGTTTTTAACCTCTATTTTTAATAATCTCGCATTTATATCACTCCACATCATCCACTTTGAACTGGCATAAAGGACAGTGCTATGCATTTTTATAGCAGCACATGCATAGAGCTAGGGATTTCTTCGGTGGACTAAAATAAACCCTATTGCCAAAAAGTCTTTCCAGCAAACCACTATCCCAGTACTAACAGGCTGTAAACTGCAAATGCTACTGAGTCAAATGCCCTCCTAACAACAGAAGACTAACAACTTGCACTAATGGACATATTACAATAAAACCACCTACTATGTCCTGCTCATCTTCCATAAAGCATATTTCTCTGCCAGCTGCTGGCGGAAAAAGTATAAGATCAAACGGCAAAACGGATGTAAGCAGTAACACAATTTCCGATAATTATATACACAAGAATTATGTACAAGTAAATATCACTAAAAACATTGTTGCCAAGCTTTTAAACACAGGCTCACCAGAATAAAACCATCATTTGCGTGTCAACATTTGCAATGTGTAGGATCGTTACAGGCAGCCTACTGCAGCATAGCAGTATGACTAGTTACGCAATGGACAGCAACGGACAGCAATGGGTTAGAGTTGGGGTTAGGCTTAGGGTTAGTTTGTTTGATTGGGTCTAACGGCACTTTCAGCACAACAAGGCTACATCGTGCCAGTGTGTGTTAAGACAGCTGTGATGGGACGATCATGGTGAGGGTGAAAAGGAAACTAAAAACACAACGAAAAAACCAAACCAGTACACATGAACCGCTCTGCTCAAGGTTAACAGGTCCTGAAGCAACTGGACCCTGCGGAAACCAACCCCTCGACAGAAGCATCACCGGACACAGTCCGGCCAGCCAACCACTTGACAAAACAGTCCCAACAAACCAAATCCACGACAACACAAGAAAAACCAACACTCAAAAAACACAATTGAAAAAAGCGACCATGGCTGACCTGTTCAGGAAACAGGGCAGCCCAGCCCTCAAAGGCCCCGAGCCCACAGGCCCCGGGACCACACGGGCCTGGCTACCAGCTAGCAGGTTCGCCTGTTTCCTGTTGCCAGCTCAGCTGACGCTGGTACCGTAGGGGTAAGGGTAAGACTAGGGTTAGGGTTGTTAGGGTTAGGGTTGTGGTCCTTTGCGTTCGCTGTACTCCGTTGCGGCCCAATGCGGTAAATAGTCACACCCGCAGCATGGCAACACTCACAGAGCATGTCCAAGTGCTTTGCATACAAACGTCTAGACATCATATTGCAACAAGTAACAGCGTACTTAACAGAAAAAAAACAATATATTGACACACATGTATACATACAAATACACACTGAACACCGAACTATACAGATTCACAGCATACATCATGAATAATACATTCAACCATATCACAATTACAAATACCTCCTGCTGTACATTTTCTACTAGAAAAATCGGAAAATGATAATTGGAGTGTTTCTACGTAGAGTATTTTGGTTACAGATCAAATTTCGGCAGACAAGTTAAAATATTAATAACTGATCTGTTCAAATGTGCAAACTTGAAACATTCCTACAAAATTTCAGTCCAGAAACCACTGCTCTTACGTTTCATATTGTAAACGTAATAGAAATAATGTGGAAATAGATTTACACGTGGAAAACAAACAAACTGCTGATACTTGAGAGTCCACATGGGACTCAGTTGCCTGCAATGCGAACACAACTGCTGCAGTGACTCCAGTACTACTTGCAAGAAACCAACACCAGACATACAACGACACGTTGCCTTTGCCACAATTACTAACAAATAAGAGGAGCACTCAGAGAGTGCAAACTCCACCAAGGCTGTTGCATTGTCGCCCTTGGTATATGTCGTATAAAATGCCACATATGATAAGGCTGCTGCAGCGTCGCCCCCTGGTGAATGACAATATATCTTTTAAAAAATGTGTATCTCCCAGTGTTGAGGAAAGTGAAAACAGATCCTAGGTCAACATCGGGATCCCGATCAACGCCAAAATTTAATCACTTCTACGGTGTCACACCTTGCCCACGGCTACCATGTTTGGTCGACGTGTTTCCGCATTCGTGCGTTATCCTGCTCACAGACAGAACGAGTGACAGACAGACAGGCGTAACGAACGAAAACATAACTCCACCAGGCTTGACGCAGTAAATATATTTTTGCACAAAGATTTAATGGACAATGCAAGGGAAGAAGGCCAAACTCAATGTATCTAACACATCGTCCACTTTATTCGCTGTGCTGAGTGCAAATTTAACCCACATACAGAGCTAACGACAGAACTCAATCAAATATCAGACGGACCTTCAACAGCAGATGTTACCTCATGTTCACAGCATCAAGGTCACAATACAGTAACACATAAAAAGAGGCATTCACAACTGTAATCCATGAGTTGTGTTGCTTTGCTCTAGTTCCTGGTTCTGTGTGAAATATCTGGTAGTTTACTTATTTATTGCTCAGTACACGTGTTCGGCAGTAAGCAGGTTCTGATGCCAGTGCCGTTCGAAGACATTACAGAATATGCAACACTTCAACACGGAAATGTATCAATGCCTACAAGTTGCTTCTTGTCGCATTTAGCACGACAATTAGAGGACGACCGAATTTCGGCTACAGCTTTGCTTACGGCACCAAAACTGCGTCTAAATGACTTTTGGCCCAGTTTCAGTTTCTGCCAATGTCGTTTCGGCCAAGTTTCTGCAGAGGCCGCAAGTGAAACCTGGTTTCGGCAATCTGGCATAGGTTGACAGCCCTACTGTCCAGGCCGTCACTGAACTGGCTCAGGCTTTGTAATATGATGCTGTCTCGTCGTCCGTCTGCCAGTGACCATACATGAATGTGTTACAGCTCATACCTCTCTCCTGTCTAAGTAGACTACGTTGCTGCTGCACTGTTGCCCCATCTCCATCCTCCATGGACTCGCCACTGGCCAACAGTATCTACGAACAGTTACGACTCCGCTGTTTATCTGTTGCAGTTTGTAGGTATAGGATACCTTGATAGATCAATCAATTCATCATAAAGTTTTGGTGCCAGGTTCGGTTACAACATTATAGTCATTTCTCACGGCCTGGTTTCAACTATGGCCGAAACTGATAAAAACGGTTTCGGTCGGCCTCTAACGACAATTACTGTTGTACATTGCTTCCTCGCTTATTTCGCTGTAATAACGGCTACAACGGAGCTCAGTCGATTCACATCGTTCAAGTGCACATCACACAACGGCGAACGTTCCTTCATGACAAAACTCCGTTGCACAATACAGGATATGCACGGGAAGTATTATGCGTCCTCTACATTTCAGCAATAGAGCAGAAGTATGTTGCAATAACGAAAGTGGCCAGTATGTAACGTCGCTGATACGATGACGACTCAATGGATGATATTATGCACAATAGAGTGTGGCACTGAACTGGTACACAGTGGCAGCTCCACGCGGGACGAGCAGACATGTTTTAGTCCCCCAACAGTGTCTGTAGCCTCACAAAATGACGCCTCTTATGGGACTACGCATCAGTTTGTAATAAGTCCATTACAAAATGTGGTAAAACATGACTGACAGCCTTTCTCAGTCTGACAGAATGTGAGAATGTGCATAGCATCCAAGTAGATGTAAAGTGATGCAAAGTAATGTAAGCAGAGTTAACATGGATTTATATAGTGCATCATTGTGGACACACCTCTTAACATGCTGCCATTTCCTGTCTTCATTTAACTAGTCCTCAGCCAGACACCAGCTAACACTGCAAGACCGCGGATACAGGCTAGTGCATTGCATGGTGTGCCTGTTTACTCACCGGCTTTTGCTGGTACTCGCAGTACCTACCCACAGAGGGATGGCCAGGCTGAGTCGCCTGGGTGATGGTTCTGCAACAGAGACGGTTTACTCGCCCAAACATGGTTAGTTACCCATCCTGGCACTAACCGGACCGAGCGCAGCACAACTTCGTTGATCGAGACCAATGCGCTACCACTAAGCCAAACCGCCAACCCATATGTTCTTCATTACGTGAATCATTGTGCATGTTTGTGCGTCAGAGTATTCTTATATTCTGAGAGTTCTATTTCTACTCAGTTCTGCTTGAACGCTGCTCTTTGACTAGTGAGCTTTCCCTGTCTTGCGCTAATCTTCTTCTTCTCGTATGCGTATCATGAACCACAACTGGTCTGCCATAAAACAGCATCTTCATCCGCAGAGTGTAGCCGAGATAAGCCGCCATTCAGTTTTGTCAGGGGACAGGATTCGACAATTGAGACATCGTCTGGGTCTCGCCACAAGGACACAGATCAGTGTATGTAAGTCGCCATTTCCTTCTGCAGGCACCGCAGTGCCCCTGTTCCATGCGAAAACGGTTCAGCAGAGACGACTGTTGCCGAGGGAGGTCGAAACCCGGTTGCCGGATTGTGGGGTCGCACACTAGGTGAGAATTGACCACCTGAGCCGACTTCCAGTTATGCCTCCATCGACTGTTGATGTCAACTGGTTGCAAGTCCAGCCACAGCGGCTTCCTGGACGTCAGTCGCGCTAGTGCACTCAACCTACAGCTAACAGGTGACCACTTATGCGAGTAAACCATCTGCTACAGGTCAGCCAACTCGGTCTTTCGTCTCCTCGGGGTCGATAAATGAGTAGCAAGGTGCAATTAGATGTCTGCGACCACAATCAGCGGTGGCGCCGTCTGGTGAACGCTTACGAGGTAGCGGCAGGCACGGTGTTGTTTACTGGTAAAACTGTGTGATCTATGCATGAGCGCGTTTGGGGTGCATTACAATAAAGGCACTATATAAATCCACGTTACCTTTGCCTTTCACTATTAACGTATTTTGAGCACGAGGAGATGCCGCAGTAATCTTGTCGTGGAACCGCTACTACAGCTGTTGCATCTGCTCGTATGTCACTGCAGTTAACTGGTTGCTGTCACCTCCACCGACACCTCCGGTGTTAGTGGCGGGTACAGGACGCTGGGACTGTTCCCTAGCATCGCCGCCGCCAGTGACGTCACTAGCCGCCGGCGTGCTAGCCTCGTTGCCGCGACCGGACTGATCGCGGTCTCCGGTCTGCGACTCGGCCATAAGTCGCTGCCGCACCTCGCGTATCTTCAGCTGCAGCAGGTTCTTGTTGGGAAACAGCGACTGATATCGCGTCTGGAAGTCGGTCGTTGCAGTTGCTGCAATAAAGCGTCCCACACACACACTCAATGTCTCGATGAGTTCAGTTAACCCTTTAATCGACACGTTAAAACCGCAGAGCAATGGACCATCATATAGCAATACAGTGATTGGTACACTGGCCGTTGATGGGTGGGCTGTTGCATTTGGTACAACAAGGAGGGGACTGGGCTAGTCTCGTTAACCTGCCCAGGCCCCTCCTCGCTGCACCAAATGTAACAGCCCATCAACGGCCAGTGTACCAACTTCATATTATTCGATGTAGCACTATAATTGCCTTTGGAGTCTAAAGGGTTAAAGTATAGGTATAGTAGGGTTTGACATCTCACTTGACACATTATAGATCACTTGGAAGACGATTTTATGGGTCAGATGACCCAACCAACAGCGTCACAGCACTGAAGAGCAATGGTTAGTCAACCACATCGAGGGCCAATCCCACCAGGCTCAGCTCACTATAAGGTAAAGAAGAGAAGGATGAGCTAAACCAAGCACGATCAAATCCCGATAAAGTCGACCGACCTGTAAGGACTGCTTGCATCATTATAATAGTACACAATACTGTAACACAGAGACAGTTTTTTTTCAATATTCCCCTTCCACCATACCATAACTAAAACAAGACCACTCAGAAAGCGCAAACTCCATCAAGGCCGATGCAGTGTTGCGTTGTGTCAGTCGCCTTATATCGTATAATATGCCAATCTCTCAATGATAAGTAAAGTGAACAAGAGGTCAAAGTAATTTGACAAAAAGCGCCTCAAGGGGGGCCCATTCCCCGGTTAGGGGTCACCCCAGGGGGTCGAAAGTTGTACCATTCAATTCCTGCGGTAGGGTTTCCTATTAGTGTTCCATAGTAACTGTAGGCCTAGGATGCACCGTTTGGCCACAGTGCACGCACGTGACAACCAACCAACGACCAACAACCAACCAACGACCAACGACGTCACGACACAGCCTATCTCAATAAGCGCCTCTTTTACTAAAGTAAAGTGAGGCGCTTAAAAACTGATCCTAGATCAAAATCCGCATCAGGATCAACAAATATTAATCATTTCTAGAGGGTCACAAATTACCGATAGACATTACGGAGTGTCATGTTCTTGAGTACGAAAATGAGAAAATAATTAGTGATAAGAGAAGAACGATAAAAACTGGTGTAAGGCAGCAGTGTACCAGACGGGAAGAGTGTTCCCTGTTCTTCAAACAGCTGCATCACCAGCAGACGCCGGTTGTCAAGCATACGTCGCAGCGACACGTTTGAACTGCCGCCTGGGGAGCTGGGTGTGCGAGGTGACCGAGGTGTACGAGGTGAGCCAAACACACCTTCCTCCAACTCACCTACAACAGATACAACAACAACCATTTCACAGCCCTTCATCTGGGACAACCCAGGTATAAAAACTCTCAGAAACATTAACCGAATATACCACCCTCAACAGAACAGACTGCGTATCGATGGTTGACCGCACAAAGGCACCATGTCCAGAAAACAACCTGCTTTCAAGAAAATCGCAAAGATGGAAAGATACTATGTGCCATTCCGTGGACATACGACATTTGTGCTTTGACAGCAGCATTTACTATGACCACTACAAAGATTAACAATAATAAACAAGAACTTAGCTATCGCAAACAGATCGCGCGTCAGCTGAGCATACAATATGTCAAGGGTATCTATGATAACCCTGTGACCTTGAAATCTAGGTTAACAGTCACTCAAGGTCACTGGAAACGGAACCATTGAGTAGATCATACACGACTTACTATTAGTCGAGTTATTGGACGTTGAATATTATCGTGACCTTGAAATGTTGGTCAGAGGTCACTC
>Ga0209149_1002574_pt1 | contig 10266 bp, 12 predicted proteins | sample WorMetTyACAVOLI2_FD_187423 | JGI IMG/M metagenome (GOLD analysis project Ga0209149, IMG submission 187423) | Marine gutless worms symbiont microbial communities from Max Planck institute for Marine Microbiology, Germany - Olavius algarvensis... ... | reverse complement strand
TATTAGGTAAGTCTTATCTTGATGAAACTTAGTATGAATGACACATGGGCAAAGGCTACAAAGTCACAGAACGAATTTTGAATATTTGAATAAATTGTGCTATTTAGATCACAGGGGTTTGGCTCACAAAACACAGTGGAACTATTTCAGCCGGTGTGTTGTTACAATAATCCTGATGTAACATTAATAGACATGACAGCTGTAGTTAACAGTATTTATGACTATTTTTGGTTTTATTGTCAGTTTTCAGTTAAGAGATATAGTTCTGAAACACTTCACAGTTGTATAATTGTCGTAAGTCAACGGACTGGAGTTTGCTGTGAGAGATCACTGTCAAAATTGTACAGTGCAATATTATGTTACAGGTTTTGCGTAATTTTGATGCAATGATCTCCGGTACAGTGACAGAGCAATTAAAGGAGTCTGGGGTAAAAGTGTTGTCTAACACACAGGTATGAGTGTTCATGTGCATCGCATTTATTATACAACTTACCTGTATGTTGCTAGGTACTGTGTTACCTTGTGTGGCCTTGTCTTGAGGTCAACCTACATGACATTAAATGAGTCTATTTTTGAAACAGTTCAGTCTGGGTGCATCAAAACTGTGATCGATAGTGTTCCATCTGTCTGACTCAATTTGAGAAAAAGTATTTTTAATATCGGTGTTAAATCTTACTTTGCAATTTTTGTTGTTGTAGCCACAGAAACCTTTATCATTACCATCAAGCGTGAATAAAACTCTTATAATCTATGTATAACTGTTAAACATTTTAAACGATTCTTTTAAATGGGATCGATTTCTTCTCTTCAGTCATCCATAAGCCTAACCTCACAAGTCTTTCTGCAAATGGGATTCTGTGATGTCAACGAACTTGTGTTTTGTTGCATACTTAACACGGGGCTCTCTTACGATTGCCACTGGATGGTCAAGCAGTGTTGTAGAAGCCTAAAACTGTTGCTTGCTGGAAAGACCCCTTCAGGTGTCAAGAGCACATGATGCAAGCATTGACTGAAAACTAAGCATGAGAATTATGTTGTTTTAGTGCTATATAGTGACAGGACAGTTGAACAACCGCTATATAGTGACAGGACAGGACAGGACAGTGGCTAAGCAGTAGTCGAGCAATAGTTTGTGCAGAATGGGTGACTGTAATGGTCATATTGAACAAGAGAAATCTTGGCAGAGAAATGTACACAATCGAACATGAGGCATACACAGGAGTCAAGAGTTTAAAAAGAGGCATACCACAAGTATTCATTATGTGAACATTTTTAGAACTACATTGAAACTATTTAAACTTTCTGATATTGCTTGTTCAGCTTGTCCAGTGCTACGGCATTTTTAGAGATGTATGTCTAGGTCTGTTAATAGTATTTTCTCATTCAGGTGGTACTCTGCTTTGTTAAAAGTATCTGTCATTGTTGCATACTTACAGGGTGATACAGGAGCTTCCTTCTTTTGAAGTCTGGTTGCTACTGTGCAACAGTACTTGTCTTCTGTATTGTCTTTGTATTATTGCTTTTTGTTTGTGTTTTAACAAACAAACTGATACATTGATTGATTGATCAAAAGTGTAATAGCATAGCTTTGATATGAACTGAAAAAGACAGGGTGACCACTTGTCTGGAAAACCTGGAAATGTCACGGAATCTGACAGCTGTCAGGGAAATGTCAGGGATTTTACTGAAAATCAGGAAATTGTCAGGAAAAAAATCTCAGGGAAAAGTTGCCTAAAACTGTTTATTGTAAACTGCATATTGGTGTCCATACAGGTATTTAGTCGGAATCTGTTATGTCTTAAATGTTAAGTATATGGTTTTGGATTATGTACTGTTACATTCCTACCCCCATCACTGACAGTAACACTAGAACGGGCATGATATGAGTAACACTTAACATGCCGAGTGCCGCAGAGGAGTGCCACAAACCGTCAGGGAATCGTCAGGGAATTTCACATTGTCTGGAGAGTGGTCACCTTGAAAAGAAAGAAATTGTGCAAATTTGGCTTCAGTGTTTATCATTCTTTGAGTACATGATATTCTCTGTGCACCACATAACATTGCATGTGTTGTATTGATGCAGGTGTCGTCAGTGACAAAGATGGGTGATGGTAACAAAGTGTCCGTTGTAACAAATAGTGGAACGATTAATGACGTCGACTGTCTGCTCTGGGCCATCGGTCGCGTGCCAAATATTGACAACCTGCATCTTGACCGCGTTGTGAGTATATTACTAGGCATGTGCAGAATAGATTTTTTTTTTTGATTTTGGTTCAGTTTTTGAAAATAACTCGGATTCGGTTAGGAGTTAGTTCAGTTCGGTTCGAAAAACACGGTTTGGTTCGGATATTATAGTTATTTACTACTCATGTAATAGCTGAGTAGTCAACTTACAACAAATATTACAGCGACATGACATGACTTTGACGTCATTGACATCACTCACAACGACAACAAGTAGATAATGTAATTGCATTCTAAAATCTACATGCTAGACTCTGTTTCAGTCGTGTTTTAAAACGTTCTTTATCTGCACATTTAATGGAAGTAAAGTTACTTTTACTCACTTTTTATTTCAATGGTAGATGCTGCAGTTTCTGTATCGGAAAGCCAGCTGAACGGATGTCAAATTTTTGGATGGTTTTTAAAAAGCGAATCCGAACAGAATTTCGGTTTTCCACACATCCCTATATATTACAACATGCAGTTTTCATCCTCTTACCTCTTCAAAGTATCTTGTGGTTGGCTGTTAGGCTGTGGAATTGGAGAATGGTCACATCAAGGTTGATGAGTTTCAGAACACAACTGCGAGTGGCGTTTATGCACTTGGTGACGTTGCTGGCAAAGCGTTACTTACACCAGGTAATAAAAACGATTGACGTGCTTAATAACTGCCATTGCGGCATGACTTGTAATAAAAATAGCCCAGTAACATAGACACTCAACTGTTTTACACTTTTATCTTCCAAGTTTACCGAGGCTAAATGGTGATATCTAAAGGCCTCTGAAGAAACATTTGATCTTTGCAGTTTGCTTGAGTGATGTTTTTACCATGCCCTTGCTGGTGCTTAACCACCGACATTGTGCTAGGGTGCTTTGGGAGCTCCCAAAACCTACAACCTGTTGGAAAAATACAGCCTGTGGCAAATTATGTATTAGGTTTTTGTTAAATATTTTCATTGCAGTTGCCTATGTGATTAAGGTGACACTATTGGGGGCACTGTACAAAATTAAACAAAAACAAAAAGACAGAAGCACCGACAGTCAGTAGTTGCGGGCAGACAACAGTTATACTGTGCAGTACAATCACGATCGTTAAGGTACAGAAGACAATAAAAACAAAGTAGAAACTGAAGTGGGTGAAGACTGGTGCCTCTGCCAGGCCTCCAGATCTGTCGTCGGCTTTGTATGACCTTGACCTTTGACCTCCTGACTAATAAAATTTTATTATTTCATGCAATGCCTCTGGACCAGTTGTGCCAATTTGCATCAAAATTGGTTTATTTGCTTTCAAAATATCACGTTCGCAAGTTTGGTAAGAGACGAGGGAATGAACGGAGAACATTTAGCTTCCACTGTCCAGTCTGGCCTTGTAGAGGCATAGCTTCCACCGTCCAGTCTGGCCTGGTAGAGGCATAGCTTCCACCGTCCAGTCTGGCCTGGTAGACGCATAGCTTCCAATGTCCAGTCTGACCTGGTAGAGGCATAAAAGTAGTCCAGTAAGTAACTATTGTCTGTGGACGATCGTTCATTGCCAGTCATCAACGTCTTCGCTCCGCCAGCCGCCGTCAGCTCGACATGCCACGACGGAGCAAGTTTGGTCATCGGGCCTTCTCCGTTGCAGGACCCATTGTCTGGAACTCGCTACCAGCTCACCGCCACGACCCGTCGCTGAGTTCTGACGTTCTGACTCCTTTCAGCCGGCTCTGAAGGCTCATCTCTTCACGGAGTACTAGTGACACTAGCACATTAGGGCTGTGTATAATCGCGCTGTATAAATCCACATTTGACATTGACACATCGTTGCTGCTGATGTGGTGTGTAGTTGCTATTGCTGCTGGTCGGCGACTTGCACACCGACTTTTCAACGGTGAAACCGATGCTAAACTCGACTATACCAACATTCCCACCGTTGTGTTCAGTCATCCGCCTGTTGGCACTATTGGCCTAACAGAAGGTGGTCTTTTATGTGTCATCATTGGTTGATGTTTTCACTATCTTTATTGACAGCATTTATCTGAGTAACTAAGAGACATATACTAGTGATATTCCGATCACGCATGATATTAAGTTATATGTATGGTTTAATTTGATATTGTAATCACAATAATGTTTTAGCATATACTTTATGTGTAGTTTTTAACGTGATACTATCACATCCGCTAATGGAGCTAATGTAATGTTGCACAATTACGATTCACAAGTGCGATCTGTTTTCTACACAACCGGCTTTTTTCAGAGCCATCAACAGTGTATCGAAGAAAACGTGTTTTGCGTCCTTTCCATCGCAGCTGTTTGAAAACAAATAAAATAAGTAAAAGTGAAGGGATAAGGAAAGTTGAATACGCATATCATTTTTGAAAGTGTGCTGGTGCTGGTGCTGTTTACCAAAAATTATCAAAATTATTCTATGCTTGTGGAAACTTCAGCTTGGCAGAGTTGGTGTATTTTTTGAGACACAGTGAGTAACTTCGTTGACGTGCAATGCCGTGCATTACCACTAAGCTTAACTGCATTGCCAGTCATCGTAGCTATAACAGCAAACAGCTGCTGTTATGACTTTCTTGTTGACTGTATGAAACAGTCAGTGCCACCAGTCGAGTTCACGACATTAAAAGTGTCTTGTGTGCGTTGCGTGCAGCGGAAGCAGAGAAGCAATATGGTCAAAGCTCGTTGAAAATTTATACTTCAAGCTTTGTTCCTTTGTACCATGCCGTTACGCAGAGAAAGACAAAAACACATATGAAAATGATTTGCCTTCTGCCAACGGAAAAGGTACGCTTTTTAGTTTTTAACACATTAGACGTAATGGATTTTCAATAGCATAACTCAATAGAATGGTGTTGTTTGGCTATTGTGTCCTAACATGCTGCTTACTTGCTGACCGAAGTTTGTGCACTGATTGTCAGCAAGGTGGACTATTGCAACTCTGTTCTCGCTGGTATCTCTGACCAGCTGCAAGACCGGTTGCAGTCCGTCTTGAAACGTCGCCGCCTGTGTGGTTTTCTCAATGAGGCGGTCAGAACGCACAGCCCCATTGCTTCATGAGCTCCGTTGTATCTGTATCTGTCCAAGTTGATCCAGCCGCTAGTTTTCGACTACATTCTGCATCCACGGCTGAAGTTCTGGTGCCGGCTACGCACGGCACTCAACCATCGGTGACCGTGTTTTTGCCGTTGCCAGTTCACGTGCTTGGAACAATCTTCCAGTAGGTCTGCGCCTATCCCGGACATTTTCTACTTTCAAAACACACCTGAAGTCACATCTGTTCAATATATCCTTCCCTTCAGTTTGTCTGTATCATCGACTTTTTTGCACAGACCTCTTGAAGCCGCTTGTGCTGCATACGCCTCCCTAAATTTGTCATTATTACATTACATTACATTGGTTGCGAGCTCCGGAGCGAGTAACATTCCGACTGTACGTTCTGGCCTACCACTGTCTTCATGGAACAGCACCGTCATACCTTGCTGGGAGCCTTCTCCGGACATCTGACATCAACACTCAATGCTGTCTGCGCTCTGCTGACACAGCCATGCTGGTGGTACCATCCACCAGACATTCGACGCTCGGCAACCATGCCTTCCCAGTGGCTTCATCACCTGCGTGGAACAGCCTGCTGTCATCTGTCAGGAATGGACCGTAACTGGAAGTCGGCTCAGGTGGTCAGCTCTCACCTAGTGTGCAACCCCACAATCTGGCAACCGGGTTTTGACCTCCCTCGGCAACAGTGGTATCTACTGAACCATTTTTGCATGGAACAGGGACACTGCAGTGTCTGAAGAAGGAAATCACGACTTACAGACACTGATCTGTGTCCTTGTGACGAGCTGCAGACGGTGTCTTACATTGTTCTGCAAATCAGCGATGACCTGGGACGTCAGCGATTGCGAAAAGGAGATGGCACAGACTACGATGAACCACGTACAAGAACGAAGATGGGAGATCGGGCCTTTTCAGTCGCTGGTCCGAAGATGTGGAACGGTCTCCCGGAGTCAATACGCTCAGCCAACAGCACTGCTGGATTCAGACGGAAACTCAAGACTCATCTTTTTAATATGTGCTTTAATAACAGCTGATGTTTTAACTATACGTGTACTGTGATGACATTTGTAATGCCTCATCGGCCCGGACTTGTGTAGACGGGGCACTAAATACTGATTGATTGATTGATTGATTGATTGTCGGATCCTGTCCTCTGACAAAGCTGAATAGCGGCTTATCCGGGCTAAACTCTGTAGATGAAGACGCTGTTTCTTGGCCGACCAATTATGGTTCATGACATATACGAGAAGAAGAAGAACAAGAAGATTATCATAGTTGTGTTGTCATGTTGTCAGCAGCTGCTGTTAATAATTGTAGATCATTGGAATTCACATGATGGGCTTGGGTTGCGATGAAATGCTTCAAGGATTTGCAGTGGCTGTGAAGATGGGAGCCACAAAGTCGAACTTCGATGAAACCGTTGCCATCCATCCGACCTCTGCGGAAGAGCTCGTGACAATGCGCTAATGTTATGTCTTACGTTGTGTGGCTTTTTGTTGCATTCATGCTAGAGCACGACTTGGGCATAGGCGGCGACGTCCGTCCGTCCATCTGTCTGTCACAAGCCGGTGAAGACAAATGCTTGTAGGATCCCACAGTTTCACCATTGAATAGTCCATGGATGCTAGTTTTTAAATACCAACTTTCGTACCGTAGTTCCCAGGGGAACCATTTGTAAGGGCTTTAGACAAGACTGGTGCGGGTAAAAATGGCAAAAAACGGATATTTTTTACCAGTAAATCGTTATATCTTGGAGACAATAACAGTTAGGCATATACAATGGAAGACCAATAGGAGGTCACATAATGGGCTGTTGACTGATACCGATTTTAATGACCTTGTGACGCTTTCATATAACAGCGTTGTGACAGTCCTTGCAGTCAAATATGATGGTAGATATGATTGTAATTGACTTTGAAACCGTTCACACTATCTGAGATGATCTTCAAAGGTCATTGGCAATGGCACAGTTCAATAGGCCACATGTCACTTTCTGTTAGTGATCTGTAGTAACCATGTGTCCATATTGTTACTGATATATTTATTGTTAAATAATGGCATGCCCTTGAAATCTGGGTTAAAGGTCATTCAAGATATTGAGCACACGACTTCCTGTCAGTCTGCCATTGTAAATATAGCTCCGACTTGTACTGTTTTCGAGTTAGTAGATATTGAAAAATATTGCGACCTTGAAAACTAGCTTAGGAGTTACTCAAAGTCATTGGAACTTGTACCATTAGATAAATAGCATACAAATTCCTATTGGCGTTCTGCAGTAACAATGACCCTATCTTGTATCATTTCCGAGATATTAAAAGTTGAATAATGATGTGCCCTTGAAATCTGGGTTAGCGATTGTTGAAGGTCATTGTAAATGGCACCACTCAAGAGATCATGTACAGGTTTCTATCAGTATGCCATTGTAAATACAGCTGTTGTGCCATTGTTGATACATTTCATGCTTAAGAATATAGTGACCATGAAATCTATCATAGGAGTCATTCACCTGCGAATTCATGGACGATCTGTGCATCGCTGAAATCTACAGACCACAGACTATCTTTATTGCCGTGGCACTGATAGTGTAGGTGTGTCTTCATTTGCTTCTGCATAGCAAGCTCCAGAAAAGCTATAGCGTAAGGTGGTGCGTTATGGTCATAACATCATCGAAATTGGTGCTAAGCGAGAGCTCATACAGGACTTCCTATTAGTCTTCCATTGTAACTATTTCCTATCTTCTGTCGTTTCCGAGATATAATGATTTATTGGACGAAAGTCTGTGTTTTTGCTGTTTTTACCCACACTGGTGTCGTTTGATGGCATTGCAAGATAGCCACGGAAGCGCCGCCGCCGCCGCCGCCAACCGTTAGGATGCCGAACCGTTAAGACCACTAACCACTAAGACCGCCTAGCCATCGGCATCAAATTGCTAATATCATGAAGCCATCGCTGCCGTTAACGTTTCAAGTGTAATGGGTAATAGCAGTAACTAACAGACGTTTTTAATGCCATGGCTCCGGACCGTTTCGTACAATCTTCGAGAACACTAGTGTTAATACTGTACAGTTCTGGTTTTTAATTTTTGCGAAATATATTATCACTGATGATTATGTTATGGCAGAAATGCAAAATAAGAGTGACAAATAAGAATGAGTCTTTGTTTTTTTTGGTTACTAGAATTATAATTGGTATTTTGGATGTTTTCAGTTTAGGTGCGCGGGAGCAGAGGGGCAAAGGGGCACTTGCCCCCTACCTTTTCAGCATCAGGGGCAAGTAATATGGTTTGCCCCCTATTAATTTCAACAAACGTTTACTAATATGGTGCTGTAAGCAGCGTACGTATGCTATCCATAACCACTGCTAACCTTAGATGTTCATAATAGACAGCGAGACACAAGAAACAGGTCTTTATTTTGTGGGCTTGTGCCTCACTCATTGCTAAATCAATGACGTCTCCGTCTCTCGGGTTACTCCATCCTGCGGCCACTGTCACACTCACAGCCGAGTTGATCAACTGTACATCAGCTCAGGATGCTGAAAAGCTTATCCAGGGACATTGAGCACCAAACATTGACCACATCCATCATAGCCAAAACTCTTACTTCAAGGCCTTGAGTCACCCAGGAATTGTTCGAATATACATTGATTGCACTGAAATCAAGCATGCCGGTCTCTGTTGCGACGTGTGAGCGTTCGTTTTCAGCCCTAAGACGTCTGAAAACATATCTTCGATCGACGATGATGCAGAAGAGACTTACTCATTGTGCTCTCCTTCACGTCCACGTGACAGAGTAGACAGTTTGGATTTTTTCAGTGTATGAAAAACTTTGTGTTGAAAAATGAGGAAAGAACAAAAGTCTTGGGCAATCCCAACCGTCTACTCTCCGACTGTGGACATCAAGGAGATCATAATAACTAAGTCTGTTCTGGTCTTGCAAGATTCTACTGAAAACTGACTGAACTGTCGGGCATTGTTTCGTGTCAAATTTTTGTCATTATTGCTTTAGTTGATGATAATAACGATTATTGAAAATTACTGTTCAGTTGGATCGTACATCACCGTGCAGACCATGTATTACAATAGCATATGCTATACTTCTGCTATAGAACTTAGGCTATAAAATTTGCGGAATCTTTGCTACCAGCGGCCTCGTAACAGGCATAAAATACGCCACATTCCTTTTTCGACGGGTCTTTGGCCCGGGATCCCGCAGGGGAAGCTCACGACGGTCCCCAGATCCTTAGTCGGCTGGGGGCATGCCGTCCCTACACTCCACCCTCTCGACCTTCGGCGTCACGTTCACGTCGCCTCGTTTGCCCCCCTACCTTCATAAATGTTCCCGCGCGCCTGTTTCAGTTTCATTGCTTTTGATGAAAAACAGACGGACCTATAAAGTACCAATCAGCAACACAACGACTGTGCAGGACTATTAGTAGCCAGGCCAACAGACTACAGACTATAGTCATCTATTAGAGTGTCTACAGTATGCCCGGAGTCCATGAACTAGTATTAAACAACAACATTTCGTGAATAGACCTAATTGTGTGTTTCAATGTGTACTGTACAAGTTTCAGCGTGTAAAGAACGAAATTTATACGTGTAGTACACGAGTACAACGGTTAGGCCTACTAGTAGTAGGCCTTCTTCAGTATCGATGAACCAATATAATTTAAAATAAAATGTATTTTTTCTTAAAAGGTTTAGTATTAGATGATTTCCGGGCGTTAGCAAAGCACTGAGACCAATTGTTAATGTTTACTAGTTTATCCAGTCGTTAGCTTAATGGCTTTTACAGGCCCGTAGCCAGAATTCCGAGTGTGGGGTGCGTGAGTGAGCACCGAAGGCGCGAAGATCGAGGCGCCGAGGGGGGGTGGGTGCGGGAAGCGAGTGTTCAACTGTTGGTGGTGATAATCGCTCTTGTGGTGATACGGTGATAAATAAGTACTCTACAACGCGGACCATTTTGGCCTGGCGGGGGGGGGGGGGCGTACGCACCCCTC
>Ga0209149_1002573_pt1 | contig 10268 bp, 6 predicted proteins | sample WorMetTyACAVOLI2_FD_187423 | JGI IMG/M metagenome (GOLD analysis project Ga0209149, IMG submission 187423) | Marine gutless worms symbiont microbial communities from Max Planck institute for Marine Microbiology, Germany - Olavius algarvensis... ... | reverse complement strand
CCACTGATCAAAGGCATCTAGACGTCGACTAGTGGCCGCTGTCATACTCCACGTGTCTGCGGCATATAAGAGAATCGGGAGTATGTAGACATTGTAAAGTCGGACCTTGGTCTGCAAACTGATATAGAGGATCGCCAGATGTTGCGGTCTAATGCTTTCATGCACGTACGTTATAATTCGATCCTACAGGCGTCGTGCTCACTGCCGCCAGCTGTATCAATGTACTAACCATGTGAATTAGATAGGCCTATAATCCTGGTTTACTGTATTTCGAATGAATTTGAGCAAAACTCATGCGTCATTGTCAAATTCAATGCAATTTTGGGGGTACTGACGATTTATGCAAATTGGGCAAAGAATATTTAACTGCACTGATATGCAAATTAAGCATTTCATTCTAGACAAAATTCTGAAACTTTGACGTATTACACGCCTTTCTATCGTTGCAAAGTTATTTGATCTCAAAAACAGTCCGGTTTTTTAGACTACCCTGTAGTTGGTTCGAGGCTCAGCGGTAGAACGTTGGTATTTGACCGGCGAGCTTTCGCCAGCTGTCCTGTGCTCCACCTACAGGTGACGGGTGACCACTTATGTGGGTAAACCGTCCGCTATGCTCAGCCAACTAGGCCAACTCAGCTTTTCATCCTCTCGGGGTCGATAAATAAGTATAGTAAGCTGCAACTAAATGTTGTCACCACAGTCCGTGGCGGCGCCATCTGGTGAAGAGTGCCTTGAGGACGAGATATCATCTAGGGCGCTAAGTCCCACCGTACCTTTTACATTACCTTTTACTTTCAACTATATAGTATAGGCCTATATCTGTGTTGAAATTGTCACTCGAACTAAAAAGAAAAATGAAATTCGTTGAATAACAAAGCTCTTTTATAGTTAATAGAGTAAGCTTGCTTCAATGTGTCTTCACAGATGCCTTAACCTCTTTCAATAACACAGCAGAATCGTGCTTGACGTGATCACGTCACATAACGATCAATTTTTGGCGGTTACGCAGCACTATTGAGGAACATCAATTAGAGCATGTGACCTGAAGGCGTATTGATGTGCCCCGACGACATGCATGATGAGTTGCTCCATTCGTCACCGACAAGGATACAAACTGTCGAAACGCAATCTCACATAGTTGACGATCGAATATTCACGAACGTTCGAATTGTTGTTGAAATCGATAAATAACTTCACCAAATATAGTGTCTGGAGCCAAGTGACCGACGATTTCACCAAAGTTGTACTTTTACAACGCAGTTTGTACTGAAGTATAGCATTATCAAGTAGCTCCGCTGTCACAGAGAGGCCGCGCGATGCTTTTTGTCTGTCTATTCAACGCACTTAGTATTTTATTATTAGTTATTGTGACTTCTTATTCAGGTTACCAATGCGTACAATTAAATTAGGTTCTGTTGTCTTCGGCGTAACGTGGAAGCTTCTTTTTATAAACACTTCGTCGTCGTCTCCAGCGAACAACAAACGACGCCGCTTACCAGCGAAGCGATGAGTGTCACCAACTTGCCCGGCGCAGCTCAGCTGTGCGTATAACACTTAACGGTCGCAGTGTAGCCAGGTATTGGCCGAGAATCGCAATTTTTTCTACCCCACCTGTATTCGACGCCCTTGTTATAGGGGGTCCCCGTCGCGGAATGCCATAACATTTAGTACGCAAAAACTACGTGCTGTGGCTACTGGCAGTAGAACTAACCGACGGTAAAAATTTTTTTTGAAGATGCTTAGCCTATTCGTTTCGATAGAATACACGAACGTGACAGACGGACAGACAGACACCGCACAGTGGCATAGGCCGCGCTTATGTTTATAGCATCGCACGGCAAAATCGAAGGATAGACGATGAGGGACGGCGTTCCGGGCTGTTTCCTCGTCTTAAGGGGTGTATTATAGCGACACAACTCAACTCAACTAAACTCAACTCAACTGAACTTCACTGAACTCAACTGACCCAGTTGAACAGCGTACAGCCAAGTCAGTCGTGTTTTTGTTTATGACGTCACGACCTACAAACTGAGTCAACTGTTGTTCACGCTGTCGAGTTGAGTTCAGTTGAGTTGAGTTGTGTCGCTAGAAACGGGCCTTTAGCCAGGCCCTAATCGATATAATTTTAATGTTTCGATTTTTGTACATCTTTATGCTTTTGTCTGCAACGTCGACGTCTTACGATCGATGACTGATTATTTTACTATGCAACGTCCCGAATAGGTCCCAACCTTGCTGACGGACGTAATACACTGTCATGATTCATCAATTCTTTTATTCTCGTATCGAAGTCGGACTTATTCAATCAAGTAACAATAGCTTTACGCTAATTCGCCAGGTGGCAGCACGTGAATCGCTGAATACCGTACAACGAGTTCAGTTCAACAAGAAGCTCTGCCGTCGCAGAGACACCGCCCGATTGTGTCAGTTAGCTTCAGCAGTACATACCAACTTTGTTTAGTGTTTACAACACTTAGACGACTCATGAGAAGATTCACTGATGCGTTGTGTTTCGGCGTGACCGTCTGCCGCTATAAACGGAGGTCAACATTTCATGTGCGGACTGGACGGTCGAAATACGTTGACGACACTCGACAATACCAATTATCAACCCCAAAGTGAGATATTGGTCAAAAATCGCGATTTTGCCCCAGTTAGGGGCCCCTCAGAATATTGTCATAACATTTGGTACGGAAAAACTATAAAAATGTGTGCATGATGAAAAAAAAGTTTGAGAATGTTAAACTTTACTGGTTTCGACACAATGCATGCACGAACGTGACAGACACCAGACGGACCTATATATGGACGGATACCGCACGACGGTATGGGCATAAATTGGTTAGTGCCTGCAGACTCACAACGAGCCAAGCTGGCCAATACAAACGTTAATCGGAGTAAAACAGAACCAAGATACATGACAAACATTTGACTTTCATTTATAAAAGTGATCTTTCGTTCTGCAGCGTATGATGAAACGGATGTTTGTTTGTTTTCTATGTTTCTCCGACGATGGCGTTTGTCTGTCATTTACTTAAAAGTTTATGAATGTATGTATGTGCGCGTGTATGGGAGATGGGTAGAAAATTCCAGACAGAGGTCCATGCAGCGGCACAGAATGCTATCTGCAAAAACTTGCAAGGGCTTCACAGCTTCACTCTTTCTATAACGGTCGGTGATGCATGTCGGTGGAGCGTTGCAATGGTCGACGCGTGCAGCAGCTGCAGCACGACGACTGACTTCAGTACAGGCCCGAGACAATGTTTTCGTCCAATTACCGGGCTTACAGTCACTTCGTCTCCAAACCAAGTCGTATACCCAGGACAACTCGGCCCCAAGACAACTCGGACCTGTCAACTCGTCCCCAAGTCAACCATGGATCCCAGGTCAAATCTGCCTCAAAAGCGAAATTTTGGTCATGCATAACCTTAGTCGCGCGAAATTATACACTCGCCACCGCGATGGAAACACTGCTGACATCGATGCATGCACTCCACGGAATTTCGGCCCGTCCCACCGCCACACGGACCTGCACAGGGAAATTGGAAACACTTGTTAACGTCCTCTTTGCTTGAACTCCATACGCTACAGAACGATCGACTGGTCGCGTCACGTGCAACGTAACCAACGTCATACCTGCAGGTCTTTCGCAATTGACGACATTAGGTTCGCTGGTCTTCGATGACGACAGCGCGACGCCGTTGACGGGTCGCGTCGATCGCCGGTCGGCGCAGCACTGTCTCCTTTCACGATCATTCATAACATAACTACAGAAAATTGATAATAAAATGTTTTAATGAACTGTATTCCGGTAAAGTCACCGTTGACCTTAACCCCTGGTTCCAAGAAGTGCGGCTGCGTAGCACCAAGACTGGCCACTGAAACCATCAGCGATTGCGCAGTGGCATAGTCATTTGTATGCATGTGTTCTCGTGAATGGTGGACGTTTTGAACATAAATTTTGAGCCTCTGACTTTCTGCTGTGTTTTGTTTGTTTCATCGATACTGATTTCCGCAAATGTGATCGATATAAACACGTGCAAAGTGCTAATATTGGTGTGAAGTGTGTTATTTTTGTGTCTGAGACTTTCACACGGTATGGTAGCAACATAACGAACGTATGGCAACAAATTTTTATGCCAATGACTTTAGCATTCACTTGCGAAGTTGTGCACGAAAAATTATTAAAATCCGTCAATATTTGTACAAGTTACAGCAAAAAAATCAGTGGCACCTTTTTTTCTGGACACGGTGTATATAGCAGATTTGGGGTGCGGCGATTTTAGGTATGCTTGGTCGCAGTTAATTTCTGTTTGCAGGTTATAACAGTGAAAGAATTATTAAAATCCGACAGTATTGTCAACTGCTCAAATGAAAAAAAGTCCAGTTTTTTCTGACTTACAGTGTATGTTGCGGAGCATGTGCAGACTTTCAATGAATGATTTTTAAGAGCTTTATGAAGTCTCATTGAACTAAAGCCATGTGTCGGTTCCTTAATAGAAAGTGATTAAATATCGTCAGCAATTCAATCAGTATTCCTGTTAATGTTCAGTAGCGACAGAGAGACTAGCCTGTAGACACTGTCGACAGTAAAGCTGTCTTTATACAATCTATTAAAAATGAATATATTAACATATGTCTGAACTGTGCAAAAAGCGCCTCTGTATATCTCTCAGCGCCTCTGTAGCTTCCAGCGCCACTGTAGCTCTGCCTACGGCGCTTTACAAATATGTTTATGATATGCTATGAGGTGCAAACGATGTAGAATAATAATCTTAGCTATAATATAAATACTTTTTGTGGTCCTAAGGGGAGCGGAGTTCCCCACTCGCTTAAATCCGCCACTGTTTTCGTTCACCTTTAAACAGCAGGCTTCGAACAACGCGACATATGACGGCCGTTCAAGATCACTCAAGGTCATCGACACATGCATGGTATGTGATTACCGATTATTTAACCTACAATCGTCAAACGCAATTATACAAGAAATTGCAACGAAAACTATAAAATGGCCGTTAACCAATGCAGCGCTCGTTGTATCTCTCGGAGTGATCCCCTTTGAACTGCGTGTGAACTTCGGTCTCAAAGACTATAGAGTCTGGGACTCTGGGTTACCGATTGTGACAAGAAGCTCATCAGCTGTCACATCACGCGAAGGCCGCGCGATGCTTCGTGTTATTGAATATTTCGCGAAGTCACTCGGGGTATAACACTCAAGTGCCTTTAGTATTGCCTTGTTTATGTCTCGTACCTCTTGCCGCGCGATGCTATGCAACCGCGGCCTATGTCGTCATGCGGTGTCTGTGTGTGTGTGTCTGTCACGTTCGTGAATTGTGTCAAAACAAATAAACATATCATCAAAATTTTTTCACCATTCGGTAGCCACGCCATTCTAGTTTATTCACGCCAGACCCAAACGGTATAGCAATACTCCGACGCGAACCCTTCCTCCATAACGGGGCGTCGATGCAGGTGGGGTATAGACAGAAATCGCGATTCTGAGCCTATATCTGACTTCACTGTTTGCTGTTAAAGCTGCAACAGGCCAGGTGTTGTCAACACGGTCGCCGGTGGACCACGGCCACCGTCCCGCCGCAAGTTGTGACACATCGCTGGTAGTAAGCGGCGGTGTTGATTGCGGGAGAAGACGACGAAATGCTTGTAACAAGAAGCCTCAACGTTACGCCAAAGACAAAAAAACAAAACATCGCATTTAACTGCACGCAGTGATAAATCTGTTGCCTACGTAACTAACAATAAAAGACTCTACTCGACGTTTTGCACTATTGAAGCTAACTACTGACAGACACGAAACATCACGCGGCCTCTTTGAGACAGCAGTTACTTGTCTGAGATAATTATCGTCATATATTGGTGTTAACTTGAAATACAGGTTAGAGGTCACTCAAGATCATTGGAAATAGCACCATTCAATAGATCGCATACGAGTTCCTATTGGTGTGTAACTATGGCCCTATCTTGTATTGTTTCTCAGATAACGTGAGATATTGGTCCACTCATACCTGCATGGCCGTAGTATATACGTCCGTCGTAGCGTGCAGTGTTCGAGTGCAGCTGATGTGATGTGGGGTCCCTCAGGATTCAATACTCGGACCAATCCTCTTTATCATGTACATTGCTGATTTAGTGGAGCTGATTGAGCGGCGTGGATTCCGTCCTCATCTATATGCAGACGATACTCAATTATACGGCTCTAGTAGACCACCAGCCATCAACGATCTGTCACTACGTCTATCAGCATTGACGACATCTATAGCTGGATGCAGTCCAACCGTATTCAGTTGAATACTGGGCTGCTCTGCGTGTTGTACCACTACTCGTCGGCAGTATCTCCCACGGTCTGCGCTCAGGATAGGAACTGATGCCATCATTTCGTCAACATCGGTGCGTGACCTCGGTATCTTCAGCGACGCCGACCTCGGCATGCGATCTCATGTCCAGCGGATTGTCGCTAGTTGCTTTGCCGTGTTGCGGCAACTTCGAAGTATTCGGCGATCAGTTCCATCATCTGTTTATCAGACACTCGCCTTGCTGACGCCGCTGGACTATGGTAATGCTACATTGGCTGGTATCCCGGCCACCCTCATTAATCGTGTTCAGTCGGTCCTCAATGCTGCAGTTCGGTCGATCGCCGGTCTTCGTCGCTCGGCTCGTATCACGGACACTCTTGCCAGCTTCCACTGGCTACGCGCATCCGAGCGAATTCAGTTCATCCTGGCGGTCATTGTCTACCGAGGTCTTCACGGCACGCACTGTTCCTCAATATCTGTCCGACCTGCTGCGTCGCGTTGCTGACATATCGTCAAGACGTCGTCTTCGATCGTCGCTCGCTGATCGTCTCGACGTCCGTCCGACCCGCCTCGTCACTGTCGGCGACTGCTTATTTTCTATACTGCCAGCTACCCCATGCACGCTGTGGAACAGTTTGCCAAACGACATCACCTCTGCCCGTCGCTGCCAAACTGAAGACATACCCTTGTTTCAACGATCATACCCGGACATTGTTATTGCGCCATAGTTGCTTGAAGTTTTCCTTACTTAGGCCATGCACTATAAATAAACTGATATGTAATGTAATGTAATTGGTCGATTTTTTATAACCCCTTGCATTCTACGCCTCAGTAAGGGGTGTCCCCGTCGGAATATTGCCATAACGTTTGAATTTGGAATGGAAAAACTATAATGGTGCAACTCGGTATTGATGATATGTTTAGCCGTTTCGACACAATACCGGCGTGTGACAGACGAACAGACGACATATAGAGTGCGGCAGCACAGTCCGTGTTATGCATGCGCATCGCACGGTAAAACTGTACATGCATTTATTTGTATAGCACAAAGGCCAAAAATCGCTGAATTTACACATGCCATTTAATTGGTAACATTCTGCGAGTTTATGCACGACCTGTATCGGTGAAATCTTAACACCCTTGGTTGTCTTTATGTAATGCAACTCATTTCTTGCACCGTTTTTGATATATTGCGATGAAAGGTTGGGAAATCTTCGTTTTTACTCCATTTTACCCACTCTCATTTAACCCTTTAATGGGCATATTAAAATAGCTGAGCAACGGTGATTGGTTGTTGATGGGCGGGCTGTTACATTTTGGTACAGGAGGAGGGGCCTGGTCGGGCGACGGCCCCGCCCAGTCCCATCCTCGCGGTACCAAATATATTCATCTTTATTCACCATAACGGTAGTCGAGTACAATATAAAAAAATACCTTAACTAATAAACTTAACTAAGTGCAGCAAAAATACATAATGTCACAAAGTAGCAATAAATTTTTCAAAGCGCTGTTTCAGTAATGTGCTTGGTAGGTCACAGCCGAACAGTTTTTGACAGCAGTTCACAATTTCCATATGTGATGTTTTAAACAATTTCATAAAAAATCTATTGAATGTAAAGTCCAGTGATTGCATCGATCTTTTGTCCAAGTTGCATACATCTAGAGCATACAGTAAAATAGGCAAACATTTTTGCTTCAAAAGTTGAACCATAACTTCCTCAGCCCACTCATTGACGGCCATACCAACTTCATTATTCGATGTGGCAGTACTATAATTACCGGTGCCCGTTAAAAAAGGGTTAAAGCCCTTATTCGGGGAGTTCCCCTGTGAATTGCCATATGAAATTTGGTCTCAAAAGTTCCTGGGCTCCAAAGGTGAAAACCGCGTGATAATATTCATATTCTCAAAAAGCGTGTGACAGACAGACAGACAGACAAATAATTGATTTTGCAATTTACAAACCTTTGATTGTATAATTTCTTCTTGTCTGCCTGCCATGTTTTGATAGAATAGTGTAGTACTTCAAAAATTTTTAACGAGATCTGAGTCAAGGTTAAAGCCATTGATATACTGCAAACTCATAGAATCTAAAAAGATTACAAAATTCTTTTATTCTGAGCGTCGGACCATACACATCTATCTCAAGCAAAAGGGCATAATTCAGCTCTGAAGATGCTTGCTGTGTCTGGTATAATCGAACACACTTAGTGTCGTCTCGATAAACCACAGCTGCAACTCTTTTACCTTCTTTATATACATCTTTATTTATAACCATCAGTGAATATGCAGAGTTTATAAAAACGATGAACATTTTGGGAGGACCGGAGGAGTATGCAGTCGTTCCCGAAACTGTCCGATTGCTGCACTTAATCAAATTCGTCAGATGTAAACATGTTACGACATACTGAATAATGTCACAAAAATTATTTAAATTGAACAATATTGCAATATTTTATCGTCTCCGGATTTTGTCTGTGGCATCTACATTCTATAAGAATGAAACCACTGTTGAGCGACAATTCACGTAAATTATGTTCACAGACTCCATTGTGGTCCACTTTTCTGCGTCACTCTGTATTGTTATATACACTGCAGTGTGTCCCAAAAACGTCACCCTTTTTATTTTTTTGCATAACTCAGTCAAAAATTAGCCGATTTCAACAATTTTTGGTGTACGGAATCCTGAGAAAACTTGCGACTAGTCGGCTACAAATTGCCCACTTGACCTGAAAAGTGTCACTGCACTACCTTGTGAAATTCAGGACTATTACTGTTACCAGCTTGTTACAGAAAATTGATAATAAAATGTTTAAATGAAAAAGTAAAGGCATCAAAAAAACTGCAAAGTTAACGAATCTGCTGTCTGTTTTCTTTATAACATTTTTTCTGTGTTATTTTTATAGTCGAAGTTTATACAGTTTTAATCAAAGTTTATAGGCCTACTGTTTTCTGTGGGAAAAAGTGGGTGCATGGCTATGAAAAGAACCGGTTATTGTTATTAACCTTGATGAACACTTTGGCTTATTGTGACAGCTGGAATCAGTTTTATCAAATAATAACTTGAATAGTAATAATAACAGGAAGCGCCATGATTAATGTGATCGAAAAGTGACTTTTTTTTGCATTTTACTAGGTAGTGCGGTGAAATTTTTTATGTAAAGTGGGCAAATTTATAGACGGCTAGTGTCACGTTTCCTCAGAGGTCCGTATATACAAAAAGAATTATTGTGTTCGGTTTATTTTTATAGTTATATTTGACCGAGTCATTATTGGGACACAGTGTAAGCCTATTCAGTTTTGTCTAATAATTTCACTGGCTTCTATTAGTAAAGAACTTATACATATATTGAAGTTTTTGATATTTATACTGTTCTCAGTGACTGTATACCATTTGCGTTGTTTGTGTGCGTTTGTCACATAGTCTACCATACACACTAATGCTAATGACGTATCTGTAACTTGCAGAAAATTTAATAGATGGGCTTCTTCGATATTTTCTGCTTAGAAATAGAATGACTGGTTAATTGTTTAAAAAAAAGATGTTTTTGTTTTTTTTACTTGTTCTAAGCTCTCGATTACATTTTCATAATTCTATTATTACACAAATGCGTTGACAATAGAATTTGTATTATAAATGACAGCAACGGTAAGTGTGTCGGAGGCATTCGTAAATAAACAAGAATCAAATATAAATGTGCCGACTTGCAAACGTTTATAAGATTTTATGTATACAGAAAACAATATTTAAAATCGGCAGAAAAAACATATTTAATAAATTATTAACGTGCCCAATGAGACAAATTCTCAAAATAGTCATCAATGTCTCTGACAGATGACGTCTACTTCTATACACATGTTTGTCAGAAATAACCATATTATTGCAACAAATTTATTACACTTTTAGAATTTTGCGTGAAACCAATTATAATTACATGTCCCATTTTTTTGTTTTTTTC
>Ga0209149_1002572_pt1 | contig 10270 bp, 8 predicted proteins | sample WorMetTyACAVOLI2_FD_187423 | JGI IMG/M metagenome (GOLD analysis project Ga0209149, IMG submission 187423) | Marine gutless worms symbiont microbial communities from Max Planck institute for Marine Microbiology, Germany - Olavius algarvensis... ... | reverse complement strand
CGAAACGTTCGCCGAATTCAAAGCCGCTTGTGAGGAATTCTTCCGAAATCCGAGCAAATATCAGCGCGAATTGCGTTCTTTGCTGACGAACAATTTCGAACTCATCGGCTGAATGAAAAACCGAAATATTGATATTAGAAGAGTATACAAAGGACCATAACTCATCCATCTCCAACACAGGTATTTGTTCCGGATCAGTAGGTTGTAGCGTCGTTTCAAGAGGAGGGAGCTCATCCGCCTTTTCTTTTAACCAAGCGCTGAGTGTTTGGCGACAGACCCCATGAATCCGTTCAATCCCGCGCATACTGGCTCGTTCTTGATAAGCTTTTATAATAGAGTTGTTCCTCTCGATAACTTTATGATATATAAGGATATTATTAGATTAGACAGGCCGGATTGAGAGCAAAAAGAACCGGTTCGTTAATGAATCAGTTCTTTTTGCTCTCAGTCGATTCATGAAATTTATAAATATCAGAGAGTTATCAACGGGAACAAGTCTATTCATGGCAATCCAGACCCAAACTTTGTCTTTGCTACGGAAGACAAAGGACCACAACTCATCCACCTTAAGCACAGGAATATTTTCTGAATCAACAGGTTGTAGCGTCTCTTCGAGGGGTGGAAGCGCATCCGCCTTTTCTTCTAACCAAGCACTTAACGTTTGGCGACAGACCCCATAAATCCGTTCGATCCCGCGCATACTCGCTCGTTCTTGATAAGTTTTTATAATGATTTCTTTCTCTTCCTGCGTATAACCATCCCGGGGCTCAAGTACACCATAAGCGCCACAAGTTTTACAATGATAGAGTGGGCTACCGGACGCATTTGTGCCATTTTTGACGAGATCTTCGCTCTGACATTTTCGGCAGGTATGTACTTTAGTCTCAATAATCATTAGAGTTGTTCCTGTAGATAACTTTCTGATATATAAGAATATTATTAGATTAGACAGGCCAAATTGAGAGCAAAAAGAACCGGTTCGTTAATGAATCAGTTCTTTTTGCTCTCAGTCGGCTCATGAAATTTATAAATATCAGAGAGTTATCAACGGGAACAAGTCTAGTAATCTCAGTATCGGATTTTTTCTAGCGGTTGCGACTCGAGTCAGGGTTGGGAGGGTATGATTCGGTTACCGGTTATCGGATCGGTGGCTGGAATACCGGGGCGTGGGAACCGGAAGGAATCGTAGGGGCGAGGCTTGCCCCCGCCCGCATTGCGGTCACCCAGGCGCCCGGGGCGTCCGCAAGGGGTATCCTTACGGGCTGTCGATCCGGCCGAGCACACGCTGGAGGCGTACCGGCTCGACGCCGGCGCCTGGCTCGAGATCGGCCGCTTTTCCGAAACCGACCGGGTTGCCGTACCCCCGTTCGAGGCGGCGCCCATCGATCTGGAAGGCTTGTGGTTGCCGGCTCGGCTCTCAGAGCTGTCTAAAAAGGCAGTCTCTTAGAGCCGCTGAGATAGGGCAACCTGACTGCCCTGCGGCCTACCCCCCCGTCACCGGCGGAAAGAAGGCGATTTCGTCGCCGTCCTCGACCGGGGTCTCGGGACGGGCCATCTCCTGATTGACCGCCGCCAGGATGGGCCCGTCCTCCGCGAGGACCTCGGACCAGGCGCCGCCGCGCCGACGCAGCAGGGCCATGATGTCGCCGACCGTTGCCGGGCCGGCCGCGAGCGGTATCTCCTCGCCGGCGGCGCCCAGTTGTTCCCGCAGGCGGGCGAAGTAGAGGATCCTGATCATCCGGTGAGCTCGCTGAAGGGGATGAATTCGACGGGATCGCCCTCCTGCAGGACCCGGCCCGCGGGGATGGCGGCCAGGCCGTTGGCCCAGGCCACGGAGGAGAGCACGGCGGAGGAGCGGCTGGGATAGACGCTGACCCTGGGCCGGCCGTCCTCGCCCGGTTCCAGGCGCGCGCGCTGAAACTCGAGACGCTTGCCCGGCCGCGGCCAGGCGAAGCCCGCCCCGGCGGTGATCGCGGTGGGTCGGACGGACCCCGTGATGCCCTGCATGCGTAGGATGAAGGGCCGCGCGAAGAGGCAGAAGGTGACGAACAGGGAGACGGGGTTACCGGGATTGCCGATGAAGGGGGTCCGCGTCGCGCCGATATGACCGAAGGCCAGCGGTTTGCCGGGGCGGATGGCGATCCGCCAGAGGTCCAGGCTACCCAGGCGCTCCACCGCCGGCTTGACATGGTCCTCCTCACCCACGGAGACGCCGCCGCTGGCCAGAACCAGGTCCGCGCGCTCGGCCGCATCGGCCAGGGCCGCCAGGGTGGCGTCCAGGGTGTCCTTGACGGTACCCAGGTCCAGGACCTCGCAGCCCAGTTCTTGCAGCAAGCCGTTGAGGGTGAAGCGGTTGGAGTTGTAGATCTGCCCCGGCCCCAACGGGGCGCCGGGCATGACCAGCTCGTCACCGCTGGAGAAGACGGCGACCCGCAGGCGACGGTGGACGCTCAGCTCGGCGCTGCCCACGGAGGCGGCGAGCCCCAGATGTTGGGCCTCGAGCCGGGTACCGGCGGGGATGACCAGGGAGCCGGCGGCGATGTCCTCGCCGGTACGGCGGATGTTGGCGCCGGCCTCGCTGTCCGGGGGTATCCGCACCCAATCGCCGTCGGCGGTGCAGGATTCTTGGATGACCACCGTATCGGCGCCCGCGGGTACCGGGGCGCCGGTGAAGATGCGCGCTGCCGTGCCGGGCGCCAGCGGTGATCCCACGATGCCGGCGGGGATGCGTTGGGAAACGGGCAATCGGCCGCCGCTCGCCGCCAGGTCGGCGGTGCGCACCGCGTAACCGTCCATCGCGCTGTTGTCCCAGCCGGGCACGTCGATGGCGCTCACCACGGGCTCAGCCAATACCCGCCCGAGCCCGGACAGGGTGGGGACCGGCTCGGTGTCGGCGATGGGCCGGGACTGGGCCAGCAGTTGTTCGAGGGCCTCCTCCATGGAGAGGAGGGGTTGCGCCCGAGGGGTCTCGGAACGGTCGTTGCGAAGGGTCATCGGGGATATGTCCTGGTCCGGTAGGCTAGGCTCTGTGGACATTTCACCCAAAAATGACCTAACCATCTGATAAAAAGGATTTTTTTCAAATCACCGTTTTTGGTAACTAGTTGAAAAATAATAACTTCTCACCAAATGTCCACACGGCCTAGCCAAAGCGCTCTCCCATGAAATGGGTTTACAATTTTCGCTTACGTGTACTAGATGGCAACACTGGTCATTGTAGGGGCGGGGCTTACCCCGCCCGCATCGCGGTCACCGATGTACCCGAGGTGGCTGAGGGAAGGGCGCCCCTACCTGCTTCGGTAGAAAGGATCATTCGGTGGCCCCGGCAGACGCGGACTCAACCTTTAGAAACATCGGGTTTCATGCCTATAATGGGTGAATCAGACGCAAGGTCGAACGCCGCATCCCGAATTCAGCCACAATCGAGACGAGGAGACACTTGACCAATGAAAGACACGCATAAGCTCGCCGCCGCGATGATCACTGCCGGCACCATCCTCTTTGCGCAGCCGGCATCCGCCTTTTTCGGCATGATGGATGATTTCTTCGGTAACGACGACGATTACTACGACGACTACGGCCCCCACCGGTACGGTGGTGGACCCTGGGGGGGACCCTATGGTTGGGGCGGTGGTGGTCCTTATGGCTGGGGCGGTGGCCCCTACGGTTGGGGCGGTGGTCCCTACGGCTGGGGCGCTAATCCCTATGGCTACGGTGGTGTCCAGCAGCAGGCCCCGGCCCAGCCCGCTCCGGCCGCACCGCGCGTCCCTGAATGATCCTCGCGTAACCACGGAAGGGTAGCGGGATCCGGCGCTACCCGATCGTTCGCCGTTCCCCATGAGGGATTGGGCCCGCCCGGCTCTGGCGGTATGTTGTTTTTCCTTCCAGCTCAATGAATTGAGAGATGTCTACTAAAAACCAACCACCACCGGGGTGGGTTTGCCGCCGGTCCCGGCGGTTTCCCGCTCAATCCGTAGGGGTAGCCACGAATTTACGCTCGGGTTGGCGCGAGTGTGGCCGTGAATTCCACCGGAACGGCGATTCCCGGTGAGAGAGGCGGGCTAGCGTCGTGCTCCATCACGAGTTCCGTTGCATCAAGCGGCTGCCGCCCTATGTCTTCAGCATCGTCAATCAGTTGAAGGCGGAGGCGCGCTCTCGGGGGGAGGACATCATCGATTTCGGCATGGGGAACCCGGATCAACCCACGCCGCCGCATATCGTGGATAAGCTGGCGGAGGTCTGCCGGCGCAAGGATACGCACCGCTACTCGGTCTCCCGCGGCATCCCGCGCCTGCGCCGCGCCATCTGCAACTGGTACCGCGAGCGTTACGACGTGGATCTGGACATGGACAGTCAGGCGATCGTGACCATCGGTTCCAAGGAGGGCCTGGCCCACCTGGCTTTGGCGACCATGGAGGTCGGCGACACGGTGCTGGTGCCCAATCCCGCCTACCCCATCCACCCGTATGGCTTCATTATCGCCGGGGCGGACGTGCGGCATGTCCCCATGACGCCGGAGGTGGATTTCTTCGAGGAGCTACGCAAGGCGATCCAGGATTCCTGGCCCAAGCCGAAGATGTTGGTCCTCAACTTTCCGGGCAATCCCACCACCCAGTGCGTGGAGCTCGACTATTTCGAGGAGGTGGTCGCCGTCGTCCGGGAGCATGGTATCTGGGTGGTCCATGATCTGGCCTATGCGGATATCGTCTTCGACGGTTACCGGGCCCCCTCGATTCTCCAGGTACCGGGCGCCGAGGAGGTGGCGGTGGAGTCCTTCTCCCTGTCCAAGAGTTACAACATGCCCGGCTGGCGGATCGGTTTCCTATGCGGCAATCGGGAGCTGGTCGCCGCCTTGGCGCGGATCAAGTCCTACCTGGATTACGGAACCTTCACGCCGATTCAGGTAGCGGCCATCACCGCCCTGGAAGGTCCTCAGAACTGTGTGACCGAGATCCGCGATCGCTACCAGAGCCGTAGGGATGTGTTGTGTGACGGGCTCGCGGCGGCGGGGTGGCGGATCGAGAAACCCAAGGCCACCATGTTCGTGTGGGCGCCGATCCCCGAGCCCTATCGGGCAATGGGCTCGCTGGAGTTTTCCAAGAAGCTGCTGCGGGAGGCCAAGGTGGCGGTCTCGCCCGGGGTCGGCTTCGGCAAGTATGGGGATGACCACATACGTTTCGGCCTGATCGAGAACGAGCATCGGACCCGCCAGGCCGTCCGCGGCATCCGGGACATGCTGCGGCGCGATGCCGGCAGCCGCCGGCAGACATGAGAAGTGGCGCCGCTATCAGCTACGAATCGATGGGAATGACCCCTAAGCGTAAAAGATCCGGTAGTGGTAAATTCCTAACTGGTAACGTGCCTGATAGCCCAAAAAGACTTCAGAGGCTGTCTAGGAACTCACTTTAGAAATTCCCTGAAAATAGGCAGATTGGATAAAATTAACCCTCTGTTTTAAAAGGTATTTTTTCATAGAAACCGCCTAAAAAGGCAGTCTCTCAGTCCGCCAAGCTGTACGGCAACCTAACTTACCCACTACCAGTTAGAAACTTACCACTACCAAAGATCCGATTCCCGCGATTCGTAGCGGCAGCACCGGGTACCGAACCATTACACACGAATCGGCGCGAATATTCCCATAGGCACAAAAGAACCCGATTCGCACAGGTTCGTGTGGTTCGTAGTTGCGCTGAGTCGGGTAGGATTACTGCCCGGCCGCCGATGGAACCGAGGGTCTCTGTCGCGCCGTGCCCGATAGGTTCGGGGGCAAGGAACGAACCCCGACATCCGCAAGAGTCGTGTTTCGCAAGACATGAGGAGAGGCACATGGAGCCGGTGAACATCGGTTTGTTGGGAATGGGTACCGTTGGCGGCGGCACGGTGAGCGTGCTTACGGGCAACGCGGGGGAGATCGCCCGTCGTGCCGGGCGGGAAATCCGCATCGCCCATGCCGCGGCGCACCAGTACGATCCCCGGAGCATCCGCGGTCTGGATCGGATCGGGCGCATCTCGGAAGACGCCTTCGCCGTGGTGGAAGACCCCGATATCGATATCGTCATCGAGCTGATCGGGGGCTACTCGCCGGCGAAGGAACTGGTTCTCGGGGCCATCGAGAGGGGCAAACATGTGGTCACCGCCAACAAGGCCCTGATCGCCCTGCACGGCAACGAGATCTTCGCCGCCGCCCGCGCGCGCGGCGTGATGGTGGCCTTCGAGGCCGCCGTGGCCGGCGGTATCCCCATCATCAAGGCCCTGCGCGAGGGGTTGGCGGCCAACCACATCGAGTGGATCGCCGGCATCATCAACGGCACCAGCAACTACATCCTCACCGAGATGGGGGACAAGGGGCGGGACTTCGACGCCGTGCTCGCCGAGGCCCAGGCCCTGGGTTATGCGGAGGCGGATCCCGCCTTCGATGTGGAGGGTATCGACGCCGCCCACAAACTCACCATCCTGGGGTCGCTGGCCTTCGGGATACCGCTGCAATTCGCTAAGACCTATACCGAGGGCATCTCCGGGATCCAGGCCCAGGATGTCGCCTACGCGGCGGATTTCGGCTACCAGATCAAACACCTGGGGGTTACCCGCAGGACCGACCAGGGGATCGAGATGCGGGTCCATCCCACGCTGATCCCCCGCCGGCGCCTGATCGCCAACGTGAACGGGGTCATGAATGCCGTTCTCATCAAGGGTGATGCGGTCGGACCTACTCTCCACTATGGGGCGGGCGCCGGCGCCATGCCCACGGCCTCCGCGGTGGTGGCGGATGTGGTGGATGTGACACGCGCCCTCACCACCGATCGCGACAACCGGGTTCCGCATCTCGCGTTTCAGCCCGACGAACTCTCGGATATGCCCGTGCTGCCCATGGAGCAGGTCCGTACCGCTTACTACCTGCGCGTTATCGCCCTGGATCAACCGGGGGTCATGGCCCGCATCGCCGGCATCCTGGGGGAGGAGGGCATCAGTATCGTGGCCATCCAGCAGAAAGAGCCGCGGGAGGGCGACACCCATGTACCCCTGATCATGCTGAGTCATCGGATATGCGAAGGCCACATGAACCAGGCCATCGCCCGCATTGAGGCCCTGGAGTCCGTAACCGGCGAAGTGGTGCGGATCCGAATGGAGCATTTGGCGGGGTGAAGCGGCGGCAACAGCAAAACGAGTTCGGAGGACTTCGACAACGGTTGCGGACAGGTAAAGCACAAACGATGGCAAGACAGGTCAGACCGGCACCCTTCAAACCTACTTCACCGCAGAGGCCTTCGAGGTCGATAGGATGTTAAGGCGAGGTGCGAGAATCTTCCATCGAGGCCGTGGGCATCCGAAAGCTCAAACAGAGACCGGAGACAGATGACAGCAACCTTTCCCTTCGCTTCGCCAAATCGTGCGTATTTTACCTTGCAAAACGGGATGGAGCCATAGATGCGGTGAGCGTAGCGAACCGCATCATTTCCTTTGCTCAATCAGTGCAATCACATCTTCCACCATGGCCTCGGCGACCAGCCGGTTGCCCGGCTCGGAGAGATGGGTCACGTCCACATAATAGGGCGCCTCCGAATCACCGAAAAGGTCGCTGATGTCGTGAAAACGGGGGTGGTCGTTCAGCGCCGCGGACTCTCGTACCCGCCGGTAGATGGCGTCGAACGCCTGCTCATAGACGGCCAGGCCCTCGGCCGCGGGCGCGGCCAGTTCGCCGGGTGAGCGGCGCCGCTTGGTGAAGACATTAGACTTGTTCCCGTTGATAACTCTCTGATATTTATAAATTTCATGAATCGACTGAGAGCAAAAAGAACTGATTCATTAACGAACCGGTTCTTTTTGCTTTCAATCCGGCCTGTCTAATCTAATAATATCCTTATATATCATAAAGTTATCGAGAGGAACAACTCTATTGGGTTGCCAATAGAAGAGCGGCTCGAACCCGTAGGGTTGTCCCAAGGACTCGACGGCGGCCAGGTTGGATGTATACACATGCAGGGTCCGCCGGACAACCTCGTCCCGTAGCGGGTGGGCCTGCAACCGATTGTCCGGCGGCGGCTGGACGCGCCGCCGCAGCCCCGCCAGGAAGCGGCCGAATCCCCACAGGTGTCGGTCCGGGAGCTGTCGGCCAAGGGCCCCCAGCAACCCTTGCGGCCGGTCGAGGAGGTTGAATTCCGTGCGCCGCCGCCATTCGTTCTGCGGGATGCCCGCGGCATCGTTCATGGCGGACGCGAACACCTCGTTGATGCCGTCGTAAAAGAGGGCGATGTCCGGTATCTCGCCACGCTGGATGCAGCGCAGCAGGGCGGTTGCTTCCTGGGTGCCGACATAGCCGAGCTGGCCGTAATTCGTCACTTGGGCGCGATACCCCCGTTGGTGCAGCAGCTTGCTCAGATACGAGGCGACGGTATGGTCATCCCGGGCGCCCCAGCCCCACATGGTCGAACCGCCGAAGGCGAAGATACGCACCGGGGTTGGGTCGGCGCCGTCTCCCGGTGGCGGGCGCCAGGTCATCCGCAGGCCGTCCCGGTCCACATTGATATGCCGGCCCCGGTGCGGGGGACGCCGCCAATAGACATACGGCTGCCAGAGGAACGGCCGAACCGATTCGAGTTCCGTGAAATAATCGTGGGTCCATGTCGCGCCGTGATAGGCGTCGGCCCGCGCCCAGCGAGCGATCTTGTCCTCGGTGATCGGGTGCTCGGTCAGCGGCCGACCCATGAGCCAATCCCTGGTCGTCAGCGCCAGCCGCAGCCCCGCCTCGCCCACCAGGATGAGAAGCAGGGTGATGCCGACGATGGACCAGCCCGTGCGCAGGCCCGATCCGACCGTCTGTAACGAGCGAGGAAAGATGTCTGCCATATCAAAACCGGTGGAACCACGAATCAACACGAAGATTACTAGACTTGTTCCCGTTGATAACTCTCTGATATTTATAAATTTTATGAATCGACTGAGAGCAAAAAGAACTGATTCATTAACGAACCGGTTCTTTTTGCTCTCAATCCGGCCTGTCTAATCTAATAATATCCTTATATATCATAAAGTTATCGAGAGGAACAACTCTACTCTTCTCTTGTCCACGGAAGGCACGGAAAAACACGGAAGGGAGAAGGGTGTTCTTTTTCGTGTCTTCCGTGTTTTCCGTGGACCCTCTCTTTTTTAGTAGAACCACGAATCAACACGAATCGACACCAATCAGGATTCGTGTGCATTCGTGCTTCTCAATCCGCGTGATTCGTAGTCCCCAAATTCGCGTGATTCGTAGTTCCCGATTTATTAGAGTTGTTCCCGGTGTGAATCCTTAAAAATTAATCAGTTATATTAGGATATGAGGCCGATACGGTAGCCATTAACCAGGAAACACAGGCTTAGACGCTAAGCGACTCTCGTAACATACTGATTTTAAAATATATTACAAAGGGAACAACTCTATTATTCGGTGGCCTTGTTCCCTTCGGCGGCCGAGCGGCGTTGTTCGATCAATGCAATCACATCTTCCACCATGGCCTCGGCGACCAGCCGGTTGCCCGCCTCGGAGAGATGGGTCCCGTCCACATAATAGGGTGCTTCCAAGTCATCCAGAAGCGCGCTGATGTCGTGAAACCGCGGCCGGTCGTTCAGCGCCGCGGACTGTCGCACCCCCCGGTAGATGGCGACGAAGGCCCTTTCGGTCGAGAGCAGGTGCTCGGCCGCGGCCTGCTCGCTGGGGGAGCGGCGGCGCTTGGAGAAGATGTTGGGCTGCCAGTAGAACAGGGTCTCGAACCCGTAGGGTTGCCCCAGGGCCTCGACGAAGGCGAGGTTGGCTGTATAGATATGCAGGGTTTTCCGGGCTACCTCATCGCGTAGCGGAGGGGTCTGGGACCGGTTGTCCGCCGGAGATCGGATGCCGCGCCGCAGATTGGTTACGAGGCGGTGGAATCCCCAGAATTCCCTGGCCGGGAACCATTGCCCGAAGGCCCACAGCATCTGTTGCGGTCGCTCCGGGAGGTCGAATTCCCTGCGCCGCCGCGGCTCGTTCTGCGAGATGCCCGCCGCCCCGTTCATGTGGGAGGAAAGCACGTCACTGAGGCCATCGTAGAAGAGCACGATGTCCGGTAGCTCGCCGCGGTGGATGCAACGCAGCAGGGCGATCGCTTCCTGCGTAGTTGTTGGATCCCGTATGATTGAATAGGATCTAAGATTGAATCATAGTTGCGTGCCAGAGAGGTGATGGAGTTGCTTGTATCCACGTCGGCACCGGAGGAAGCACAATGAACATTCGCCTGCATGCCAATGCCACCACGAC
>Ga0209149_1002571_pt1 | contig 10271 bp, 4 predicted proteins | sample WorMetTyACAVOLI2_FD_187423 | JGI IMG/M metagenome (GOLD analysis project Ga0209149, IMG submission 187423) | Marine gutless worms symbiont microbial communities from Max Planck institute for Marine Microbiology, Germany - Olavius algarvensis... ... | reverse complement strand
ACTGAAGCTGTAAACGACTATCCGCCGATTCGATTCGAGATTCGATTCGAACGGAAATTTCCGATTGTAGGTCTCTACTTTTTGACCCTCCCTGTAGAAAACCCTGCGAAATCTGTGCCCCGTGGAAAAGCTATTTGGAATGCGAATGGCGGGTTTGTGTTAGTTTTACTGACGCACTTGTTTGTAATTAAGTTAGTTAAGTTGTGTTTATTGTATTTTCATTTTTTATTCTAATTTTTCTACCATGCTGATCGTGAATAAAGATGTTCAAAATCATGAAAATTTCACAGGTAGATGTGATTCTGATTAAAAGTCTCGATCTGTCAAAGCAGTATGGTGCACGAAGACTGTTGAGTGAATTGCCCAACAAAGCTTGGAAACTTGGAAGCATCGACAGTTTTTTTAAAGAGAATCTGCAAGACGGGTCCCGCAACCAGGCAGCGGTATAGACCGCGTTCGTCGCGTAGCAGTGGAGGACCTTGTGCTCAGTCAGGAGGACAAGCCAAAAAAGCATCGGTCAGCTCGTGAGATTTCGCGTGAAACTGCCATTCTCTATTCAAGTGTACACAGGAAAATAATTCACGGTGATCTCCAGCTCACGTGCTTCGAACGACGTCGTGCTCAGCTGTTGTCTGAAACAAGCGTATCTCCCGTCTCACTCGCTGATAAACAACCTTATCGTCTGCAATAAATGTTGTTATTGTTCTATTATAAACTGTAAGTTGAGTAATAAATCAGCAAAGTAATATGGTGACAGTTTTACAGTTAACATCCTAGTATTGTAGCATTGGGAAAATACGCAATTTAAGGCTAAATTCATGATATTTAGGTCTCTACAGCTTCCCAAGGTAAAGTAGCTGCACTAAATAGGTGAGGTGGGAAACAGCAAACAGTATGACAGCACCCTCCTTGACGTAACAGCAGTAGCCGACGCAGACACTGTCGCAGAGAGACCGCGCGATGCTTCGTGTCACTGAATATTTCGCAAAATCACTGAAAATCATACACAATGACACCCTCGAATACGGCGTAAGTCTCTATTAGTATTTCATGCTAACTATGTCTGTATCTCGTACAGTTTCTCAGATATTCAGCGTTAAATAATGGCGTGACCTTGAAATCTGTTCCAATTTCGGAGGCGGATATGCCTGCTCTGCCTCGCACTGTAGATTTTCTTGGTTATAGTTTACTTACTTGGAATTATTGCTATGTCTGTATATTATTGATTATGTTTATTGTGATCTATTATGTATTACTACCATTATGTGGTAAATAAAGGGTGGTTACAAAATCCAACAAAGCATGATTACTGTTTTGGGTCCGAAGTCTCGCCTGCATCGATCACCGATTATTAACATCTTTATTCACCACAAGTGGTAGCAGAAAATTAAAATACAAACAAACAATTTAAACAAACAAAGGAACAAACAATGTACAGTAGATAAAAAGGATAACAAGAAGTGATGTGACTTAGCTAACTTAACTAATAATATTCACCACTACATGGTAGATAATAAGAGTCAAACATTGATAACGGATACAGTTAAGTATAGAAACAAACTGACACGAGGTTACCACACATAAGACAAATTATGAGAAAAATCGCGATTTTCGACCAATATATCGATTTATTTTAGAAATGACAGAAGATAAGGCCATAGTTACTGTGGAACGCCAATACCTTTGACCGTTTGACATTAGTTAACTGGTACGCGAATCGCATCTATAGGTGAGGAACCTTCCTTCAAAATTTGGGCACGCTAGGCCTTTGGGTTCTCCAATTATTCGCGACGGACGGACAGACAGACGGGCGAACGGAGGGACGGACAAAAGCAACGCTTATTGCCCCTTCCCTACGGAGGTGGGAGAATAATAATTGATGGATATCACGCCATAAAATGGTTCTCATGCAGTCGAAACTCGGAAATATACGATCTCTTCAACTTCGACGTACAGAACATAATGGAGAGTAAGTGAGTGCATGGTCAGGATGAAGCTCTCACTCGACAAGCGATAGGTTATTCATTTCGCAGACGAGTCTTTCCACGCAGACGTCGTCAACCAAACTCACAATAACCGAGCAAAAATACACACAAAAAACAAACAAGAAACTTAGCTATCGCTAACAGATCGCGCGTAAGCTGCGCACACAGTTCAAGTTCAAGCTCACGTACAACTGTCAAAGTCCGACTGTCCGAGTTCAACTATCAAGCTCAAGATCAAGTTCCCGATGATCACGAAATTTATATACCACCTGTATTCAATGCCTTGGGGAGATGACGCCGTCGGAATTTCGCAAAGACGTTTAGTGCTGGAGAAACTAGACTGATTGGGCTATCATACGTTGAAGAATATGATGACACCTTAAGCCGTTTCGAAAAAACCGGAACGTGACGGACGGACGGACAGACAGACAGACAGACGGTCAGAAGGACAGAATAATTGCTGTATCAGTATCGACCGTCAGTACATGTACTGTTGTGCTGATGCGCGATAAAACTCACCCTAAGACAAAGAAACTGGCTCAAAAATACAATCTATTATCCTAATATATTCGGCATTGACCTGAAAGGCAAACCTGATACTTTTTCCGCACAGACCCCGTCGGAATTTCGCAAAGGTGTTTAATAATCATAAAACTAGAATGACTGGACTACGGTGTCGTGAAGAAACTATGACAATACGTTAAGCCGTTTCTATAAAATATCGGAACGTGACGGGCGAACAGACGGATAGAATTGCTATATCAATATCGCGCAACAAAAAGTGAGCTTAAAAGACCGAAATGACATACCTCAGGCTCTTAATTTTTTCCGTGCAGGGCTAATATGTTCTGTATAAATGTTCCTTAGAAGAAAGCGTCTTATGATGGCCAACGACCGTATGTCTTTTGTCGACAGTCTATCGCAACGCGTCGCACGACGCACTCAGGTCAGACGCAATGTTGAAAGTTCGAACTCTTGACGCCGACTGACTGATCCCGGTCTGTGTCGACTACATCGCAGCGGTCGACGGCCACGCCACGGTGACCGGCCGGCCGCCTGTAGGAGGTATGTGCCGCGACCCGACCTATTGTCTGTCCGTCGTCCATAAGCTTCGCGGCAGCAGTGGCGCATGCATTCCGCCGTCCTTTCCTTTACTCACTGAAAGTGAGGGCACCCTGTGACGACTGTGCTACGTTAAGGGGACTGCTGTGATGCGTGAATTATAACGTTTTGGGAAGTATGTGTAGTTGTCTTGTCTCATATCTCTACAATTGACTGCCTGCACAGCAAGATGTACGATCTAAAAACTACGTGCAACTGCAACTGGGCAACAAAACACGCTATTTACGGTAAATTTCAGGCCAGATCATTTCCCAACAAAGATGGCAAAACAGTCCCATGCCCTATTCATTTGTACCGCTTCTAATGGACTGCCGCTACTGGACAGCAAGCATGAAGTAACAGGCATAGCAATTACACCTAGTGGATCAACAAGAATTAAGACGCTCTCTTCTCTAGCTATCACCGTCTGGCGCTACAGATCCAAGGGAGACTCGGCTATATAGGGACACCCACATAGGGGCGTAGGTAGAAATTTGTTAGAGGGGGACAAAACAGGGGGTCTGGGTACGGAAGTCCCCCAGCGGGGTCCAGGGACAGAGTCCTGGTGGGGCCCCCAGAAGCTATAGACATATACTGAATGCATAACGGTCTTTTAATGGAGAAAACAAGCAATAAAGATTCTCATACAACACAAGGAAAACTAACACAGTTACTGACACTTCTTCCGTAGACAGACATACACTCAAGACTACAGACTAGAAAACACAGAACTGTGTTGAAAACAAAGAAGTCAAACAGATCACAACAAAACAGCGTAAATGAACTAAAATGACTAGGAACTGGTTTTGCTGCACTATCATTATCACCGCATGCAGTTCATACTCATGCAGTAAACCGTGCAGACCACAATTTCAGTACCGGTAGTGTGTCACAGCCAGTAGTAACAGATCCAAATCTACTGCTCTTAAAAAATTTTTTACCCGTACGACGACGAGGGGGACATGCACCAATGCTCCCCCTTGGCTACGCCACTGTACCCGCTGGTTTCAAATTGCTTTCAAAATTGCTAAAAATTCCCAGATGCCTCAGACTGCATATGTTATGCCTAAACTATAAAAAAATTCTGCAGAGAACCCGAGCTCATTGCGCACCAGTCCGTTCCTAAATTATTTCAGTTGATACTCCAAAAACAGATATTTGATCCGACCTTAAAAGAAACATAATATTGTATGGGTACATCGATCAGCAGTAATCAAGATGAGTCTTACAGATTCTATTATTTTATACTTCATTAACATTACGTTATTACACATGCTCAGCTGTTGTTTTTGGACACTTGTGTCAGTTACGATGTTTGCAGTTCTGTTACGACATGTAACGCTGAACTTTATAAACATGTTTGTTTGTTAGTGACATTACAGCTATCCTTGTATACAGCTTTATTTCACCATAACAATAATGGCGTGAAAATACAATAATTAGTAAATACAAATAAAACAAGCAAGCAAAGAAAAAAACAACAGCACACAAATAAAACAAAATAGAACCGCTGTTTAGCTAATGTCTGGCGTTAATCAGACGGCATAAGTAACTGTCTGTTGCACAATACCTCTTCAGAAATTTGTCCCTACGAACACCAATCACCTCTGCTAGTAGTTCTATGCCAAAATACTTACTGACTTCTGAATATGTGTCTTTTGACATGGCGCCGAATATTTTAAATAATATTTCATTCATAAAACTGCAATAAGTGCCTTATAAACCTTTTACAATAAACGGGCGATGGCGATGCGAACATGCCACTAAATTCGCTAGGGGGCAGCACCCTGTAATGAGGCGCGAGGCGAGGTCTGCTGTGGCTCGCGCTGCTTGTTATCGGTGGCTTTCAGTCGCTGGATTCATCCACCTCGCTGCAGCAATGTCTTAGTAGCAAAGCTAGTAACCATAGCGTAACGCCACTTGAGATACATTATTTCCATATCGTCCCACCATGCGCCCTGACAAGTCCACTGACGCATAGAAGGGCGTCGTCCGTCAAGCTTTCGGCAGATGCGTCACTTTGTATGGGGGCATAACTTGTGTCGGTCGCCTGACCCCGGGGCACGACTCGACTGACACCTACGACCGTTCAATCAAATTCAGCGTCCGTCTTTGAACCATCCGCCGAGCACCCCATCTTCTCGACGCGCCGTCTTATCATTACCGTATTTGACCGAACCGACGCTCCTCCTCACGACTAACTGCCGCGAACGATAAGAAATTTCGTAGATAGAAGTGTACACTAACAAATTCAAAAATTTAAATTTCGACAATAAATATCTTTACACAAAATCAAAACATACTCTAATTGTTCGACGAACAGTCTTTACGTTTCTGTGTATGACAAGTTGCGATGTTACTCCAGTCAACAATTTTACACGAATCCGGAAAAAAAATACTATGCTGCAGTATGCACGAACGAGAGTCATAGGACTATACGGTGTTACAAAGATGTTTGCCATATATGGATTTATGTATAATTCAAAAAGCTCAGTTTTACAGTAATTTAAAACAAAACTCACAGTGTGTGGATGTCATAATAGGCTTACATACGTGTATGTATTGTGATTTGAGTTAAAACGACAGCAGTGATTCCATGGAAACATGTGATAAGTCAACACTTCGAAGCAGTGTGACAAAACCCAACTGATGTATGGAGACGCCTAATCATGGGATGGTGTGGAAACGGTATGTTTTCCTCCGTACCCTCCTGTAAGATGGTTCAGGGGTACACCTCAGGAAATTTTTAATTGTCTGCACTGAATTCTTCTGCTGTATACAACTTGAGCTGAATAAAGACGAACGTAAAATTCTTGTGTAGGCCTACATTCTACGATCTGAGAGGGGGGGGGGCACGTAAACCACCTGAGCCTAAAAAATCAAAATGTGCAACATTTTTGGCAGAATTTGATGCAACCTGCGGCAACGGACTGTCAATCCTATACACGCGCCTGTGTTCTCTAAAATTCTCTAAATAGTAATTTTATGTTTGCGTATTCATACATGAAATATCATTGCGCGGCGAACTACGCTATAACATATAAGGTGCTTGACAGCGTGTGACTGCGAGTAAAAATATACGGCCAGAAAGACATAATAAGACGGGAGCACGGAGCTAGGGCGTTGGTTATGAGAAATACGCTACGGCGACCGCCCGGAACGTCGCAGTACGTCACCAACAGTGAAATATGGTCGGTAAGCACGCGGGGCGCGCCGGGTCACACCCCGGGTCGACACCACCTCGTTCAGCACCCCTTTGAAGCGCGACGGCCCGGCTAATAGGGGTTTTGATGCGACATTATGAAATATGACCTACGGTCATGTCCTGGGTCGACACCCGGCGCAAAGGTCGTCTCCCAGTGACCTCCTATACGGCGTGTAGTCAAAAATCAACTTTAAACACAGCAGCTGTATATAACTGCGTGTCTTCCCGCATAGAGAGAATGCACGCTACATCTTAATCACAGGAATTACGACGTTCTGAATTCCATGTTTTATATCTATCGTAAATTATATTATATCTATTGTGTAAATTATTTTAACTGTTCTGTTTCGAGTTCCATATATAAGAGAAAGACGAACTTTTTAGCTAAGCTAAAATGTTCTGACAGTGTATCAACTGGATTGTTCTTGAATGTTATCTCTATGGAGTTGTCCAGTTTGCAACTGAATTATGCATGAACTTGATCTGAGCTTGATATACTGCATTATTTTATCTAATTTAACTTTTTCATTTTAGTTAAGTATAATTAAGATTTCTTACTCTTTATTGTGCTACCGTTATTACCATTATGTTTGTATTTTTAATTTCTTTTGCTACAACTTGTGGTGAATATTAAAAGATGTTCATTATTGGTGAATGAAGATGATGAAATACGAGGCTAACGCCGGTGCACTGGTGCAGGCTGTTAATCGCGCATAAATTACGGCAGTCGGATACGATCCTCATTTAGAAGATTACAGCAATATTGTCTCACAACAACATTAACAATCTCTGGAGACGAGAAAAATCACTGACTTTTATGTAAAGTTATACCGAGCTGAGCAAGTACTGATATTTCTAACAAATAATGAAGTGCTATGAGCACATGCAATGCATGCAACGCCAAACTAGACTGTGCTCAGACAGCACGCTCTAAAAAAGCAAAAGTGATCCGGAATTCGAATCCGGATTTCCGGATTAATCCGGATCCGGATACCGGATAACTGCCGGATCGCTCCCAACATGTAGTGGATTCATTCTATTTGTCTGCGTCAGTCATTCGCCGAGTGTCGTAAAATGACCGGCGACTGTATGAGAAATGCTAATAAATCTCTTAAAATCACCTCCGCAATGGTGAGGGACGTGGAAAAGTGATCCGGAATCCGTATCCGCTGCAACGAATCACCACTAAAAGTTAACCAGTTCGTTTGATTGATAGGCCCAATCATTAGATCAAGTGTCAATCAAATCGGCTAATTACTTTTGCAGCAGGCTAATCCTGCTCACAGAATGATAGAATGACAGACGGCTAAACAACGCCGATCGTATAACCTCGTTGGCGGAGGTAAAATCTAATTAGATCACATGAAGTAGCTATAAACGTGGATAGGTATGTCCCCAAACCATACAAAATATCACCGTGAATACTGGCGAAGACAGAATACAGTGTACTTGCAGACACAGAGAGACACGCATTTGAAACTGAAAAGCTACGTTTCGAACTCAAAAAAACGACGAAAAACGAGGCTTAAAAATCGAGTAGTAGGCTCATACGCTGCAGCCAGGTACAGCGGCAGCACCGCACTGATGGCGTGCTTAAGATGAACAAGCTGTTGATTGGCTGCTGCGCTAGTGACGTCAAAGTCGGCACATGTGCATATGCGTCGCTAGCTAATAATGAGGCCGACACGTTGTCAATCAATGTCTGCCGACGAAAAACAATCACACATGTCACCGTTATGAGGCACTGGCCAATCTGTCGATCAATCACGGCTCGTACACCGAGAAAATAGGCCACGCAATACAACGACGGACGGCGCTGCTTCAACTGGCAAAAACCAGTTGCGGTTACAGCCATAAGGTGGCGGATCCAGGGGGTGGGGGGCAATACCACCATGCCCCCTTCGCAGTTGGAATTGTCGAGACCCATCAACCGGCCGGTGTATGTACCTTTTGCTTGTTGTATGTCGCGTTCCAATTTAACAAACTGTTATGTGGTTGACGTGTTCTAGCAGAGCTTAATTGAAGGCCATTGTCAAATGCTGTGTACCCGTCCAGTGGACAGCCATGATGCCATGGACATGATAGGAAATCTGCCGCTACATGCTTTACCTGCATTTTATTCATTCGTTCATTCATATTCAGTGGCAGGCTCAAAGCGCACGATATAAAAAACTATATAAAGATAGTACAATAAAAACACAGAAACACAATAGTAATTAAAAAGAAAAATTAAATGTTACGCCATCTTCTAAACACTGGTGATATGGCAAAAGACCAGAACACCATGAAACAACAGTACTTTGGTGTTTAATGAAGCAGATGCATTTACGAATAACGACGTTGGCTCTGTTTCACTATGTCATGCAGTATCATAAGACAGACTAGAATTGATAAACTGACCTAACTATTTATAGCATTCGGTAGAGGGCAATGGCGCCCCACATGGTGGAAAATTGGGCAGCCAATCAAATCATGTTTGGAATTAATTATAAAACACTAAAAAACATTCTTTGTATTTCCACAAAGCAATCAACATAGCATAAGCCTCTCGTTCAACTGTGGCCCAGTTTCTTTGTGTCGGAGTGAACTACTAGTAGGCCTACTGCAAAAAGGCTACAGGCAACGGCTATGCACGGCTGTCAGTCACCGACGGCTGTCAATCAAAATTATTTTATTGAATACGCAACTAATGCAGCACAATAACACAAAACACATCAATCACAACATAAAAGCAATAAAAGACTTTAGTAGTGTAGTGTAGTGTTCGTATTCGTAACTTTTAATAATCATTACATGTGCGCCGCGCCAACTGCATGGTGAATGTGATTAGGGGCCTACTCTATAGTCTCTCCGCGTATTGTCTGTGCATGTGATCAAGATAACTCGAAACGGGTTGACGGATCTCGATCAAACTTAGTTGGCGGTTGCAATTAGCAAAAACAGTACAAGATGGAGACATTTTAGTAATTTGTTATAAATAATATATTGATGATAAACGATAAACTGCATGTTGCATTTTGATATGAACCTGTACTATGTATACTTGGAAAGCTGTATCCTTGTCTTCTTTTGTATTCTCTCTTGCTTTATGTGTTGTTTTTATTTTGAGTTTGTATGTTTGTTATTCTGTGTATCTTATCTTTGTTACTATAATAATTTTGTTTCAATCTTTACAAGGCTATACCAGCTCGATGAGCACTAGCTTTTCTGGTCGCCTGCCATTTTGTGTTAAACTTGTACAATGTTATTACTGTTTACTCAGTTTATGGCGAAATAAATATGATGATGATGATGATGAGCCTAGTTACAATGGAATACTAATAAAAACTTACACACGCCCTACTCAACTGTGTAATTGTGAATGACCTTCAGAATACGTAGACAAGAAGCTCACCAGAGACTATAATGTGATTCTGTACCTATATATCTTCAATAGTTTCCGAGTTATACGATGCTTAAGTCAATGCGTAAGTCCAAAAATCTCTATTTTTACCACATTTTTGTTTCTCCTGGGGACGCCCCTATGGCAATCACGCAAAACGTTGCATGAATGAAAAGACAATTCTGTGCTTGCCAAACCTCTCGCAGCATGTACCCATCTATCTTCAACAGTTTCCCAGTTATTCAAACCGCAAGTGCAAAAAATCGCCGTTTTCACGTACCGCAGCCTACATTTTTGTTTGCCCTGGGGACGCCCCTGTGGCAATCACGCAAAACGTTGCATGACTGAAAAGATAATTTAGTGCTTGCCAAACCCCTCGCAGCATGTACCCATCTATCTTCAATAGTTTCCGAGTTATACGATGCTTAGGTCAATGCGTAAGTCAAAAAATCTCTATTTTACCACATTTTTGTTTCCCCTGGAGACGCCCCTGGGGCAATCACGCTAAATGTTGTATGGATGGAAAGAGAATTCGATGCTTACAAATTGTCTCGCTGCATGTGCCCATCTAACTATAACCGTTTCTGAGATAGAGCGA
>Ga0209149_1002570_pt1 | contig 10271 bp, 12 predicted proteins | sample WorMetTyACAVOLI2_FD_187423 | JGI IMG/M metagenome (GOLD analysis project Ga0209149, IMG submission 187423) | Marine gutless worms symbiont microbial communities from Max Planck institute for Marine Microbiology, Germany - Olavius algarvensis... ... | reverse complement strand
TAGGCGTCGAAGAGGTAGATGCCCGAACACCGTCGACTTTGTCCCTGAAAAAGGAAGCAAAGTCCTCTGCAGAGTGAGGGCCTGTCTCATCGCAAGGCGCCTCGCCTAATACGCCACGAAATGTACCCAAGTTAATCATCATAACAGTGGATTTCCACCTTATCTTTGAGAGCGTCGTCCTTCATCCACTTCAGCAGAGGTTCGAACTCTTTCTCCAGCGCTTCCTTTCGCTCTTTGGCCTTCTCAGTAGCGTCAAGTTTGATGCCCTCCTTGGCAACATTCTGGAACTTTTTGCCCTCAAATTCCGGCAGAGACTGAATGCAGTATTCATCCACGGCCTCGATCAGGTACAGCACCTGAACAGCAAATATTAATCTAATGACACACTACTGAACAGTAGAAATTATTAACAAAAACAATGAAACAAGACATGTCACCAATAACACAGTATACTGTAATGTAACTGTAATGTGGCTTAAGCTCTCAGCATATGCAGTTCGAGTCTCTCTGGGGATGGCCTTATGGACCGAACCGATGGTCTCGGCCTACGGGGCTGATTAAGCCCTGCCCCTCACTGACACGATACGAACATATGCCAGTATGCAATAAAGTGAAAGCGAATATTTACTTCAATCTTTGTGTGATATCACTTCCACACTGTGGGCCATAAAAAATGGAACACTTGATATTCGTTCATAACTGTGATAAATGTTGACAGATTTTCAAAATTTTTTGACTGTTGGACTGATTAGTAAATTTACAACTAGGATCATGTGATATTTCACACCACACCTGCAACATGTCACTACACTACCTCGTGAAAAACATTACATCAAAAAATAGGAAAAGTCTATGTATTTAATACAATATCACCATTTTGACTTATAGCTGACAAAATTAACCAAATAAACTTAATTGTTTGTGTACTCTTGAGTCACATTAAATGCTAAAATATCCTCCTTTGGCATGGATGCATGCACGGAAACATCTGCCACACTCAACTTCATGACGTCGATGAACTGAAGCGTATGGCCATCTGGCATGGCTTGAATAAAGTGTCATTGCAAATCTTTTGTATTTCACAAGGTAGTGTAGTCGCACATTTAAGGTGTGATGCCGGGTAAGAAATAAGACGCGAGCATTGTTGCAAACTTACTGCTGAGTCCAACAGTGACAGAATTTTTAAAATCAGCCAACATTTCTCAAAGGTATGAACGAATATTGAACGAACATTTTTTGTGGCCCACACCCACAGTGTACGTCCAAATAACTACATATCTAAAGAACCAAATATCTAAACATTTAAATAACTCGGCAATCTCAATCTATGAAATCTCAAGTTCACATGTCATTAATTGTCAAAAGATGGATGGGTAAGCCTGCATTTTCCGCGCAATGGTGATGCAACAGTCTTTGGCAAGTTGACCACATCACACCCTTGTGCCTAGCACCATGTGCTATAGAAATGCAAGTATATAAATTTTTAAGACTGCTCTCCGTCGCTGTGTCTACAGAAATAAGGAAATGTGAAAGTTTCAACCATACACAACAGCTGTTCAATGACCGTCCGGACGAGCCGGCACCATGACTCTCAGAAATATTAACCCACTGTTTTCAAATTCCTCAAGCAATCTCAACCTTCCCTACAGAGCCTCCCTATTTCAACCATAACAGGGTAATCTATAGATTGTGAATACTTCAAAAACAGACACATAACAGACTTTCAAAAACCGACAGAGACGCATGGAAAATGGCAGTATTGCACCTCATATCCTTTCTTGAGAAGGCGCTCGACGAATGGCGAGCTCTCTACCTCCTTGCGGCTTGATCCAGCGATAAAGTAAATGTGCTCCTGTTTCTCTTTCATCCGCTCGATGTAGTCGGCCAGCGATGTCACTTCCGTGTCAGAGTTTGACGAGTAGAAACGCAGCAGCTTCGCAAGCCGTGTTCTGTTCGAGTGATCTTCCATGACGCCCAGTTTTATACTGATATACACATACACATGCACGCAACTATTTTAACGTCCATTTTGAGATTTATCTCCGTGGACAGGCGCTTTGTCGAAGGCATCGAAGGACAGCTTTGCAGAAGCAGGTTTTTTACTATAATGATGACTGTAAGAGGAGTTAACGTACGACTGCTAGATAATTACATTCCACACAGAACTACCGCAGTTCAACACCTCAGATCCACCGTAACATGTTACCTATATGTCAGTACTGGGTACAGTATAGGTACAGTACAGTTTAGGAGACACATTGTAAGTCATTTCATGGATTATATTACAGGTCAGATAAACCAAGCAACAGCGTCAGAGCACTGAAGGACGATGGTTAGTCAACCAGTTCACACTCAGCTCACTAAGAGTAAAAATAAAAATTGTAACAAAAAATTAGATAGTACCATGAAGACCGAAGACATAGAGGTGCTCAGAAGATGGAGCTAAACCTAGCAAGATTAAAGCCGGATCCAGTCGACCGACCTGTAAGAACTGCTCACACAATAGTGCACCATTACATGGTACACAATACTGTAGCACAGAGACGGTTCTGTTAATATTCCTCTTCCTCCAGACCAACATCACATCTCAGATGTGGCGAAGTGGACATAAGGGATGGGGGGGCGAGAACTAGGTAAACCACAATGGTTGTTAACAGCAGCTGTTTTAACAGTTGGGTAAAAAATGATCACAGAACATTACTTTGTGCTGTATTCTTTCCAAAAGTTCTTGAACTCTTCGTCACTGATTTTCTTGATCATGTCGAGAGTTTTGCGTACGAGCTTCTTCTTGATGACTTTCAACAGTTTGTGCTGCTGCAGTGTTTCACGAGACACATTCAGCGGCAAGTCATCAGAATCCACCTACACCAACAGCAAAATATCTCTAAAACACTCTTTCATTTTTTGATTAACTAGTCAAAAATGAACTGATTACAATAATTTTTAGTACATTGAATCTTGAGGAAATTTGGCGTAAGTTGTCCTTGTGCTTGAACTTGTCCTCTTCACCTGCACTAGCTTGTAAAACACAGAACAAATTTTCGTTTACACTTTGAACCAGACACTAGGCGTGCTATTGACGTATTTTGTGTAAAGCTTCTCATCATGTTCAAAAACTTGTCTGGAACACCACAGCATCTTAGTTATCATTTAGAGTGTCTATATGTGTAGTCAATGGATTTAAAATATACCAACTTGTTACAACTTGTTACTCATCAACCGTCTTCCAACCGACTGGCGCCGCCGGAGAGGCCGACCACGTCGAACCTGGCTCCGTACCATCGAGTCTGACCTGCAACCGACCAACCTTGGCCTCAACTCGGTGTGGCTTCGCGCACAAGATCGCTCCAAATGGCGTTCAGTTGTGGAGACGGCTATGCTCACTGCTGCGTGCCACCTGATGATGATGATGATGAACTTGTTACATGCCTTTACTTTTACCGTACTGCTTTGTCTCTGTCCTCTTTCCTTAACAAAACTAAACTTACAAGTAAAATTAAATAATAATGGGATGCAATTAATTGTTATCAGCATACTGTCATCTTACAGTAACTCTTAATCAGTCAATCTTTATCTCGATTGAAAAACATACTATTTTAACCTAATTACTGGCACGGTGCAGTCCAGTCTGAGATATGAACTTACGACGCCGCGGACGAACGAGAGGTACTTGGGCATCATGTCTTCAAAGTTGTCAGTGATGAAGACACGGCGAACGAACATCTTGATGTGATCGACACGTTTGCCATAGTTCTGGAACATGTCCATCGGCGCCGTCTTCGGCACAAAGAGAATGGACTTGAACGTTACTTCACCCTCGGCGGTGAAGTGCGACTTGGCCATCGGCTCCTCGCTGTCCTTCGAGAAACTCTTGTAGAACTCGTTGTACTCGTCATCGCTCACCTCCGACGGCCTTCAACCACATGCCGCATCTGTCATAACTACAGTCTCTCGGTTGAAATAGATCTGTTCAGGGTTTGCACTTAACTTCAAGAATGAAATACCCTCACTATGTAGGCAGATACTCCCTCACCGTCCCAGTAGCCACAACTATGGTATTAGGTAATTTTTAGTCGGCTCCATCGCCATTATGATTTACAGATGCATCCAAACACTTTCAATTTAAAAATAACAAAATAAATAACAAAAATCCAATCCATATAATACAAGAAAACTAAGCATGCTTCTGGCCTGAAACAATATTACAGCAACAGTTGCTGCAAATGAACCAAAGTGTCAGTCAAAGTTCCACGACAACAGTAAACCATCCTGGGTGTCGAAGCCAGACCACATGTTCAGCTTCAAGTCCAGACCGTTATCAGCAGTTAAGTACACAGATCCAAAGCTGAACTTACTTCTTCGTCCACAAAGGTTTGTTCTCGTTGATAAGAACCCAGTCCCAGACAGTCTTGTCCACAGTCTTCTTGGACTTCTTGTCCTCGTCCTCCTCCTCAACCTTGGCATCTTCATCTTCATCCTTGTCAGTATCTGTGTCTTCGTCTTCAGACTCTTCTTCATCTTCCTCCACCTGCTCCGTCTACGATGTCACCGACGGCAACATCATGAAGTTAATATACAAACGACATTCAAAATGTAACATACAGTTCACTGACATGCTGATGAGTTTCATATTGGGATGAGTATTATGTGCTGTGATTCAACACTGAAAAGGCTGAAACATTTTCTTCTTCTTCTTCTTCTTCTAACTCATGGCCCTTGTGAGCCGCTGAGGCCACTGATAACCCTTCTCCACTCTTCTCTGTCTGCCGTCAGCCGCACCATTTCCACACATAGCTATATGTAGTTTATAATTGAGTAACTGGTCTGCATGCAGCAATTGTGACTGTGAGAGAACTCACAACTCTATTACTCTGTTTTATCACAGAAGTTCTATCTACCTGGCAGCATAGAAACAGGAAGGACGCCAAAACTGAGCAAGTGAGTATATCCAACTTTACAAAAAAAACAAATCCGGTCCCAATTATATCGTATGAGACTTGCTCACAACTTAGCATAATCTAATATCTCACATTAGTGACTGCTGTTCCAACTATGCATTGTGTGTAAATTTTTTCATTTATCTGCCATTTTTTCCAACCTGACCTATTTAGTGTAAAGTCTTACCCTTAGGAAACTTATGAACCCTGAAAATAATGATTTTAGCCTCAAAATGCTGATTTTTCCAACAACAATAACTAAATTTATTGTAGTCTGTAATGTAGGCCGTTGGGGCTGCGGGATGTTAATGTGATTCGATTCAAATACTTACTTGAACAATACTAAGCCGATCATGACGAAATTTTTTCGGGAGATAGCCAACATGAATGGGCATTCATGGGTGGTCCCATGACTTCCCCAACAAATCAGAGATCAATCAGTCAATCAATCAAATATAATTTGCAATGCGCCACGTGTAGCTTAGCTAATCGTGGGCACAGACAGGCATCAAAGGCGACGCTGAACAAGTGTTTTTAATGTTCGCTGTACGGGGTGAAGGCCTAGTGCGGCTGATTGGGGCAATGGTGTGTCTGCTAGCTGCACCGTGGGTCCAGTTGTCCGTTAGCGCGGGCAATGGATGGCCACATACTGCGCTGTGGCACCGCTGGCTCATGCCAATCAGCTGCCAATTTCGAGATTGTAAAGCGCTGCTGGCCACAAGTCTGACTCATGTAAGTGCCGTCAGCCGCACCATTTCCACACATAGCTATATGTAGTTTATAATTGAGTAACTGGTCTGCATGCAGCAATTGTGACTGTGAGAGAACTCACAACTCTATTACTCTGTTTTATCACAGAAGTTCTATCTACCTGGCAGCATAGAAACAGGAAGGACGCCAAAACTGAGCAAGTGAGTATATCCAACTTTACAAAAAAAACAAATCCGGTCCCAATTATATCGTATGAGACTTGCTCACAACTTAGCATAATCTAATATCTCACATTAGTGACTGCTGTTCCAACTATGCATTGTGTGTAAATTTTTTCATTTATCTGCCATTTTTTCCAACCTGACCTATTTAGTGTAAAGTCTTACCCTTAGGAAACTTATGAACCCTGAAAATACCCTTTTACCCTGTAAAAGCAGTGGTGATGACGAGCGAAGTGAACGAGTTGGTATGTAGTGGTTTAGCAGGTCAAGAAGATATGTCGGTTGATGAAGGTAACGTAGCTTGAATATAGTTGTAGCGATTTTGAAGGTGATGCGTTGTTGGATTGGGAGCCAATGTAGTTCTGCCAGAGCTGGTGTGATGTGCTCATACTTCCCCCTCCTCAGCACGACTCTTGCTAGGGTGTTTTGGACACGTTGAAGCTTCTTGAAGTTAGATTCTGACATTCCAGTGAACACTGCATTGCAGTAATCAAGACGAGACTGAATTATACTGCATGCAACTGTTTTGGCTACGTTTTCAGGAAGTGATGCTCTGACTTGTCGTAGGGCTCGTATATGAAAGTAACAGTTCTTGCAGACAGCGGCGACATGCTGGTCATCATCAACATCATCATCAGCAGCAGCAGCTGAATCAGCATCATCATTGTCATAATATTTATTTAGGTTGTGCCGACTTCGTGCCGTCAAACCTAGATCCCGGCTCGCAGTTCGCAGTGCCAATGTTCGAGTGTTTCGACGAGGTTCTGCGCAAAGCTGCGTCGTGGGTAAGGCACCAGCGCCGAGTTCGCATCACCAACGTTCAGTCCATCGACTACAAACTCAAGCACGATTACGGTATTGTTAGTTACGTTGACGTTTTGAACCTATGCCGTATTCGTTTATATCTTCGTACGATTTTTTCACGTAGTAGCCTAGTTTGTAATAAACAATGTCAGGTCATGAGGAGAAATTTGCAATTCACGTACGAATAGTCGTAAACTTGTGTAGCGGAAACGTAGTTGACACATAATAATCCGCGCCAGCGGGAAAGGTCCATCGGGAAAAAACGGGTTAGCCATCTAACGGTAAGATTCGCCGAAATTTTTCCAATACCTGTTATGCAGCCAGAGACTCTGGTTGCATAACGGGTGTGGAAGTCCAGAGATATGATGACTTTCGGTTTGGTGGCCGTTATATCTACTTTCGGCATAAGGCAGTGTCAGACGGTGTCGGTATTAATTCCATTGAAATGCTCCACCTCGAAAACATGAGTGTGGCCTTCGGAATTTTGTTCATACATGGGATGTTTCGCTGTCGATAAAAGACCGTAAACGACGAAAGCATTTTCGGTATTCAGGACGCCATCTTGGATTTGTGCTGTAAGATTTACTTCCTTAAGATTTACTTACTACTTTGTAGTCCTGTCATATTCGGGAGAAGTCACCAAAGCGCACCTTTTGCGGTTCCTGAGTCACGGTTACGAAAGTGGCCAGGCGTTAATCTTAAGGTAAGGTAAGGTAAAGGTACGTGGATTTATATAGCGCCCTAGATGACAAGTATCTCGTCCTCAAGGCGCTCAGACATGGATCACACAGTTTAACCTGCAAACAACACCATGCCTGCCTTTAGCCTTCGTTCGCATTCACCAGATGGCGCCGCCACGGACTGTGGTGACAACATCAAGCTGCAGCTTACTACTCATTTATCGACCCCGAAAGGATGAAAGGCTGAGGTGGCCTAGTTGGCTGACCTATAGCGGACGGTTTACCCACATAAGTGGTCACCCGTCAGCTGTAGGTCGCGCGCAGTACAGCAAAAGCTCGCCGGTCAAAGACCAACGTTCTACCGCTGAGCCACGGAACCAACCCCCTCCTTCGGTTACCGTTAGAGGATTAACCTTTTCCCGATGGACTTTTCCCGATGGCGCTGAACTTTGCGATGGCGGGCGTTACCAATGTGTGTCAACTACGCTTACGTTACACAGGTTTACGACTATAATAGTGAGTAAATACAGTGTAGTAATCAGCGATGACGTTGTGGGCGACAGAGGCAGACCAAATGGATACGCAGCGGTCGTTCTTCGTCGAGTCTGGTCGATACACGACCAAGTACCTGCGCATCCTGCGCGTCAGTTTTGTCCATCCTTTCGACGGGCGCGAGCTGGCGCCGCAGTCTCCGCCTCTGCTCTCCTACGTCACGTTCGAACCGATCATGCTCAGCTCGGGCGGCATCATCGGCATTCCTCTCTTCGAGAAGTTGTCCGAGACAATGAAACGCGCCATGACGTGGCTCAACCGCACCGCGCTCGGTCAGTTAACGCCAGTTAACAACTTCTCTCTCCACCATTTTTCTAGCGCCCAGCGTATCTATTTTCGTCACTTTACCCTGTAATGGGCACCGGTAATTATAGTGGCACGTCGAATAGTATGAAGTTGGTACACTGGCCGTTGATGGGCGGGCTGTTACATTTGGTACAGCGATGAGGGGACTGGGCGGGGCCGCAGCCCGCCCAGGCCCCTCCTCGCTGTACCAAATGTAACAGCCCACCCATCAACGGCCAGTGTATACCAATCATCGTATTGCTGTGTAATGATCCGTTGCTGTGCGGTTTTAATTTGCCCATTAAAGGGTTAAGCCGCCGCCGCAAAACGGAGGCTGTTTGTCTGTTCATCTGTTCGTCTGTCCGTCTGTCGCCTGAAACGCTGCCGCCGCGGAGCTGCCGCCACCACCGGTGTCCCATACATTTCCGCCCCGTGGAAAACAAAACTCCGTCGTGAAATTTATGCTTGCGGCGGGGGCTTACTTGTAGCGTCCGTAAACGTGTGCCACACTAGTTTAGTTATCGCTGCAAATTGCCACTTTTTCGAACCGTCTACTTTTTTATGCTACACAGATCATTAATGGCGGATACAGCACCTCAGACTGCACCGAAACGCCATTTCAATTTAAGCTCCCCTCGCCTTCCCCCACACCCACCCTGTGGGTACCTGCGGTCTCGACTCCGTCATCCATTTTCGCGATATTCGGCATCTACCACTGGCACGGATAGGTCTATTCTTACTGGAGTTTGTGCTATCAGAGCTGTATAGTAGGAAAGGTAAAATTTGAATTGTGAGTCTGGAGAACGGGTGCCGCTTCATATGTGTCGATGTTTTCAAAAGTTCTGACTTCGCAAACTGCACTTTTAATTCAGTAAGTAAGCGCACTGAGTGTGAAGCGTTTCTTGCATGATTATTTAACCCCTTAATGGGCACATAAAACGGCAGAGCAACGGACCATTATACAGCAAACCACAGCCCATCCAGGCTCTTCCTCGCTGTAGCAAATGTAACAACCCACCCATCAACGGCCAGTGTACCAACTTCATATTATTCGATGTGGTACTGTAATTACCTTTGCACTCTAAATGGTTACTACAGCCAGTCGTCAAGTTGTAGATGTAAGCCAGCTCTTGGCGTGCCGACGAATGTCGGGACGCACATATAAAATGTGTCTTCTTAACAATGCATGTGTTAAAGATCGATTTAAATATCTTAAACCAATGCACAGCTCAAAACTCAACTGAACTCAACTTGACTACAGTGTTCCGCTGCATGTGCATTGGGATTTACACTATCTCAGTGGTGAAAGTAGGATTTGTCAGGTGGCGGAGCTGTCAATATCGAGCGCCGAAGGCGCGAGAATCGAGGCGCCGAAGGCGCCGAGCAGGGTGGGGTCTGGGGAGGGGTTATCCCCCTTCCCAGCCGAATAGGGGGTCTGGGGGAGCGTCGTAAGCTCCCCCAGCGGTGTCCGGCCGCAAACGCATTTTTGGTACATTATAGGGTCGCAGAAGGCTTCTGATGGATAGAAAAATGTGAATACCAAGTCATCTACGGCGACAATACGTCATCAACAGTTTACATCACGTGCTCGGTATCACAAGATTCGGTACTTGGCCCGCGTCTCTTCATCTCGTACACGGCAGATCTTGCCGATGTAGTTGAGAAATACGATGTAAACTTACACGCGTACGCTGACGATACACAACTGCATTTGAAGTGTTTTCGTGACGAAATAACGTTCGCTGCCACAAGACTTGAACACTGCCTCACAGATGTCAGTCACTGGATGTCAGCCAACAGGCTTAAGCTGAATAGTGAGAAGACAGAACTGGTCTGGCTGGGCTACAGATATGGGCACACTCCGTTAGGAAGTGGTGGCCCATCGCTACAGCTTGGAACAGACACTGTTGCTGCCAGTGACCACGTCCGCGTCCTTGACGTGATGATATCATCGGACCTCAGTCTGGACAAGCACGTCTCCAACGTGTGTGCGAAGTGTTTTTTTCTGGCTTCGCCAACTGAGACGAGTCCGACGTTCACTCGACGTTGAGTCCTTGAAGACACTGGTGCAGGCCTTTGTC
>Ga0209149_1002569_pt1 | contig 10273 bp, 7 predicted proteins | sample WorMetTyACAVOLI2_FD_187423 | JGI IMG/M metagenome (GOLD analysis project Ga0209149, IMG submission 187423) | Marine gutless worms symbiont microbial communities from Max Planck institute for Marine Microbiology, Germany - Olavius algarvensis... ... | reverse complement strand
CATTGCCATGTGTGCGTTCTATCTTTTTAAACTCTGTTGGCTGACTTTTTTCAGTACACATCCACAAATTTCATGGAAAATTTGGGGGGGCTTAGCCCCCCCAAGCCCCTGATGAGCGCCGCCTATGTAGTAACGTCTAAAAGTCTTCCATGTGGAATTTCAATAAACTTTAAGTTCGTATTACACAAGTGTAACATGGGGAATGTATGCCGAAAAATGAGATACCAGCCACTGTGTCACAACAATAACGCCAAATTACTGCATATACCTGACAGTTTGTGACAATTACATGCTAATGATTTTGACAAGGAGAAGAAGAAAACAAGGAAAAAGAAGAGACGTCGAGAGTCGGAGCGGCTGACGAGGCGTTCGGCTGTTCGCAGATAAATAAATATTGTTTTCGAATTTGTTATGTGGTCATTATGATGTTTGCGTATTACGCTGTTATACTCCTAAAGTTGCATTAGCTGTTGAGATATAACATCTAAACAAACGATAAGTCATAATTTGGATTATTGCATTGCATCTTTTGTCGCTTATTTTGTAGTCAAAATGAGGGTACATGTATTCCACATAGTGGGCCTTTGTACGTGTGCCGCTTTTATTGACAAACATATAACAACTTTAATAATGCTTCCACTGTTGCTTTAAGCAGGGAACTCGGAGAAACCTGGAATTGGACAGTTGTACTGTCATTTTTTTGCAAATTTTACGGTAATGCGGCAACAGATTGTAGTACATTTGCATCACAGAGTGCACTTAATGCCACTGTTAAAACAAGGGCAAATGCATCATTTACTCCCCTTTATTAACATATAGTATTAAGTCAATACGAAGTGAAAGTCACACATATTTACGTTTTTTATCAATTGCAACAGCGGATCAACATTATTTTGTTTTCCACGCTTAAAAACGTCTTTGTTGCATGTGGTGATTTTAAAGCTGAATTCTGAAAAAAAATTCCTATAATTTCTGGCACGTGATAGTGCGATAATTTTCAGAGTTATTATTTTTGATCAATACAAACGATTTCGGTAACTTTTAAAATTTACCAGAATTTACCCGGTTTGTCCAGTAACAGTTAATAATAATAATAATAGATCTAGTTGAATAGGCTAATGATTAATGTCACATTAGAAACTCGCGCTGGAAACTTTATGGTTACAACACTGTAGTGTAATGGTAAATCAGGAATTACCGGAACGCTACCGCCATTGCGAGCGCAGGAGCGCGAATCTATAACGGGGGTCTTGGGGCAGAGCCCCCAGCGGGGTCAAGGGACAGAGCCCCTGGTCAGGTGGTCAGGGCGCAACCCCCCCCCTGAAGCTGAAAGGCTTTTACCTTTTGGACATCCATTGGAAGTGGCACATTTGCCATGCTGCAGATGCAGTAAACCACAGTTTATTGTGATGTGTCTCTCTATTACTGAGAGTATATATAATAATAGGACTTCTTTTACTGTCAGCCTCCGTGACACGTCTTCAGAGCATGCTATACCTGTTCAAGATTTGGCATGAACAATTCAATAGTTTTAACCACAATAAGTCCGTATGTACTAGTGTTGGCAGAAACTACCACAAGCACACTGAATGACTGTCTTTAGGTAACATGAAACTTGAATGGGTCAACAGCTTCAAGTATATCTAGGACTTATGTTTAATTCCGGGTGTTCGTTGCATTTTGACAGTGGTTATGTGTGACTAGAAAGTATTATGGCTTATGTAATAGTATTTTAGGTCAATGTAAAGTAAAAGGGGGTAATTCCGGCACCTTAAGCTATTTCAGTAATTTTGCATACAATAGTGGTTTCACGCAACACAGATATGGCGCGTTAGCTAGCTCGATCATTTTGCTTTGAAGTCATGCGCTCTATGTGTGTCTATTGGCCATATATATTTTTCTACTTCGGATTTTGTAAACGTCACATTGTGCTGGAATTACCCCATATGTATGGTAATTTCGGCACCTTCTGCGTATAATTACGGCACCTCTGCTGGAATTGACTGCGTCTCAAAAAATGATGCACAACAATAGTAATATTTATTAAATCATAAATCAAACTCCTCCGCACCCTCGAGAAGTGAATACAGGAAATTAGACTTAGGCCTATACGACTAATAATAATACAATAGGTCTAATGCTAATACCTCTGTTACCACCAGTCTGAGACTTACCACTCCCTTTCCGAGACCCATTTTACGCACCAAAAATACTGTTCATTTACCAGTCAACAAAGTGACTCCCAGCTATTCCACTTCACACATACCTCCCACAGCACATGTACATATGCATATTGTTTGTTTTGCTTCGTTTGTTTGTTATTGTTGTGTTTATCTGTTATTTCTGCTGTATTTAATTATCTGGCCCTCGGGCCGCAAGGATGCTAACAAACTGATTGATTGATTGATTGAATAGGCCTAAAATAATAAAAGTAAAACATCATTATCATAACCGAACTTTCAATTAAAATTTATAAGCCTAGAACTCTTTTACCGATACACTGCAACAGATGCTGGTAATTTCGGCACACATAGGCTACCCAGGTTGGTAATTTCGGCACTGCCGGAATTGCACAAATGGCCGGCACACATACCCAGGTAATTTCGGCACTGCCGGAATTACACCAATGGCCGGTGCCGAAATTACCTTTCATAGCAGCGTTTATCAATATATCTAGTCAGTGATTAATGACAACTCTATAGTCTAATTATCGCTCAGTGTATGACGCTATGAATATTGTTTCTTTCAAAAAAACATCGAAAACTCGACACAAAGCAATCAGATTTCTAAACATATCAATTATTCTTAATTCCTGGAATGGTAAGGAAACCAGCTGATACCGAAGTATCCTTACCACGTCAATATAAACTGAATTTTAATACATTTTTTTGCTCAAAAGGTACCCTACCCTTCTGCTCGTAAGAACCAAACCATAGAATTGTATATATGTGCAGTATTTTACTAGATAACCAGGGGTGCCGGAATTACCTGAGTGCCGGAGTTACCCCCTTTTACCCTAAACTACGTTTTCAGAAATGTTATATTTAACAGTTTCACATTAGTTGAAATAACTCTTGAAAATAACATGAAGTCGTCAATAAAGGCGTCGTTCACTATAATGTATTATGGCAGTCTGCCATGGTTAAAGTTTTGTTTCGTTTGCGACATATGGCCACACATTAAAGAAAAGCGCAAGTTTTTCATATTCCAGTTCCACCTCTGTTTCACGTCTTAAAAGACGGCGAATTTGACGTTTGGACGTATAGTTGGAAGTACGTCACGGCTGAAACGTTGACGATGTTGATAAATAACGCGAACCATATTTTGTTATATAGCATGTAAATAGCTATTATTTTGTTATGTGTTAAGAAAACTATAAACTACAGCAGTGTTTCACTGATCTCTCTTAACCGCTCATGTAAATAGTGTTAGCTCGGCGTGGTGGTGGACGCGACAGGTCCGAAGATACAGAGGCGCTTAAAGCTATGGCGTCCAGAAACGCCGCGGTCAATAACCCCCTAAGACAGAAACCCCCTGTTTTGGGGGTTAGGATTAGAGTTAGGGTTACGTTTAGGTGGCGGTTGTCTGCGGGGGTTTCTCGCTGGGGAATTATTGTCCTGGGTTTGTCTGTGATTCGTAGCATTATACCGCATTTTTGCGTAGTCACGCGGGGTGAAAATTACAATATTATTATCTCGTATCGTGGAATGAGATATGATCACCCCGTAGAGGTACATCACGAAGCCTCCGACGACGTGCGACGCAAGTCACGCGCGTTTACCGTCTGCTATAGCGTCGTGATTAATAATAGATTATATTGAAAAACGTCGGCCTTCTGCTGCAAAATTATATGAAATGAGTCCCGTGACGTCGGGTTATCATTACGTTGAATCGTCGAGGGAGTGCTTAAGACGCGTCTGCAAATCGCGTCCAGCATCAGAAACTACGGGGGGGGGGGAAAGAGAGCGAGATTAGTCTGTCCGCCTTCCCCTCGCTTTCCCCTAATCCGAAATTTGGACCCGCCACTGCTTAAAGCGCCCGTCCAGCAAAGCGCGCCGAGCATCACAAACTATGGACATAATCACTGAGCAGTTTTCGTGGTAATCAATCAACCGGCGGTGAGACACGCGGCAGGAGAACGTGGGGGTGACGACGAGCTGTAGAGTGGCGGACGAACAGTGTGACGTAGCGATGCAGCGAATACGTCATCGAGATGTCAGGCCCGCGGCGCGGTTGAATGAACCGAGTGGAAGCGACGCGACGGCGCATGCGCCTGACAACGACGACGACTACGGCGACGACGACGACCGACGTCTAAATAATGCAGAGATCTGGCGCGTGAGGCGCAGAACGTCGACGTGGGATGCCACAGAAGTTGACTGAAGATGGACGACCAGCCAGCGCCAACGACACGTCTGAGGCGCCTAGCGCCAGGGAGCGCGGCTGCGCACTGACTGACGAAGCGGCACTTGGCGATAATCGCAGAAGCGGGAACGCTAGGACCATTGCGCCGGCTTTGCTGCGTCCGAACAGGCGCGCTAATGACGCCGCGCACGAACGCTATCGATCTGTAAGAGCACTATCGTCGAAAGGGCAAACAGCAGCCGTAGTACGGACTTGGAAGTCGAATTTTACCACCTGAGAGTGGTTCCAAGTACCGGTAATGGTTACTTCTGGCGTGAGAGAACCACAACATGTGCGTGATAATCCCTGTGGTGTCGTCGTGCAGCAGGTGCAGGCATTCCATCTTACTCAGACTGACAGGCGACATCCGCACCTAAACTTCTTCACCCACTCACCTGTCAACTTTCAATTTACACACACACAGAGATGATTTATTAGTAAACCATGTAAAAACATAAAGGAGACTATACTCATCATCATCATCATCATCATTTATACTCACACATGTTAATAAAAGAAACATAAAATCAAACGCATAAAAAGTACAGTAACACTGTGAACTGGATTATAAAGCCTAACAGACGCTGACAGTAACCGAGGAAAACAGTAATAATAATAAAAATAATAATAAAAATAAACTAATAATAATATACAATGTTCAAATGCGAGTTATGTTTCAGTCAAACGTGATAACACAATAAAAGCGGAGTATAATCAATCTGTTTAACAGCGCGTTTAAAGGAAGCAAACGAGGAGTAGGCTACATCTTTATTCACAACAAGAGGTCAAAGTAATTTGACAAAAAGCGCCTCACGGGGGGCCAATTCCCCGGTTAGGGGTCACCCCAGGGGGTCGAAAGTTGTACCATTGAATTCCTGGGGTAGGGTTTCCTATTATTGTTCCATAGTAACTATAGGCCTAGGATGCACCGTTTGGCCACAGTGCACGCGCGTGACAACCAACCAACGACCAACGACGTCACGACACAACCTATCTCAATAAGCGCCTCTTTTACTAAAGTAAAGTGAGTCGCTTAAAAACGATAAATACGAACAAACAATTTACACTAGATAAACACCGTACAATTACAGAACACCGTGTTGTTGGCAAAATACATTGTCCTAATTAATCTATTGATTGAATAACATTGTTCACCGTGCAAAAAAATGGTAGCACAAAATGATGACGCTTAACTACCTTAGCCCTTTAGAATGCAGCGGCAATTACAATGTTCATAGTGTCACATCGAATAATATGAAGCAGCCCGCCCAGGCCCCTCCTCGCCGTACCAAATGTAGCAGCCCACCCATCAACGGCCAGTGGACCAATCACCGTATTGCTGTATGGTTCGTTGCTCTGCGGTTTTAATATGATCCTTAAAGGATTAACTAAAGTGTGCGATGATATGAAAATATAAAAAAACACTTCCACCCCATCCCATAACCAAATAAAAACAGCTGCTGAAACTTGAAACTACGTAACAGGCACTGACAGCTGTCATATATAGTACTGACTGTACCTGATTTGTTGCAGAGCGGTTTAACATCCGCTCAAGTTGTGCAAAAATGGTGCATCGTGGAGCCCAAAATGCGCCACTTTGAGCACAGATTTTTAAAAAATGGGTGTTCCTTTAACCCTGATTGCAAGAGGGTCAACCCTGCCTGGCAACCCGCTTTCGCAGACACCACTATGCAGCCATAGCCTTCGGCCGGGCAAGGGAGCTTCGTTACTGTGTCGTGATTCTTGGAGTCCATCACCCGCATTTGACAAACTAAACTTCATCACCCTAACCCTAACCCTAACCCTAGCCCTGCTGCTTCTAGACTGACTAATCATAAAATTGTACTTCATTATGTAAGAACGCCGATCCAATGAGTAACTTCATTGTGTCGACGTGAAACGGCTGCTGAGTTGTCGACCACGTCGTGAGTCGAGGTCGGTTGCTGGCTCGTGGACCGCTAGGGTTATGGTTATGGTTAGGGTTAGGGTTGGGGTTAGGGTTAAGGTTAAGTGGACCGCAGCCCGTCACTGGCCGCTGTAGTGACGCCGACTTCTAATCGAACCGTCAATCGTTGCTGCACGGCGGCGCCAACGCTGACGCGTTTCCGTCGTCGAAAAAACGAAGGCGCTGACAAGCCATTACCGACGGCCATAATTGTTTCACGTCCGTGTGGTCGTGGGGTCTCACTCACTCATCATCATTCGGCTTCATCACCGTTGTCATCATCGTAGTCGTAGTTGTTGTTGTTGTATCAAAACACTGCATCATTAACCCTTTACAAATTACAGTGCCACATCGAATAATATGAACTTGATACACTGGCTGTTGATGAGTGGGCTGTTACATTTGATACAGCGATGAGGAGACTAGCAGTACACACACAATTAAATTTATTTAGTTAATTTTGTCAACAATAAGGAAAAAAATGGTAGTATTGTGTTAGATATGTTAGAATTTTGCTATTTTTGATAATATGCTTTTTTCACAAGGTAGTGTAGCGACACGTTGTAGTTGTGGTGGGAAATATAACACGGATCTCGTGGCAAATTTACTGCAGAGTCCAACAGTGAAATAATTTAGAAAATCGGTCATTTTGTCAAAGTCATGAATGAATATCGAGTGGCACGTTTTTATGGCTCACGGTGTAGGCCTACATTAATTTTTGCCGTAGTCGTTCCGCAAGTTCATTGCAAAAACAATAAAATTTGTTTAAAATCGTAAGTTTTTCTACAAAAAATAAATAACATTTGTTAAAATTTGATAAATAGTTAGTTCATAACAAGACTTTCTTTCAGTTGCTCTTTATTTTCTACTTTTACTTGCATTTATTACGACTATTCGGCTGTTGTGAAACCTTTGAGAATCGATTTCAAGTCAATTCTGTATCTATGAAAATGAGCTACAAGAGTGGTTTAGCACTACAAAATCAGCCCAGTGACTAAAAAGTTACTGATCTTCAATACGATGAATTGCAAAACGTATTTCTAGTACAATTTCAAGTTCAACTTCATTCTGTAAAAGTTAACTTCGTTCACTGAATAAAATCCGATAGGGCCTAAAATTCGCGACTTTTTCCTAGAAATTAAACTCATTTTGCATGCGACGAAAAACTACGAATATTACAAGCGAGTGTGGAAAAAATTCAGCCGACACGACGTTGGTCTAACAAATGCCGATAGGTGTCACTTTGTACTGAATTAAATCATCTTTACTTGTAAAGATTTTCGACGCACGTTATCCCGCGGAAGCATAGAGATCGTCACATTACGTGGGAAGTGCGCTAAGCTGTAGTTCACATCATCTCCGATGGCATTTAATATCAGCGGCGATTCAAGACGAAAATTTTAGGGGTCTTGCCCTATCGTTCGTAGGCCCCTGTTTATCAGTTGGGGGAATATACGGTATAAACATCTTTAACCCTTTATCATCAGATCACCTCTCAACAAGAAACTCTGCAGTGCAGAGCACAGCACGCATAGCCGCCCCGGAATTGTAACACTTATGGTCTTTACTTCAAGTAAGTCTGAACATTTGCGGCAGAGTTATGGGCCTATGGCAAAAAAAAACGATTTTTATATTTTCATGATTTTCGCGTCATCAACCTCTTTCTAGGTAAAATATATCGTGGGTAATTGAGGGGCCGTTGTAAAACATTGGGTCTTTATTTGAAGCAAATCGGACTATTTTGGGGAACGGACAGACCTACGGACAGACCCACAGACCCACAGAACGACAGCGTGACGCGCTTGAAAACAATACCGTAGATGCTGACGTTAAAAACTGTTGTGGGGCAAAGCTACCCGTCCCCTTCTCCACTTTCCCTCCCCTTTCTTTCTTTCTTTCTTTCTCGCTCACCTTTCCCATCCCCTTTGCGGCTCGTTGTGACGATGTCGACGTCTGCACTCATCAGCTGCTCTTCTGCTGTTCTACGACTTCCGTGATTTCCATCATCTCACATCAGTCGCCGGCACTGCATGACCCGTATAGGCTCGGCGAACTTTATCGTCATTTCATCCAACCAACCCATACACTACGTCAGCGCCGAGCCGTTCCTACTTCCGGATCTTATTACGCTATAAACCCGGAGATACTAACAGCAGCATACGCGGTCGGCGCATAAATTTACCAAGCCTGAATCTCCCGTTTATTTGCCGCATATTATTTGCCTTTAATCAACAAACCGGTATTATCGTTATAACTTAATATGCCAAAAACAGCACAGCACAGTGATATAAGATCATATTAAAATACAACATACAAATTAAACACGAACTTGGAAGCACGATAAAAAAACATAAAATGCATGCGAGGAAAAACTACGAATATTACGAGCGAGTGTTGAAAAAATTCGGCCAACACGACGTTGGTCTATATGCCGGTACTGCAAAAGCCTGAAAAGCAGCATTTTCTCACAGTAGTCATATTTACATACAGGTCTATTATGTGAAGGACCTTTTTCTTCTGTCCGACTACATGTGTTAAATAAAAGCAAGAAATGTCTCCTCACGTAAGTGATTCGTTAATGATAGAATAATGTGCTCCGAAGACTTCTTACAATGCATCAACAGGAATCTGTAACAAGTGGTCAAAGTAATTTGACAAAAAGCGCCTCACGGGGGGCCCATTCCCCGGTTAGGGATCACCCCAGGGGGTCGAAAGTTGTACCATTGAATTCCTGGGGTAGGGTTTCCTATTATTGTTCCATAGTAACTATAGGCCTAGGTTGCACCGTTTGGCCATAGTGCACGCGTGACAACCAACCAACGACCAACGACGTCACGACACAGCCTATCTCAATAAGCGCCTCTTTTACTAAAGTAAAGTGAGGCGCTTAAAAATGGTGCAACTAGTTTCTGGTCGTTTAGACTCAAGATCCTGACTTGCGCTAACTAAATTTCGCTGGCAACGTTTTTAGCACTCAGAACTTGTTAACCCTTTAATCGCCACATTAAAACCGCAGAGCAACGGACCATCATACGATACGATACATATACGATCATATATAGCAGTACAGTGATTGGTACACTGGGTGTTGGTGGGTGGGCTGTTACATTTGATACAGCGATGAGGGGACTGGGCGGGGCTGCAGCCTACCCAGGCCTCTCCTCGCTGTACCCATCAACGGCCAGTGTACCAACTTCATATTATTCGATGTGGCACTATAATTTCTTTTGGGGTCTAAAGGGTTAACATTTAAACATCCTTAAAGACAGACAAATCAAAAGTTGCCTTCAAAGTTGACAACTATGATGAAGCAGGAAATTATGTGCTTGTCGAAAAAGAACGCCGTTTTGGTTGCTACAAGTCGAATTGGAAAATTATAAGTATGAATATTCATGACATGTGCATATTCAAATGACGAACAGCCAATGAATGGTCGTCGTGTTATCTTCAAGCTGCTGGGAGAGTCTGCCCTCATATCTTCCGTTTGCAGGCAGACACGCAAAAGCTGGTTTATATGCGCGCAGTTTAGCGACGTGTCGTTGTCATGTATAATGTGTTGAGTGGTCTTGCTGCGTGTGGTCGCCTGGGCGTAGCGGCGCGGCCGGCGTGTTTGTTTGGCACGCGGCCAGTGGCACGCGACCAGCGGCATGCGTCGCACGTTGGCGCGACGCCAGCAGACTGAGTCAGTTGAGTGTTATTAGGCGACGGCGACAGACGTGTCTGAACCTGTCTGTATTTAGCACGTGTTCTCTTTAGTAGACTCGCTGGTGGTTACTCTCGTTGAGTTTCCGACCCTTTGTCATTCGAGTCAGAGACGTGCAGGGCTAGTGTCGTTTGGGAGACTCGTGGTTGACACGAGTGGAGAATTCTCTTGCGGCAACGAGAGAATTATTGGGGCAGCCGTACGGTCGGTGCGAGCTGTGG
>Ga0209149_1002568_pt1 | contig 10276 bp, 8 predicted proteins | sample WorMetTyACAVOLI2_FD_187423 | JGI IMG/M metagenome (GOLD analysis project Ga0209149, IMG submission 187423) | Marine gutless worms symbiont microbial communities from Max Planck institute for Marine Microbiology, Germany - Olavius algarvensis... ... | reverse complement strand
GTGTGTCCCACCGTGGACATGCGACCGTTTGCATACCAGTGGGGACAGCATTTAATCGCTTGTATATCAGGCTATGTTTGCTTACTGTGCATAACTAATATATTTTTGTAATCAGTTTTTAGAATGGTGCAATTTGCAGTACTTATGTCACTCATTTTTTGTCAAATAAGATTTATACGTTTTACCATTTCAGTGGGGACACAATAAATACACAGGTGTGTTGCAAACCAAGGTCAAATGGGGACATACTTGCATTAGGATGGGAGTATTCCAGTGTATTATTGCTTGCCGGCTCGATCCTTGATCTTTTATTAAAACCTTCCACAAACGTGGTCTTTCATTTTTATTTTCATGAAGAAAAATTCATGAACCATTTTAAGAATAGGTTCCATGCTCAATTGACATTGAAAATATTAACATTGTATAATATTTGCTGATAACAAGCAGTTTCAGTGTTTTAACTAACTTCTTGTGAAGCTCCCTTTTATAATATTAATGTATGTTTTTTTATTTGAATTGTAGTATTTTAAATGACGCCAGACCTTTACGGATGACTGATATAAATACATGAAACTAAAGCCGACATAATAATTACAGACTACTAAGCATCAGTTTGAGATTTTGCATTCAAGGGCGTAATTGGAGGGGGCCAAACCGGCGTCCCCTCCTTAAACTCAGCAAACATTACGTCAAATGCAGGGTAGGGTCAAGAGCAGGAAGGGGGGAGGGGAAGGAAAGGAGAGGGTCAAGGGTGATGACCCCTAACTTAACTCCTGAATACGCTAACACCGTGCTAACAGTACAGCAGTGAACAAGACTTCTCTTGCTGACAGTGGTCAGGAAGCTCTGACTGAGGACACACAAAACATCTGACTGAGGACACACAGTGCTAACAGTGGACACACAGCTCAAACTGTGGACACATCACACTTACTGAGGACACACAAAACAGCCGACTGAGGACACACAGTGCTAACAGCGGACACACAGCTCAAACTGTGGACACATCACACTTACTGAGGACACACAAAACAGCCGACTGAGGACACACAGTGCTAACAGTGGACACACAGCTCAAACTGTGGACACATCACACTTACTGAGGACACACAAAACAGCCGACTGAGCACACACAGTGCTAACAGTGGACACACAGCTCAAACTGTGGACACACATCACTTACTGAGTGCTAACAGTACTGCAGTGAATAAGACTTGTAATTCTCTTGCTGACAGTAGTCAGGAAGCTCCGACTGAGGACACACAAAACACCCGACTGAGGACACACAGTGCTAACAGTGGACACACGTCACCGAGTCGGAAATACGTGGGCATCTGAAGCCGATGACGTAGCTGGCGCCGCAACAGGAGTGACAGTAAGAGGTCAACAGCTGAAGTTGGTGATGCACCTGTGGCTGCGTCAGTAGTGGCTGTCGCAGGTATGTCGGCATCAGTTTGACAGTTTGCATTCAGGGGCGTAATTGGAGGGGGCCGAACCGGCGTTCCCACCCTAAACTCAGCAAACACTATGCCAAATGCAGGGTGGAGTTGAGAGGAAGAAGGGGGGATGGGGAAGGAAAAGAGAGGGTCAGGGGTCACGCCGCCTAATTTGAACCCTGAATACACTCCTGGTATTTATAACAAACAGATGCCTTTATGTGACGTAATGTTTGAAATCCAGTAAAAACAAATATAGTTTCCAAATGTTAAACACAAGTAATAGTTTATGTTAGGCTTGTCGTATGCTACACAGGTTCAATTTCAACAAGAAAATATCCAACGATTATTAATTAATGATTTAGTAAATTCACACAATTCTGACAACAATGTAGCTTGTAGAAGCATTCACTTATTTATTCAGCAAAAACCTAAACATGATGATATGCAGTCACACTATATAGTGCAATAAAACCTGAAAACAAAAGGGGAAAGACGCAACATGTCTGTGGATGCAACTAAACAAATTAAGGCTTTGAAGTACCAAACGTCTGGCGGATTGGACAACAATCAGATAACAAATACAAAATAATTACATGAACATTATATGAAAATACTGATGTGCTCAACACTGTCATCACCTACAATATTCAGCAGCAACCAAAACAGTTAATAATCAGCTGTCAAAACTTAATTAATTGAATTGCCGTGCAAACCGATTCGCCAAGGCGAATTAAAATCTTGTTCAATTTGGTCCGTTTCAGCAGCTTCAACAGGGTTGCCAACTGGTTCTGGATGTTGGGCAAACTCTCCCAATTTTCGCTGTTGTGCCTTCATCGGTCGGTCACTGCTAGTGCCAGACTATAGCCTACATGCAGGGCCAAGTGCTGAACTAAGCACCCTGCTATAACGGAATTGAATCAAATCAAACCGGACTAAGTTTTGGCCGAATTGCCCACCTCTAATTATCTGAATGACATAGCACGCAAACAGATTACTTGCAGTGTTTGCAGTAACAACGTTTCCGGCATTTAGTTCTTGTCATGTTTTGTTTGTGACAATTTTGCAGCCTCCCTGTGGCCCCTTTGGACTTCAACTCTCAATACCCACCAAACACATGCCACTGATTGCAGTACCCTTCACTGTACTAATTTGGCACATTAAAAGTACAGTACACAGTCTGGCTGTAAAAAAACAATCACGTCAGCAGTACTGCACACTGTAGGCATAAAAATGTCCTAAACCTACTTAAACAAGTCTAAAAACGATGAAATAGATGTATCAAAACATTGGTCTGACATCGACAGTCTGCCTTACTCACCAGCAATTACACAAAAACTACAAAGTAATCATTTAGTAATATCGGAAAAAACAAAAAGTGTTCAACTATAATACTGATTTCTGGCCGTACAAAAACCATCACGTCAGCAGTACTGCACACTGTAGGCGTAAAAGTGTCCTAAACCTAGTTAAACAAGTCTAAGAACGATGAAGTAGATGTATCAAAACATTCGGCTGACATCGACAGTCTGCCTTACTCACCAGCAATTACACAAAAACTACAAAGTAATCATTTAGTGATATCGGAAAAAATAAAGTGTTCAGTTAAAATACTGATTTCTGATGTGGTCTTTAACATTTCTCCACTGCCTGTCCAGTTGACTCTCTGACAGAAATGCTTCAATCTCGCCTTTCCCGGGTAATCTCCTGTTCATTATTGCTGTAGCGAAGTGGCAAAAATATGTCATCAATGTCAGATTTTATACATCCAACTCAATTTTCAGAGGTAGCTGCTGCGGCCAAGCGTGTTGCTGGGTTTCAAGACGACACTGGTCAATATAACGCACCATCATCTGCGCTAAGGTCTGGTGCAGTTATCAGGAGTCTTGCTGAAATAAAACAAGCTGAAGGTCTGGAGCACGGTGATCAGACAGTTGTGGAAAGCTGTGTCCAGTTTTTGAAGTTATGTGAGTTGAAATGGCCGAATCAGGTGTCATCAGTTGCACTGCGTAACATCAGTGACCGTAAGCGCAGTGGGGTATTATTTGTGCCGCTGACCGAAGACGTTGTGAAACTGAACTCTTTTCTTACTGCGGAGGCAACATCATTAGCTTCCACTGCTGCAGCTGATGCCAGTGACTTTATGGCTATGACGCAGGTTGTTTTGGCCAAAGTAATTATCTTCAACAGAAAAAGACAAGGTGAGGCGTCAAAAGTCACGCTGGATGATTACAACAAGAAAGGCAAGGCACAGAATTCAGATGTCAATTTAGCCTTGACAGAGTTTGAACGCAGCTTGCTAAAGGTCTTTGACCGTGTGGAAATTCGAGGCAAAAGAGGTCGGACAGTGCCACTTCTGCTCACAGAAGAAGTGACATCATGGATTAACATACTTTTGGCAGCAAGAATGACATTCATACATGCAGATAACCCGTATCTGTTTGCCTCCAGTGGAGAACATTCACATTTCAGGGGTTCGGATGTGTTGCGGAAGTTTGCCATGGCGTGTGGGGCAAATAAACCAGACCTGTTGACATCGACAAGACTGCGCAAACAAATAGCCAGCCTTGCACAGGTTGTGTGTCTTAAGGAAAACGAGCTGGAGAGTTTGGCCACTTTTATGGGACACGATGTAAGAGTACATACTCACTTTTACAGGATGCCACTGGACGTAATGCAGATTGCTCGAATCTCTAAACTGTTTCTAGCAGCAGAGCAGGGCAAGATCAGCGAATTTGCTGGTAAGCAACTGAGTGAAATAACAGTGGAGCCAGAAGCGGAGATAGAACAAGTCAGTGATAATGATAGCGAGAGCAGTGCCAGTGAACATGACTCTACACAGCAGGTCACAAGTGACACACATCAGGTGGAAGTTAGCAGTAGTGGCAGTGCAGGACCATGTTTGGCAAAGAAGAGAAAACGAGTAACGATGAAACGAAGACAGTGGACTGAAGCCGAGAAGGATGCTGTAAGAATGCACTTCGCTACAGCAATAATGAACAGGAGATTACCCGGGAAAGGCATCTTCATCTTCCTCACAATCACTATCTGTGCCTGCATTAGACTCGCTGGCTGACTCGTCTTCAGACGGACTGTATGTTGGGTCAAAATCACTGTCATCATAATCATCATTATCATCATTATCTCCAGGGACATTATCATCATTATCTCCAGGGACAACAGCATAACATGCAACACTACCAACATTAGGCCCAGCATTAAATATATCAAATGTGCTGAGGGGAGACAGTATTGGAATTTGCAGAGAGACGACACTGTCAGTAGAGTCGTCACAGAAATCAGTAGAGTTTTCAACGAAATGAGCAGATACAGTAACTGTTGCGTCTTCCAGAAATATATTAGCACCTACAGCAACAGACACAACATAGTACATTCAGCACTGGAGTAAGATGAACTAGATGTGCTCACAGAGCCAAACCTCCATCAAAGGCAGTGTGTGAAGATCACAAAATGGAAACTGAACTTACATGTACTTGTCAGTGATCGACTGAACAGCAGCATCACAGTTCATGGCACCTAACAGTGCCTGGACGTAGCCTGTAATGCATATAGGAGTGGGCTTAAGGTCCCTTGGGGGCATGCATGTGATAACGTCCCGCAAAATCTATCACCTCCTCCCAGACATGCTGCACACGTCTACATATTTTCATCCAAACCAGAGCAAAACTGTTTTGAAATATCCTGGTCACAGACGGACAAACAGTTAACAAACACATTTCATTCCTCTATAATAGCATGCATCCCAGACGGACTTAACAAGGTATACAGCAGTGAATAAGACTTGTAATTTTCTTGCTGACAGTGGTCAGGAAGCTCCGACTGAGGACACACAAAACACCCGACTGAGGACACACAGTGCTAACAGTGGACACACAACTCAAACTATGGACACACAGCACTTACTGAGGACACACAAAACACCCGACTGAGGACACACAGTGCTAACAGTACAACAGTGAATAAGACTTGTAATTATCTTGCTGATAGTGGTCAGGAAGCTCTGACTGAGGACACACAGTGCTAACAGTGGACACACAACTCAAACTATGGACACACAGCACTTACTGAGGACACACAAAACACCCGACTGAGGACACACAGTGCTAACAGTACAACAGTGAATAAGACTTGTAATTATCTTGCTGATAGTGGTCAGGAAGCTCTGACTGAGGACACACAGTGCTAACAGTGGACACACAACTCAAACTATGGACACACAGCACTTACTGAGGACACACAAAACACCCGACTGAGGACACACAGTGCTAACAGTACAACAGTGAATAAGACTTGTAATTATCTTGCTGACAGTGGTCAGGAAGCTCCGACTGAGGACACACAAAACAGCCGACTGAGGACACACAGTGCTAACAGTGGACACACATAGCTCAAACTGTGGACACATCGCACTTACTGAGGACACACAAAACACACGACTGAGGACACACAGTGCTAACAGTGGACACACGTCACCAAGTCGTAAGTACGTGGGCACCTGAAGCCGATGACGTAGCTGGCGCCGCAACAGTAGCGGAAGTCGGAGGTAGGTCGACGCCTGAAGTTGTTGATGCACCTGGGGCCGCATCAGTGATGGCGGTCGCAGGTAGGTCAGCCCCAGCTTGTTGTATCATGGCACCTAGACAACAGATTCAGCGTACATGCACCACTAGAGAACACTATTAATAAACAAGACACATAAACCTCAGTAAGGGTTACGGTTACACATCAAACTACACTGTGTCTCAAAAAAGTGCACCAACTTTGGTGGACTATAACTACAGCCCAGTTCAATCTATTTTTATAATTTTTAGCAAGCTGTTTGCTAACAATCACAAAAGTTGTCCGGTGGTAAAATTTTTCACTTCGCCGCACATATGGTGCCACTATACCTTGTGAAACACAATGACGCGGTGTGCCGGCATTGCAGTGTTGGTAAAATGGGGTTTAGCAACAAGGATAAGGTTTTAATAAAGAGTTTGTTTGAACCGAAGGGCCAGAATGCCCATCAGTTCATGAAGGAATTTCCAAACAAAGACTGGAATAAATCGAGCCTCAACCAGCTGCTAAAGAAGCTGCGAGACACAGGCACTGTTAATCGATGGCCAGGTAGCGGCAGATGACGCACTGCGCGCACCGACAACAACGTGCAGTTAGAGTTAACTTGTAATGTATCTTAGCGAAAGCAGATAGAATGACTACCACACTGAAGTTGTTATTCTAAGGATATGTCCATATTGCATAGCAAACATTATTAAAATTCTTTAACGCTTATTGAAGTTATGGTGATCCGAAGTTGGCTCATTTTGTGCGATAAGCAGTGTAATTAGTGCAAAATAGAGCATTGTGTTTCGCAAGGTATAGTGGCAACATATGTGAGGTGAGGTGGAAAATTTTACCACCACACAACTTTTATGATAGTTAGCAAACAGCTTGCTAAAAATTATAAAAATCGACTGAACTTGGGTCATAGTTATAGTCTGCCGAAGTTGGTGCATTTTTTTGAGACACGAAGAAGAGAAATTACATGCACGATAGTGCAGCGAAGTTCATATTTTGCACCAGCAGTTTCCTGTTTTTTATAAAACAGGATACCGCTGGTGCAAAATATGCACTTCTCTACACTATCATGCATGTAATTTCTCTTCTTCGTGTTCAATTTCCGCATTTTCCATAACTTGTTTGGTCTAAGGAGTTAGAAATACTGATTCAGTTTTTAAGTTATCTCAATTCCTATTGCTACATATAATAATATATCAGTGTTACAATTGAAGCATGTATTGGAAGAAGCTGGCAAGTTCAACATTTTTGTGGACTTATTAGCTTCTTTTGCAATACACGCTTTCATTATTATTATGCCATTGCAAGTATATGTCTGTTTTGTTTATTGTACAAGATAACTATGAGACCAAATAACCCGGTGTATGATGAGGTTATTTTGTAGAGTTGCTCCACATAATAAATATAAAATAATTTAGAACTAAGCAGCTCACTTCTTAGCATTTCTACACACAAGTTGTGCAGCTGTAAACTGCATTGCAAAGTTCACAAGCATTGAAGCTAGACTCCTTAGCCGTGGCTAATTGCTTTTGTTGCCAGCTACCAAAATTTTTTGGCGCAAGTTTCATGGCCGGCTAGCCACTGATGTGATTATGGCAGATGCTAATGGCGGCAGCTGGGAGGTCTAATTGTAGTACACTACCTGGCGATGCTGACACTACTTGATTTGTCTGCCGCGTTCGACAGCGTCGACCACGACACGCTACTGAAGCGGCTGCAAAAGTCTTACGGTCTTAGCGGGCAGGTGCTGAACTGGTTCACCTCATATTTGTGTGGCCGTGTTCAACACGTACGCACATCGGCGGCCTGTTCAACACCGTCAGCGGTCCTGTACGGAGTACCGCAGGGATCGGTCTTCGGGCCAATCCTATTCCTTCTGTACACCGCTGACTTGCTGCAGTTGGTGAAGCGCCACCAACTGATTCCTCATGCCTACGCAGACGACACTCAGATCTACGGGTTTTGCCAACCCGCAGATTCTGCCGACCTCTGCGAGACAGTGTCCGTCTGTGCCGATGAGGTTTCGGCTTGGATGGCGTCCAATCGACTGCAGCTGAACCACGCGAAGACTAAAGTTCTCTGGTGCACATCCTCTCGTCGACAACATCAGATCCCGTCTGGTCTGGTCCGCATTGGCACCACTTACGTGCAGCCAGTTTCTTCGACCCGCGACCTCGGGGTCTACATCGACGCTGACATGTCCATGAAGACCCACGTCACAGCCGTCGTCAGAGCGTGCTTCGCGGCTTTACGTCAGATCCGGAGCGTGCGGCGATCTCTGTCACGACACGCCTTGCTGACCTTGGTTCGTGCACTGATTGTCAGCAAGGTGGACTACTGCAACTCGGTTCTCGCCGGTATTCCCGGCCAGCTGCAGGACCGGCTGCAGTTCGTCTTAAACAAGCTGCCACGCAGGACAGCGCTGTAGCCTATAATAGAACACAAAGCTTTGGCATGCAGGCCTTCAATACAACCAAACATAGCGTATGTTTAGCACGGAGCGTTAGACAGCATACTAAGCGCCAGGTGTCCACACTCCACAATGCTGTAACGTAGGCCTAATCACTGCAAACCGAAACAACGAACGCACGCATACATTAACATAAGATTAAACTTAAACATGATAAGTATTTGCAAATTCCATCACTGCCCATCACTTTTAGCGACACCGGGTTTCGAATCCACGACGTTTCGGCCTTTCGATTAAAGTCTGGTGACGCTAACCACTCGGTCATCCTAACTAACAGAAACCACTGCACAGTCGTAAGTCGTGATCACTATCTTTAGGTAAATTAGACTTCAGATGTATAAGATGTAAAATGTGAAAGATGTAAAAAAAAGCTGGTGTATTTTTGTTCCTTTAGGCCTATTTTGAGCTTTTTCACTCACGTGCTTCTTGAATAATATTCAGTGCCACCGTACAGAAGCAGAATGATGTCTAGAGGAAATACTTGCCGGAGAAAATATTGAGTTACCGGACACTAAGTTGATCAAGGCTTTCGAATAGCACATGACAGAGAAGCTGCTGTAATAGTAACCGTACAGTCGTGCCAATTTTTCCTTGATTTCGTATCAAATTTACTACTCAATTATTCTGTTTTTAGTCAAAATTATATATAAAATTGTCTGCAGCGTCTCAGGCGAATCCGCAATAAACGTGATACGATCAGCATACAATATTCTGGCTTCCCACTAATGGCCGTGGTTAACAGGAAAACAACTGTCGAACTGTGGAATAACTTCAGACGGCGGTGTTTGCTGATGATGATAACGTATAGGAGTGTCGTCAGGGTTGAAGTCGGCGTACACAGTCGTTGATGAGATCAGCCAGGTCAGACCACCCGCAATTCGTCATCCCTCTTATCCCTTCACCTGTCTGGGCCACGACGCTGCTGTCTCGCGGTCACAGGAAGACGGAGGAGGTCGAGGAAAAGCAATCGAGTTCGAACTTGTCGGCCTCGCGAAGAACTGACGCGATAATCGATAGCGTGATGAACGACTGTTGTCGTGACTTCACAGACGCGCCGAGCAACTAGCGTCAATCACTGCTTGGCACCATCTATAATCTACCAGTCTACTATTACTACATGTACTACTTTTCACTTTCAGCGGATTATTTTCGTGCCCACCGCAAGACACGCTAGGAAGGTCTGCCGAAGGTCTGCAAGGAAAGTTGTGGAGATGGCCAGACCAAGATTATACACACACAACTTTATTCGCCATCAAAGGCAGCAACAATAAAAAAACAAACAAAACAAAGAAAAAGAAGCGAAATTAAACATTGCAAGATAAGTCAAACAAAACAAGACAACACAATTCAATACTAGGCCTGATATTCAGCACATAGTCCCAAACTACCGACGGTGTACAGTTCAAACGCCCTTTCTGGCATAGAACCAACAGTCAGGGTCTTATCTAGACATCTCTTCTGGGAAACTTTCATCCAATGTGTTCAGCTCTCCCAAAAGTGCACTGAAGAACAGATCGTGAGCAATGTTAACTTGTTGGTGGTTGCTTATTGTGACTGTTTTGTATTATCACTTATTCACGGCGCAGTAATCTCGAACTCGCGTTGTTGGTTGAACAGATATGAAGCTTCTCGAGGTAGACAGAAATTATTGTCAACCGCAGCACAGTAACGTAGGACTACGTCACTAAATACCATGATTTATTGCGACCTCATGTTTAAGCTTTATTAGCAATACACAGAATTTCGGAACCATAAAAAAGGCGATTGCGTACGTCTGGGCGTGATGATGCTT